>Ga0302280_1002032_pt1 | contig 16025 bp, 10 predicted proteins | sample III_Fen_E1_1_FD_198771 | JGI IMG/M metagenome (GOLD analysis project Ga0302280, IMG submission 198771) | Peat permafrost microbial communities from Stordalen Mire near Abisko, Sweden - III_Fen_E1_1 | ecosystem: Environmental > Terrestrial > Soil > Wetlands > Permafrost | place: Sweden: Abisko... | reverse complement strand
AGCACTTTTTCATCGGAGTCCATGAACTCTATTATGATTCGATCGACCTCTGATTTTACCTTTTTAGGAACGTAGTTTGCGAAGAAGATCCGACGATCATGATAGAATCCTGTAATGCATCCGGACATTTGGACCTTTGAATCATAGACTCTGTTGTTTGTATTGATGTAGTATGAACAATCAGAATGTTTGTTGATTTTGTAGCTCAATCTCAACAGTTTTAATTTTTTGTCATCCTTGTCAATGTATCTAGCGTCTGTATCAATGATCTCTGCCTTGATTGGATGATACTTCGATACAATTTGTTTCAATTCTAATACAGTACTTACGCTATTATTATCACTATTGTCTCCTAAATACCAACTACCAAAGGACATTGTATCATCGTATCTACCGATAACAATTGGTATTTTTTCCGGCATCTCGTAAAGATTCTTGGGTGTTGATACGACTCTGTTTCCACATGCGATATTAAGATCGATGGTCTCTGTTACAGATGTTGTCCAAGATGTGTAGATACAAATCTCGGTAGGGACGTTTGGTACGATATCTGCTTCAAAAGGTACATTGTTAGTAGCTGTTAAAGTTTTGTGATGAGATCGTTCGTCGTATCCTTTACCAGGATAGCATTGAATAATATCGATAGAGATTTTGTCCTTGATCTTGGGATTCATCAATGTTACTAATGATAGAACATTTCCTTGGGGTTTTAGACAGATTCTTTTGATCTGTCCGGCTAACAGAACATTATTGGAGTACGATCGACTTTCACCTATCTTGATGGGCTCCAATATGAACTGATTTACTGCGATCGATCCGACGTATCTTGGATTTAAACTATCTTTAGTATTAGGTTCAAAGATTTTAATGTATCCAGAGTAGTGTTTGTTTGGGAGAGATATTGTGACAGGTCTCGAGGTTGCGGTCGATATGAATTTAAAGTCATTGATACCTAGATCGGGAGAAGACATTATTAGATCGTGTATTGCTTCGTTCTGTTTGAAGGAAGAATTAATTCCAATTGGTTTGATGTCGATCTTGTAGTTGATGTTGTCATCGTTGCCGAAACTTACGATACCTTTCTTTGAATTGATTGATGCATCGTAGTAGTAAGAACAGTCCTTATTAGTAAAGTACTCTTTGATGTTTACCGGAATATGTCCAATCAAACCATGTCCCTGGGAGAACGGTTCTAGATCAGCAACAGGTTTAGCGGTGAGCTCGATATAGCGATGGATCCAGTACGGATGAGGGTAGTTGTCGGGTCCATCGAATTGTGATAGTATCAGCGATATCATGCCGGTAGCGTTGGGTGATGACATGCTAGTGCCATTACAAAGTTGCATATTGGACTTATACCATCGGGGATGAGACGTCAGAGCACAACCTGGAGCTACAATAGACACACCCATGCCATTGTTCATCGATGGGCCTCTCGAAGACCATTCATAAACTCCTTCTGTGAAAGTCGTATCGGTGTTAATATTGTACAGAGTTTTTAGATATGTCGAATTAGTGTAGGCACCCACACTTATTGTTCTATCTGTATTGGTGTTGGGAGCCCCGATTGTAGTAATTGACGGACCATTGTTCCCTGCCGATGATACAAATGTTATCCCATATTTGAATGCGTATTCTTCCAATACCGTCATAAAGCGCCCTTTTTCATCGGATGATAATGGCTCTCCGAAACTGTAATTGGCAAGATGACAATTATGTTTAACGATCTCTTTCATAGCTCTTATCAAGGCAACGGATGTTTCCATCCCGTTAACTTGCGAATCCGATATTTTCAAGCTTAATATCTTGGCATATGGATTCACACCATTCATTTTTGAATCGGGAAATGAGCCAGCAATGATACCCGCAACATGACTTCCATGACTTCCTGAATCGAATACGAGAGAGCATATCTTAGAATTTGGATCGTTAGAATCTGAATCGTACAGATGAAATCCAAACGTTAAGTACAAATTATCGCCAATCGGGATCTGTCCATACTTATTCTCAATATGATACTCTTCGATTACAATAAAGTCAGAAGATATGTCATTGTAGTCGATAACACATACAGAGTCGTTTGTTGAATCTTCGTAGATGATGACGTTTAATACGCAGGAATCAATGAAGTCTTTCTGCTTTTGATCAAAGAGATTGTATTTTCGATCCGACATGAAGGATTTAAGTGATCTACATCCTTTGTAGAATTTACAATCTTTGAATTGGGAGAAGAATCTAACGTATTCTGACGATTCAACTTTCGGTAAATATTGTGAAATATACTCGATATCTTCATCTTCAAAGTCCATGTATTTGTAGATAGACTCAAGATACGGTGCGATAGTGTCATCATCAACTGTTGTCAATTTTATACTTACATCATCTGAACCACTACAATCTATTATGTCGATAACCTTTGGTGATCCATCAGGACAAGTTTGTAATCCTAGGGCACCCGGATCTACTCCAGTGTCCAAGACGGCGATGAGTACACTATGTTTCTGATGTGACTTATTTCTCATATCGAGAAAGTACTGATCGTAAGGCATCGGCACATTGTAGTCGTTATCCATTATTGTTTGATTTGGCAACTAATGGGTATCGTGATCATCGATCAACTATTCAATTTTTGTATAATGGGTATAAGATAAGAAAAAAGACACCATGCGAACAAATGATATTGATCGATTAATTATGAACATCAACGTGGATGGGGCTGCGTTTCGCTAATGCCCCTACTTATCATGGAACTATAAACGTAATCCCCTTCATTTTGTGCCGAATAAATTGATCAGGGTAGTGAGCATTGGCGAAACGCAGCCCACACACATGAATGAGCGTTTTCCTTTTCTTACAACCATTGATTATGCCAAAAATGAACTTGAGCGATTAATTGTGAACTATCATACAGGATCATTGAATGAAGCCTCCAATCGCTCGCACTACGTGCTAACGCTTCATTGCCCCTAGAACCGGAGGTTCCACCGCCCTATACAATACGTTTTTATGACGGATCTAATTAAGTGTACCATTCATCGCGTCAATTGATCGGGGTAGACGTAGACCGCAGGTCGGAGCATTAGCGAAACGCAGCCCCCACCAAATGAATGTTCATAGTTAATCGTTCAGGTTCATTTGGTCACGTTCTGTATTTTCCTTATCTTACAACCATTGATGTATTCGTGAAAAGTTGAAATGCTAAATATTAGATAGTCGTTCTCTGGTTTTAAAATACACACACACCCATTACTCCAAATACTTCGATGTTCTCTGAAATTAGCTTTACTGACCCAACACACACATTCGACTATAAAATTGAGTACGATGAGATCAACAATTGCACTCATATATGTGTTACTCATATTAGTGATTTTTTCAAATGGTCGAAGACGATAATATGAGTAACACATATATGAGTAACACATATATGTGTTACTCATATTAGTGATTTTTTCAAATGGTCGAAGACGATAGCTGATGATTTGACCGAGAATGTATCTGGACACATAAAAATAGTACTAACGCCCAAAGATGTCTACAACATATTTTGTAAATTCCACAACAAAAGTTTATCTGCAAACTATAAAATCATATTACCGGAAAAATACAAACATACCACATATCCGTTATCCATAGAAATTCAAATTAAATTCGAACATAATGATGAATTTGATACCAGAACGATTACGCTTGAACCAGAATTTATTCCTCTTGAACAAATAATCATATCACAATTGGAATGGCGAGATAAACTATTCCAATCGAGAATGGACAAAAGATATAAACAATTCGAGTTATCATTGAACGAAAGGGACAAACAAATAGAAGAACTTGCGACCGAAATTAGGATATTGCGCTCGCAAACCAAAACGGAAAAACAAATAGAAGAACAGTTTAAGTTAAGTTTAGCACAAAGAGATGAACAGATAGAAAAATTGGCTAACGAAATCGAAATATTACATTCGCGAATCGAAACGAATGAAACTCATAGATTGACAGATGCTAATATTTTAGAAAAGAAAGTCGATGAGAAATTTAGGGAGTTTTCAATAATAAGTGTATTAAATGGTGTCGATCAACAAATAGCAGAAATATCGGAGAGAACCAATGATCAACTAAAAGAAATGACAGGAATATACGATCGAAATCTAATAGATATCATGGGTAAAGTAGATGATTTGTCGAATAGTTTGAATAGTTGCGTTAAAGTAGGAACGGTCTACACTAAGAAAGAAACTGATGATAAATTTCAAATTTCGACCAAAAGACTACAAAAATCTTTCAAAGAATATGATATTGATGAAGACGATGACGAATATATTTTTAACAAACTTCCCGACTTCTCAATTGCTGTTTTTTGATGGTATATCGATAATTGTTTAAATTTGCTAAAAGACTATCATAAAGCTGGCAAGGCTATCCCATGGGCTTTATGTTTTTTGCCGCCAAAACAGGGGATATCGAAATGTTAAAATGGCTTCATCAAATCGGTTTCCCTCTAACCGAAGAGCTTTGTGATGCTGCCATGCGAGGCCCAATTATTCATTACAATGATGGTGAATACAGTTGTTGTTTTCACGCTCTAAAATGGCTTCACGAAAAAGGGTGTCCGTGTAACATATTCAACTGTCCCCTCTGTGATGTCATTGTATGAACGCTTAGTCATTTTATTTATGTTCACAGAACTCTGTTCGTAGATATTTTAGAATCTCTGGACTATCATTCCTAGTAACAGCTAAACATGTATCTCTATCCCCGTGTAGCTACCTAGGACATCCATTTTCATGAAGATATTTTACAATATCAAGATGATCATTTATAACCGCGATTGTAAATGTTATTTTATCCCAGGGACAGCCATTATCATGAAGATATTTTAGAATCTCAAGATGACCATTTTCGGCAGCACATATACATGCAAATCTATTCCAAGGACATCCGTTCTCATGTAGATATTTTAGAATCTCTAAATGATCATTTTCGATAGCGACCATACATGCTTCTCTATCCCAAGGACATCCATTCTCGTGTAGATATTTCAGGATCCCCAAATGACCTCCTCGTGCGGCACTAGTACACGCAGATTTCCCCCATGGACAACCATTTTCGCGTAGATATTTTAGAATCTCCAAATGTCCACCTTCTGCAGCGCCTGCATAAACCTGTTTATTCAAAGGATACTTACAATCACATAGAAGATATTTTACAATCTCCAAATGACCACCTTTGGCAGCACGGGAGAAAATTTCAGTTCCCCAAAACCATTCATGTATACGTATATCTGCTCGTAGATATTTTACGATCTTTAGATGACCATTCTCGGCAGCAATTTTAATGAAATCGAGGGCTCCACTATATTTGAATTCTTTTAGTGATTTGGCGTTATGAATGTATTTCAAAATTTCAAAACTACCAGTTCTAGCCGCTTCTTTACAATATTCTCCCGCGAGTACAGATAAAATAGTATTTGAATCATGTACTAACCATCTGAACAGATTTATATTATTATGACGGATCATATCGAGTAGAACTTTTTGTCGAGGTGAGTTATCGCAAAACCGCAATACAACCGTAAAAACTTTACAGGTCCTTCTCAATGAAAATATTGATCCAATGTTCATCAAATTTATTATCAATGACAACAACTCATGAGGAATAGTTAGTAGATGATTCGTTATGGATTTCATCATAGATTATAATAAACTACAAATGGTCAAATATCAGCATATTCAAACATTCAATTTTTAGTCAATGTATGCAGAGTAATGAACATGAACAGATCATTGAACACACTCATATGGAAGCGAACGTTCATTTACCTGCACCGCTAACGCGAATGCAGCTTCATTCACTTCCGCTGGATTTTTTATGACAGGATTATTGTGTACCATTCATTGTTTCCCAAAAAAGTTGGGGCAGACCACAGGTCGGGGCTTTAACGAAACGTAGCCGCCTTGCGTCGGTTAGCTTTGCTCGACCCACCCACATGAATGTTCATGTTGTTCCGTATCTTTGTCGCAATTATTGATTTTTAGTAATAGGCATCATATGTATCGTCATAATCATCATTGTCGTCTTCGGAATCATAGGCCCTAGATACAAGCTTTTTGTTCTTAGATTGTAATTGGACTTTAGGTGGTTTGGATTTGGTTGGTTGATTCTTCTTGACCACATTGACGGTAATAGGAGGTTCTGTTTTGACAGATTGGGGTTTGATCAGTTCGTCGCGATGTGTTGGTTCATATACGTTTAAGATATCATCCCAATCTTTAACGACGATGTTCGAACTTGTTACGACAGGAATTGTACCAAATCGGGTATCAGTGTCCCACACATCATCGAATAGTCCATTATCGTGTGATTCATTATTATTATTTGTTACGGTGACATGTGCATGTGCGGTTTGAGTTATATTTTCAATCATGATACTTGAACTAAAAATCAATACATATTCTTAAGTATTTATAAGTACATTTTCTACTGAATGTATACAATTAATTGGATGCCATCATACGGAAACATTGAATGGATAATTTTCGCTAAAGCTAGATACGCAGCCCTCACATATGAATGTTTATAATGAAATTACTCACAACTGCCATTTTCCTTACGTTACACACATTATACAAAAATTTGATTTCAGAACAATCTGGTTTATCTGATCACAATAGGTACACAATATCATATCATATCATGCAATTAAGTTTAGATACAGAATCACTGGTCAATACGTGTCTTACGATTGGGATAACCGCTGTAATAGTCAGTCCTATCATTGTACCCTATGTTAGAAAACTGTTTAAAAGACTGGATCCATCATACAAATACGAAGTGTACTTCAATTATGATGACACCTCAGTTTCTCATGCAATAACAGTCAAATCCGTCACTCAACATCTGCTGAAAACATACCCTGATCGGGTTTACAATATCGTGACGATGGGTGATGCCAATTTTCTAGAATGTGATATTGCTGGACAATATAATACTATAAATATCAGAATAATCGTCACTCATCGGAGCATGTTGATTCGATGTTCGTCGACAAAACATGATAGCAGACAATTGATGGACTTATACAAACAATGGATCTACAATATCATCAAATCTTATGAAACAATGGATAATGACTATTTAGTTATTGACAGTACATTTGTCAATGTTAATACGTTCATGGAGAAGTACGTTCATTGTGTGACTCCTCATTTCAAAGGGGTAAATTTTCTAGTAGATGTGTCTCGTGTTGATAATTCCAATCTAATCATGTACAAATCAGATACATACGAATACGGAGTGTTCGAAGACAAACCATCATCAGAAGATGCTGTTATACGTTATGGAAATATCAGGTTCATCGAGACTTTTAATAATATCGATATCTACATGGAGATCATCAATAAATCGATCTGGTTACACTATGTAGATCATAATGGCAATAACATCAACACACAAAAACTGGTCGTGGATAGAATCACTAAGTTCATGTCGGAAAAATCATCGGTCTGCATATTTAACACAAGTGATTTGGATAATAATGGAGATTACAAACGTATTGCAAAACTGAACAAAATCCCTTTATTTTTACAGACCGATGCACTAAATTTGCATCAATCGGTCCTTCTCAGAGCCGATACTGGTAGTGGGTTCGGTGTTCTATTACATGGTCAAGCAGGCAATGGTAAGACTACGTACGTCAAATATCTGGCACTTACTTTAAAGAGGGACATATATCTGATCAGTCTATCTAGGATCGATTCGGCCAAAGATCTATTCGATATCAGTCATAAACTGCCAAAGAACTCGATCATCCTGATAGAAGATATCGATCGAGCATGGAACACTAAAATTATCAATACAGATGATAAGTTTGGTTCGGACATCATTGATAAAAAAATAGTGATGGACGATGCTTTTGTCAGAGATGGTAGATTCGATTTCAAAATACAGATGAACAACTGCGATCATAAACAACTAACCGATATATCCCAACACTTTTTCGGTAATTTAGTAACTGACGAGCTGAATAATTATAATGATACGTTCACAGAGACTCGATCAGTCGCAACTGTTTATGCTGATATTCAAAATTCCTATCTGAGATCTAAAATTTAAAGATGTTATCGATGTCTGTACAATTGAAACATTTTTCTATAATCTCGGCAGGAGTGTACACATTATCTTCGAATTCTCTATCATCTGTTATCCGTTGACCGTAGAAATGTTCGATGATATTTTTAACCATTATTCCGGAACATCTCGTAAAATTGATCTTCATGTCTATCCGACCTGGTCTCAGAAGAGCGGAGTCTAGTTTGTCTTTGTAGTTAGTAGTGATGATAATAATCCGACCTTCTTGTTCTAAAATACCATCGATCGTATTGAGTACACATGATAAAGTTAGTTTCTGTTCGGCACCACCAGAGTCTTTCTTGTATTTTTCAATCATCGCCATTTTAAGTACTGTATCAATATCTACATTATCATCTGTACTGGTAGAACTATCAGAATCTGTAGTGTTCCTCTGTTTAACGACATCCAACATACAATCAATGTCTTCTAGGACTATTATTCGTTTGTCGATCGGGATGAAACTGTCATTGATAAACTCGTTTCTGAAGACATCGACAAACTCCCCACATGTATGAATGTTTTTAAGATTTATCTCAACAACATTTCTCTTGGTAAAATTAGCGAGAGCCTTGATACACGATGTTTTACCACAACCTGGTTCCCCATAAAACAGTAAACCCAAAGTATATGGTATCCCTTTTCTTTCATATTCTAATCTGTTGTTTAAAAAGTAGTTTAACCTGATCAATAATCTGTCCTTATCTTCGAAAAATATATTGTCGAACGATTTTGTAGATTTCATCTGATATTTGTGCCAGGAGATTGTTGATGTTGATTGAGATGTTGATTTAGATGTTGGAATTGAAAAAATTGATTCGGAAGAGGCGTCTGTACTTTTACTTTTCTGAGAAGTTTTATCAAAATAGTAGTAATAGATGTTTCCATCATTGACATAACGTTTTTTATGATCGATATATTGCAATCGCCAGTCGTCTATCTTTTGTATGATCTCCGGTACCGATAATAGTCTTGATCTAACATGTATGTTGTATAATTTGATACTGCTTTTGTTGGAATTTATTGACGTATCAGGTGTTGCCACAGTGTAGGGATTTGTATCAGTGCAAACAATAAATATATCGTTTTTCTGTGATATCATTATCTTCTCATTACAACAGATGTTGTACGTTGTTGCTTCGTTCTTTTTTGAAGTATCCGATTGTCTCCCATATATTGAATCAAGATCTTGACATTTGTTCTTGACACACCGAGTATTGATATTTTTATTATTTAGTTTAAACATAACCGCATCGTATTCGATCGGATATGACTCTGTACAGCCGTGGGTCCCATTATTAACGATTGAGGTTAGTACGACTTCATTGTACGAATCGAATTTTGATTTGTATAGATTTTCAAGATACGTTTTAACATACATAATGAATTGCATTACCAACTGTGGAATGATCTGTGCGGAATTAGCGATAATGACTCCTATCACTGTTGCGAACATTATGTTGTAAATCGATGAATTCGCAAAATTAGCTGCTGCAAACGATGCTGGATTTATGTTGGGAGGTTGCATGATGTTTAATAAAAATAAAGTGTACCTAAAATACAGTTACAAAGTATGTCAATTTCAACATTTTCTAATACTACAATAAATTTAAGATTGTGTAATTGACGACATATATTTTAGTTTAATATTTCGGAATGCAATCTCTCTAGGGACTTTAATCATTCTCGAATGTGACTCTGACTCCTTGTTAATGTAGATCGTACTATCATTCACATGACTTAGGATTGTGTCAAAGATATGGTCGTGATCACACACACGTGAAACTATCTTTTGTGTATCTTTGCATATGATATCTATCTTGTACTTTTGTGGAGGTCTATATGAATACGGTTCTGAACATTCGATTTGAGATTGGTCTTGAAGTAGATGATTAGATGATTTCTTGAGTCCTGCATGACCCGTGTAGCGTGTCACACATATGAATACGTAATTAACCTTCCCAAATATATCGATCATTGTTTGTCTTGGGATCAGACGTTCATCATAGTAGATCACCACACATTGTACGTTGCCGATATACCGTCGACTTTGTTCGGCATTCATATGTGTACCTGGATACCATACGACCTTGATCCCGTTGAAAAGATCAAATGTGTTAGTATTGTTGGTAAATTCTTCAAATACATCGCATACATTGAGCCCTTCTAGGAAGTGTTTGTAGTCTTTACTCGACTCTGTGTAAGTATTACCAAATATCGTATCCGTATCGAATTGATCGTTTTTTATGTAGATGATACCGATCTCTAGTTTGTTTCGTAAAAAGCTGTGTTTTTTACATGCGTCGATCAACTCTGATGTTAGTGCTGGATTCAATGAGAGATGTTTTAGTTTATGACAGATCAAATCACTGTCCTGTAGTATCTTTTTGATGGTTTTAACTTTGTGATTTTTAACAGGATCAGTAATAGTAAATTCACGGGTATCACATTTGTCGATTACACACCCTTGTATTCTATCATTATTAATTACAACTACAATGAACATTTCGGCACCATCTCCGTTAAGTATGTCAGGAGTAAAGATGTAGTTAGCATTTGATAGATATTTTATGCACATATCATCAGCTGATGTTACGGTATTGGTTGTTTCAAAAATGTGTTGTTCGGTAGATTCTGTTCCATAACCGTGTACCATCTTTGGTAGGGATCCCGAACTACTACATGCCAGATCTGTCTTTATGTCGAACATCGTATTCCACAATACTCTAGGAGAATCGTTCGATATGGATTCTAGAGATATTTTCTGACGTTTTGGACTCTTATTTATTAACGGTTTGATCTTCTCATCCGGATCTTGTGATAAAGATTCGGATTGTGATTGTGTATGTGATTGTGTATGTGATTGTGTATGAATACTTTTATCATCGAGTATGATCTCTTGTGATGTCTTTGATGTTGATATAGACATTGACGATTCAGAATTACTGATCAATCGTCTCCGGGTTGTAACCCTGGATATTTTATGATTTGAATTTGTATGGGAATTTAAGTTAGAGTTAGAGTTAGAGTTAGAGTTGATATGAGACGATCTCGAGAGGGGGCAGTCTCGTAGAAGTTCAGATTGAGACAGGGATGAACACGATTGAGACTGGGATAGATTCGAATGTGATTGTGATTGTAACAGGGACAAAGATCCGGATGATTCGGTGAATGCATCACTCTCACTATTCGATATATATTCTAGGGGGATCTTGAATGATTTTAGTCTTACAACTGAGTACTTATCATTTTTCATTTATTTGATACTGTCAGCATACAATAACACCAGAATGTTAAATTTTAGTCACAAAGTACTATCTAATTGGTCTGATTTGACCTGGTCTAATCAGATAGTTTATAATTTCAACTTTTTTGGCGTTATTGTATGCTGACAGTATCAAATAAATGAAAAATGACAAATACTCAGTTGTGACACTTATTAATGCAATATGCTGATCTATACACTAATAAAGTATCAATATGTACGAATCATTTAGTAATGCAGTAATAAGTGTCACAACAGGTTTGCTGGTATCGATCGGTACTATGGTCATCATCTACATCTGTTACCTGGTAATGAAGACAAAATACTCAAGTACCAACGACCACAACAGTCCTCGCACCAACTGCTATTACCATTGAATATTCTATAAGGGTTGTTGTTCGTAAAATATAATACACCGATACTTTAATGAATCGAGTACGACGTATAGGTAACATGTATCAATGTCTGTTGTCCCCTTACAGAAAATATGATGTAGGTTTTGAATATCTGATCGGTTCGTGGACCGACAACTCTATCATGGGATTTCAGGTCAAGACATATCCAACCCTGAGCGAGGCAGAATGTGAGGCTGTTGAACTACCGGATATTAATTGGGATATGTTAGTTGATTTTCACAAAGACTCGTATCTGTTCCTTCGAGATCACATAGATCAGGCCATCAACAAGATCGACATGGCTGTTGAATTCAAACACTATCTAGCGTCCGCCCTTCAAACCAAGAATCGAATGTTCGATCGAGTCATCAAAGGACAAGAAGATCTGGCAGAACACAACAGTACTCTAGGTTTTCGAACAGTGTACAATATGAACGATATCATCAGCTTTGTCATAATCAATCCATGGATGTCGAATCTTCGAGAGCTAGCAGATCGACTTATCAGAACAGATAGGCTCAATATATTCAACAAGATAGAGAAACCAGGGATCATCCAATTAGTCGGTAGAACAGATATCGATACAACATATGAGATAATCTTAGTACCGTCTATCGTCTACAATTGGATGGGCTGGCGAGACAAACATCCCCACGTTGCGATAGACATGATCAAAGCCAATTACAAAAACTGCATCCGCGCCCAGAAACTAGTCGATGCAACTCCAGTACTCAGGTAAATTTTTCTATTCGTTAGCAAAATGCGTTGATATATAGATAGAAAATATATCAAAGTCCAATATACAAATAAAATGAGTTTCAATGCGTTCAAACGAGCGAACCGTTCAAACATTATCAGACCTATCCAACAAGAGCTCGAAAGGGCCCCGAGACAGTTTTGTGATTTTATGAGCGAACAAACCACACGCTTCAATGAGATATGTTGTATGTATCTCGAGGGTATGACACTAGATGATGTAATGTTTATGAAACCCGAAGACTTAATAGAGCTTGTCCCTCCTGAACAGTACAGACATCGATTACTAATGACGATCATGGTTCGACGATATCTTTTTAGACCAGAAGAGTGTGAAACGATCTGTTGCAAACCTCCACGTTGCGATACGTACTCTGATATCGATTCGTGTGGAGATAGAGGAGGAACAGAGTACAGATGTGATTCGTGCAATCATGTTTGTAGAAATAGTGATTGTGATCACAAATGTAGTGATTACACCCGAATAAATGTCAGATAATATACGATATGCAGCTCAATTTAGTCGGCATAGTAGTATTTAGTACCAACAATGTATTTATCCCAAGATGCATCTAGGGTAAATCTGGTCCAACGTCTAGTGTTATCGATGTAGAATCTATCATTATTAGGTTCTTTTCTACTGATCTCTATCAGTTTTCGTCCTTCAACATCGAAAAATCTCCATCTCCATTCGGTCAGCGTTTTAGATAATACGGGATCCGGTTGATTCGTTGCGGAATCAGGGATGGATTTTTTAATATCGCCAAGACACAAAATCGTTTCATAATGTTCTCTATCATCTTCTTTTGGATCATCAGAAGCAGATTCCAAAATATTAGGATTAATTCTAGAATCGTTTTTAGGATCTATCTTGGATTGTGATAAGTCTTTTGATCTCTTTGTGAATATGGTGGATGTCATTTATATTTATATAATGTGGATGTATGTGTTTTTTTCATGAATTTGCACAATCTCCAATATATTTTCCATGTCAGGTATTATTATCATCATTCTCATTATAATGACAGATGCTCTGGTAAAAGCTGGGATCAAGAATAATCTGACGAGTCCAGATCAGATAAGAAAATGGGGAAACCATATCAGTATGGGGGTGTCTGGTACCCCGACTGCTCCTCAAATTAAAACGAATCTCGATAACATTCTTTCTAATACTACTATTAAAAGGGCGTGTTGTTTAGGCGGGGATGGTCGAGATCCTAACAATTTTCGAGTTAATGTTAGGATACCTATCCCTGCAAACTACTCATCAGATATTCCAAAGATAAATAAGGATTTTGGCTACATCGACAAAAGTGTGATGGTTCCATCTTCTATGTGTAATGGTTTGCCTAATAGGGATGGTACAAATGTTCTTTACGAAAAAAAGGCCTATAACGTTTCAAAGCATTCAGTATGTGATGATTTCTATTCTGTTTATTGTGCGAACATGTTAGATTTCTATGAAGAAGAATACAAAACAGCCTATCCGGGTCAGACACCCGATCTAGAAGTATTCGCAACAACGTACAAACCGGAATGTGCATGTTATGCGAGACCAATACCTGATTATATTACATTCCCTGTATCGCCCTTGTGTATACTTCATACGGGCTGTACGAAACCCAATAATGATATCGGTAAGACGTATCTTGACCCTTCATCGAGAAATCAAGACAACTGTCCGAGAGAGTTGGTCATTTGTAATCAAGTGGTTAATTTTACAGATGCTCAGATAGCAGAATCTACTATATCACCCACTCTGATCGCAAAGTGTGGACGTAAAAAAAAACCACCTACATCAGAAACGTCACCAACTCCAACACCGATACCAACTCCAACACCGATACCAACTCCAACACCGACACCAACACCGACACCAATCACTAACCCGGAAACTGTTACAGAACAAGAGACAGAACAAGAGATAGAAAATGAAACAGAACAAGAACAAGAGCCAAACGGATATTATGCACTAATTTTTTGGATTGTGTTGGGTGTTTTTGTATTGTTAATAGTGCTTTTTGGTATATCGGGATCTGTTTGGCTCACATACTAAATTTACTTGTATAGTATAAAATGAACTATCCTGTAGTAGGGATACTGATACTGTTAATACTTTTATATGTGTTGTTGAGAGTTGAAAGAATAGACATCGGGGATTTCTTTACAACTGATGGTTTCACAAGAATCTACAATGAAAACAGTTGGACTGTGATTCTGACGATCGCAGTAATAGTGTTTGTATCTTATGTGATCTACACAATGTTAACAAAACAAATGAACCGACTAATGGGTAACGAACAATTTAACGTTCTGCCTAAAAAACGATTCATGAGTTTTAATGATTTTTATCAGACGTTCATCGTATCAAAAAGCACGAACACCATACCCAGTGATAAAGTGATGATTTTTAGAACTAACATCAATGGGATAAACTACTATCTTGTGATGGACTCGATGTTAGAACAGAATCTACCTTACCGCACAATGTTCATTAATCAGGATCCAAAATTTGCAGATAAAGCAGCCTTGTGTAAGATTGTCACAGGTAATGATACAGAACGTTACGTCTGTCCGGTACTTCTACGAGAAGACTTATTGGATAGTGAATACAGAAACTTTGTTGATAGAGCATTTACCGATGTTAAACAAGCTGTCGATATCAAGAAAGCGCTAAATATTGTAGAAAAGCGGAATGTATATATTGATACGGATAGTGCAAAGACAGAAGCCCAACAAGTATTAGGACGGGACATATACCCTAGATTCATCCATCATTTCAACATGGTTAGAAGGACACCGTCGTTTGAACCACAAACTATCTTTGATATTATTGATAGTGTCGAATCAGAAACCGAAACGCCACCCATACCAAATGCTTACTGCTACATTATGAGTGGTTTCGTAAGGGATCAGCTAACCAATATTGTAAAATTTACCACCGAATCACCATACATACTTAATTTGTCTGCAAACTTCTCACCATTTACCATTCTAAGACAACGAGATGTTGTAACAATAGATCCTAACGTACCGGAAGGTACAACTAAAGTCATCGAATACAATACTGATATTATCAATGACAGAAAGTTTGTGTGCGGTGTACAGACTCTGAAATCGATAAAATACTGTGAATTCTATGCAACAACCGTTACACCATCTATCGATCAGCTTGATTCAGTAACCACAATGAATAAACCTCCATCAGACCTACCATCTAAATCGAACGATACATTCATATTAACCGGTAGAAACAACACTGACATCGAACAGCTGCTACCAAATGTCAATCTGTACGTTTTAGGAGATTTCAAGAATAGTAATAATGTGCCCTTTAACAATGTAAAATGTTGGTTGGCTCGTCTGGATACCTATGTAGATCCCAACATGACAGACGTGATAGAAGATGAATCTAGTCCGTACTACATGAAACCTAAAATATACAGTGTCGGTATCATACCCGACGACTACAAACAGTGTAG
>Ga0302280_1002027_pt1 | contig 16045 bp, 12 predicted proteins | sample III_Fen_E1_1_FD_198771 | JGI IMG/M metagenome (GOLD analysis project Ga0302280, IMG submission 198771) | Peat permafrost microbial communities from Stordalen Mire near Abisko, Sweden - III_Fen_E1_1 | ecosystem: Environmental > Terrestrial > Soil > Wetlands > Permafrost | place: Sweden: Abisko... | reverse complement strand
CGTATTGAAATGCGGCAGATCGGCATGCGGCAGGAAGCCAGCAGGCTGGGCGGCATTGGGTCCTGTGGCCGCGAATTGTGCTGCTCTACATGGCTAACGGATTTTAAAACGGTATCCACCTCGGCAGCCCGCTATCAAAATCTTTCCTTAAATACCTTAAAGCTGGCCGGCCAATGCGGTAAGCTAAAATGTTGTTTGAATTACGAGCTGGATACTTATATGGATGCGCTAAAGTACATCCCTGATAATGTCAATGTTTTGAAAACGGAGAAGGGCGATGCACGGCTTCAAAAAACCGATATCTTCAAAAAGCTGATGTGGTTCAGCTACCCCATGACTGAAAATTGGGTGCCGCTGCCCATCAGTCGTGTAAAAGAAATTCAGCAAATGAACAAAGAGGGCATTGTTCCGCCGGACCTGGGTGAAATAGTGGAAGTTGAAACCAAACCGGTAAAAGTGCTGGATTACGAAAACGTAGTTGGCCAGGATAGCTTAACCCGCCTGGACGACAGCCGCAACAAACATAAAAACAAGAACCGCAACAAAAACCAGCGGCAAAACGGCCCCGGCGACGGCAATCGTCCGCAACGGCAGGCAGGTCCGCCGCAGTCTCATTCGCAGCGCCCGCATCAGGCAGAAGGGGCCAATCAGCCAAATACCCAGGGCCCAAGACCCGAAGGCGCGAACCCCAATAAAAAGAAAAAATTCAGGCCAAACCGGAATAATCAAAACCGCCCGGATAACCGCGATCACGGCGGCCAACCAGGAAATCAGTAATGAAACGGATAGCAAATATTTTTTTTGGTTTAATCCTATTGGCGCTCACGGGTTGCGGAAATGGCAATACCATCATCGACAAAAACGACGATGTAGAGAACCGTAACTGGACGTATGTTAACAAGTTCAGGTATGAAGTGGCCATAGATGATCCCAACGCATCTTATAATATTTACATTAACCTTCGGGTAACCGGCGATTATAAATACTCCAATATTTTTATCTTGTTAACGCAGGCCGGTCCGGATAAAAAATCAACAACATCCCGTTTTGAACTCAAATTAGCTGATAAAGACGGCGCCTGGCTGGGCAAGGGATCGGGTAATTTGTACAGTTTTCAGCAACCCGTTATCACCGGCTATAAATTCCCCGCTAAAGCAACCTATACTTTTTATATTGAGCAGAACATGAGGGATAACCCCCTGCGGGAAGTGAGCGATGTGGGCTTGAGGGTGGAAAAAGCAGAAAAATAAGCGACCATAAAAATGGTTTGCGCCGACTGTTATAACGAAGAAGAATTCGCACGCATCCGGGCGCATTTTATTGGCCTGGCTCCCGCTCCGTCCAAATAAAAACTCATGCCTTTTTTCTTTCGGACTTTCCGGACTTCGGACTTCCCGACTAAATTTCCTACATTCGTTTGCTAATATTTTTATCAAAGATGAGTGTTTATGTTTTAACTGCCGCCGTTATCATCCTGGCTGTTGCGGTTTTGCTTTTTTTTAAAAAGCCCACAGCTGCAGACGTAATCTCCGCAGAAGACTTCCAAAAGTTAAAAACCGAAAACACATCGCTCAATATTTATCTTGCGAAAGTTGAAGAGCGGGCGGAAAATTTAGCGCTCGAAAGGGATAAAACAGACAGGCTGCTTCTGGACGAACGCGCAAGATACGATAATCTAACTACCGCGTTAAACCAGGAATTACTCGCTGAAAAAAACCGGATGGCCAAAGCCGAGGAATCTTTTAAAGCGCAGCGCGAACGCCTGGCCGACCAGGAAAAATCCATACAGGATATACAGCAAAAATTCCAACTCGAATTTCAAAATATTGCCAATAAACTGCTGGATGAAAAGTCTCAAAAGTTTATCGAAACCAATCGTACCAACCTGGATGTTTTGTTAAATCCCCTGAAAGAAAATATTAAAGCTTTTGAGGAGAAGGTGGACAAAGTTTACAACATGGAAGCGGCCGAACGCAATACGCTGAAAGGGGTTATAACGCAATTGATGGATTTGAACAAGCAGATTAGCGAAGAGGCTACCAACTTAACCAGGGCATTAAAGGGCGACAGCAAGAAACAGGGCAACTGGGGGGAAGTAGTTTTGGAACGGGTGCTCGAACGCTCCGGCCTTACCAGGGATCGCGAATACCGCTTGCAGGCCAGCTTGAGCAGTGCAGATGGCGCCCGTTTTCAGCCCGACGTGATCATCGACTTGCCGGATGAAAAGCATTTGATCATCGATGCCAAAGTATCGCTCGTGGCTTATGAACGGCTGGTTAATGCCGAAACAGAAGACGAGCGCAGGCTATATTCAAAGGCACATGTGGAATCCATCCGGGGCCATGTATTGAATTTGTCCTCAAAGAACTACCACGACCTGCAACAGGTCAACTCCCCTGATTTTGTGTTGCTTTTTGTGCCGATCGAATCCTCCTTCAGCTTTGCCGTACAACTTGATGCGGAGCTCTTCAGCGATGCCTGGGACAAACGGGTGGTGATTGTTAGCCCATCCACTTTGCTGGCCACCCTGCGCACCATTGCCAGCATCTGGAAGCAGGAACGCCAAAACCGCAACGTGCTGGAGATTGCCGCGTTAAGCGGAAGGATGTATGACAAATTTGTTGGCTTTGTAAACGACATTGAAGCGATTGGGAAAAATATAAAATTAACCCAATCGTCGTATGAGAGTGCAATGAACAAGCTTACTGATGGAAGCGGTAATTTGGCTGTAACCGCCGAAAAAATCAAGAAACTGGGTGCAAAAGCGAATAAGCAGTTGGATGAAAAGTATATTGGGGAGGAAAAGTATTGAGGGATAAAGTCAAATACCCATTGAATGAAAACTATAATAGCACTTTTCAGCTTTCTAACATTATCTTTTTTTAATAATTGCAAACCGATGGATTTTCAGCATGCTTATAACGAAGATGATATTCTCAAACAACTGGACTTAGCTTTTAAAGGCATTCCAAACGAGTATTACCCGGAAGGCAACACAGGAGATATAAAATACAATTTCATACTCGACCTGGAACATGGTTATTGTGTGACGGCCAGCAGCAGAATCCATTTGTATGCCGACAAAAATCGATGGGCACTTGTTCTCGAAAAAAGTGGTTATCAAAACAGAGGGGGTGATGCGGAAATTGAATTAGATTACTTTGGCAATTGCGTTAACTACCCGGTTGACAAATATCCGGAAAGAAGTTATATAACGAATGCGAGCAATATCGTGTTGATATCCGGGGATGAATATGAACGGATTCGCAACCGGGAAGGATCCAATTTTGAACAGTTTGAATTAATAAGTTCATCGGCACAAGACGTTATTATACGCGGCAAGAAGCTCAATATTGAACATGATATATCTAAGTACAGTCACTTCGGAATTATTCCGCGTACTGACGGAAATCCAAGGCGCCTGATTGGATTCGACGACCTGGTGAGGTATATAAATGAAACCAATCCATCAGTAATAAGCGCGAGTGAAAATGAGATTAAGAAACATCTCCCGGCTGATATTGCGAAGTTAATGACCATAGAAAAATTTCATTACGAAAGTGACTACAACCAAAATAACTTGCCGAGCACACAGGAGACCTATCAATTAATAGCCAAGATTTTGGTTACCCGCAATATCTCTTTTTGGAAACCTACACTCAAACCAAATAACCATTGGTCAAACTGGACCTCTGGAAATTTATAGAATTGAATTGTGCTCAGTTAGCTGTTATCGTATACTTATACCCCATCTCAAAATCCGCCGTAGCGTCGATTTTCATTTTTTCAATCAAGCCTGTGATAGTAAGGTTAAATGTGGTCGAGTAGTCTGTTGCAAAATTATCTTTTAAGCTGTAAACCATCTTTCCGGAACCACCGCCGGTTATGGTTATTGTATTTCCTTTTATGGGTATAGAGACATCGACACTTGGCTTCACATCAAAATAGGCGAAGCCGTCGGCAATACTGGTAAGTGTATAAACTGTTTTTGCGTCTATTATTAGCTTGCTGTCTGTGATCGGCAAGTTTAAAGGCAAACCCTGCGTAAAGGTTTCGCCCACCTTCATCGGGTGGTCCGGGAATTTTATGTTTTTTTGAAACCCATTCGTCATTTGCTTTACTTTTAATGAGACAGAGTCGTTTGCCGGTTTGCCACCCACCGAATCCGACTGAAACACGCCATCTTTATCGAAGTGCCCCACTACCGAAACGCCCTGCCCAAGACTTTCCAGGGGAATGGGCAATTTATTTCCGTTCAGTTCTACGCCAATATCATCAAAACCAATTTTCATAGTTGCCGGCATGCTTTGGTCTGCCGCTGCCCCGCCTATTTTTGTGGACATGTTCATTTTCATGTCTAAATTTGCCGCAAGGGGAAGCGTGATGCCCTTTGCTGTAATTTTCGCGATGAGCGAATCATTCCCGCTTAGGTTAACATGGCAAACCGCCTTTAAATTGACCGCCCCATCATATGTATGATTGGGCAGATACTTTATTTTAAACGTAGCGCTTTGCTGGGCCTGTAATTTAACAGCTGATAATAACAAGATGAGGTAAAGGACTTTTTTCATTTTTAAGGTCTTTTAAATAATTTTTTTTATACTAAAACCCCTTTAATAAACAAGGGGTATTAAGTTAATTTTATTCCTTAGAAGCGGCAGAAAAAGCATTCCATCCCTGCGCCTTGAGCTGGTGGACCGCGCCGCTTTTGGTGATCAAATTACAGCCGGCCGATGCTTCGGTAATATAGCCGATGATGCTGATATCCATTTTAAATTTTATCTTATCATAATCAGCCTGCTTTACGGTGAACAGCAACTCATAGTCTTCGCCGCCGCTTAGCGCGCAAACTGTGGGGTCAAGGTTAAACTCACGCGCAGTTTCAAAGGTCATGGGGTCCAGCGGGATTTTATCTTCGTACAAATTACATCCTTTATTACTTTGCTTGCAGATGTGCAATAGCTCCGAAGCGAGGCCATCAGATACGTCGATCATCGCGGTAGGTTTCACCTCAATTTCTTTCAGCAGTTCAACCACATCCTTCCGGGCTTCCGGCTTTAGCTGGCGTTCAACAATATAATCCTTCCCTTCCAGGTCGGGCTGAATATTGGGGTTCTCCAGGTATATCATTTTCTCGCGCTCCAGCAACTGCAGGCCAACGTAGGCGCCGCCCAGGTCGCCGGAAACGCAGATCAGATCACCTTCTTCAGCGCCGCTTCGGTAAACGATGTCTTTTTCATCCGCATACCCTATCGAGGTTACGCTGATCACCAGGCCCTGCTTGGACGATGACGTATCCCCACCAACCAAATCCACATTATATTTTTCACAGGCCAGGTAAATACCCTCATATAGCTCCTCAACAGCTTCCAGCGGAAATTTGCTCGAAATACCAATAGAAACTGTTACCTGTGAAGCTATCCCATTCATGGCATAAATATCGCTCAGGTTAACCTGTATGGCTTTGTACCCCAAATGCTTCAGCGGGCAGTAAGCCAGGTCAAAATGGATGCCTTCCAACAGCATATCGGTGGACACCAACACCTTTTTATCCTTAAAATCCAGCACAGCTGCATCGTCGCCAACGCCTTTTACCGTACTTTTTAACGAGTTTTTAAAGTTCTGCGTCAGGTGGTCGATCAGCCCAAACTCACCCAGCTTTTCTATATTCGTTTTTTCCTTGTTATCAAACATAATCAGTAAAATAGCCGCAAAGGTACAAACCTCGCTTTAAACAAATCAACTGTGTCAGTGAAACAGTGTATGGAATGAAACAGGTGCCACACATGACACACACACCCTATGTAAATCAATTACTTACACAAAATAGCTGACACACTTTGCAACACCCTGACACACTGTCGATATTTTGTCACCATTTTTCGAAGCCGGCCCAGCCCACTCCATCATACCGCCGAAGGCGGGAAAATTTTTTTAGTTTTCACCCTGTCAATAAAAGATATCAGCTAAATCACACCTATCTTTCTTATAATCGGTGACCCCGATAGCTATCGGGGCACTCCTCAATCGGTGAAATCAAAAAAAATTAAATAATTATAACCCTAATTGCTTCGATATCTTCAGCATCCGCTCAATCGGTTTTACGGCGCGCTCAATAATATCCTGCGGCACAAATATCTCCGGCAGCTCGTTTTTTAAACACAGGTACAACTTTTCCAATGTATTCCGCTTCATGTGCGGGCAATCGTTACAGGCGCAATTATTATTTGGCGGGGCCGGGATAAACGTTTTACCGGGGTTCTCCTTTTCCATCTGGTGAATAATGCCCGCTTCCGTTGCTACAATAAATTCCTTATCGGGCGATTTAGTTGCATATTTAATTATCCCGGTAGTCGAGCCGATATAATCAGCCATTTTCAGTATTACTTCCTCACATTCGGGGTGGGCCAGCAACTTGGCGCCGGGATGCCTTTCTTTTAATTTGATGATCTTTTCTCTCGAAAAAATCTCGTGCACCATGCAGGCGCCGTTCCATAAAACCAAATCCCTTCCTGTCTTCTTCGCCACATAAGCCCCCAGGTTTTTATCCGGGCCGAAAATGATCTTCTGGTCCTTGGGCAAACTTTCCACAATGCCTACCGCGTTGCTCGAGGTGCAAACAATATCGCTCATGGCTTTCAGCTCGGCGGTACAGTTTACGTAAGTGATCACCAGGTGATCGGGATAGGCCTCTTTAAACTTTTTGAACAGGTGCGGCGGGCAGCTGTCGGCCAGTGAGCAGCCGGCTTTTATGTCGGGTAGTAGAACTTTTTTTGAAGGAGATAATATTTTGGCTGTTTCGGCCATAAAATGCACGCCGGCAAAAACAATAATGCCGGCATCCGTTTTTTCGGCTTGCTGCGATAATCCCAAACTATCGCCAATATAATCGGCAATATCCTGTATATCAGGTTCCTGGTAATAATGCGCAAGTATGACGGCATTTTTTTGCTGCTTTAATTTCTCAATTTCATCAAAAAGATCGAGCGTAGGATCGATGTATTCCTCCGCAAAACCTTTTACATTTATTTCCTCTAAGGTATCCATTTCCACAATTCAAATAATAACAACTATTTTAAATTTATAAAAAAGACTATTGTTATTAGGGTGTTAATTCTGTTTAAAAGTATTTTTATAAGTGTGCTAAAATCTTTTTCCTATCAATTTATTAACATAAAATGTCATTTTTTAAGTGCTTACCTGATTGATTTTTAGATTGCTATGACAAGCAAGTTTTTATTTAAAATGATTTTTGTTGATAGTTTGATGCCCGGTAAAATGTTAGCTTTGGCACTTTATCAGCGCAAAAGTAGGGTATAATTTGTTCAGATAATGCCATAAAAACAGGTTTATCCACCCTTTAATTAGTTATTAAGTTTTTGTTTACACAAAATTAACATGTTTTATACCGCTTATTCACATAGCCGGTACTTTTACACCTAACAGATTTAATATATGACCAGGACTGTGGATTTCCTCGTGATCGGATCGGGTATAGCGGGATTAAGTTTTGCCCTTAAGGCGGCAAAGCATGGTAAAGTTCTGATAGTTACAAAGTCGAACGAAGATGAGTCAAACACTAAGTACGCCCAGGGTGGCGTGGCTGTTGTTGTGGATAAAAAAGAGGATTCTTTTGAAAAGCATATACAGGATACTTTAATTGCCGGCGATGGGCTTTGCGATAAGGAGACTGTTGAAATAGTAGTAAAAGAAGGACCGGAACGGATTAATGAAATTATTAAATACGGGACCAATTTTGACAAGACCAATAAAGGGGTTTACGACCTGGCCAAAGAAGGCGGTCATTCAGAATTCAGGGTATTGCATTACAAGGATATTACCGGTTACGAGATAGAAAGTACCTTACTGGAACAAATACATAAAGAACCGAATATTGAAATTTTAACCCATTATTTTGCGGTCGACCTGATCACGCAACATCATTTGGGTGAATTTGTGGATAAATCTTCTACCGATATTAAGTGTTTCGGCATTTATGCTTTTAATAACGAAACCCGTAACGTCGAAAAAATTCTTGCTAAAGTAACCGTAATGGCTTCCGGCGGCGCCGGCCATATTTATTCCATTACCACCAATCCAACTATAGCAACAGGTGATGGTGTGGCCATGGTTTACCGTGCTAAAGGAAAAGTAAGAAATATGGAGTTTATCCAGTTTCACCCTACAGCTTTATATAACCCCGGTGAATATCCTTCATTTTTAATTTCGGAGGCGGTGCGTGGTTTTGGTGGGATATTAAAAAGAATTAACGGCGAAGAATTTATGGGCGAATATGATGAACGTAAATCATTGGCGCCCAGGGATATTGTGGCAAGGGCGATAGATGCTGAAACAAAAAGATCGGGTGAAGATTTTGTTTATTTAGATATCCGTCACCGCAGCAAAAAAGATATACTGGCCCATTTCCCCAATATTTATGCTAAATGCCTGGATATTGGTATTGATATGACCAAGGATATGATCCCCGTTGCGCCGGCCTGTCATTATATGTGCGGCGGTGTTATGGTCGATCATGTTGGCCGGTCTTCTATTTTACAGTTATATGCCTGCGGCGAATGTTCGTCGACGGGTTTGCATGGTGCTAACCGTTTGGCTTCCAATTCATTACTGGAAGCATTGGTTTTTGCTCATCGTATTTATGAAGATGCCATAAAGAATTTTAATCACAATAAAATCCCCGAAAATATCCCCGATTGGAACGAAAAAGGCGTACAATTATCCAACGAAGATATCCTGGTAACCCACAACCTGCGCGAAATGCAAAAGGTGATGAATGATTATGTTGGTATTGTCAGATCTGATTTTCGTTTGGAAAGGGCCATGCGCCGCTTAGGTTTATTGTATGAAGAGACCGAAGATTTTTATAAAAAAACCAAGCTCTCCGTAAAACTCTGCGAGCTGCGCAATTTGATACAGGTATCTTATATAGTGATAAAATCGGCAATGATGCGCAAGGAAAGCAGGGGTTTGCACTCTACCACGGATTATCCTTATCACCAGGATGTGATTGAGGATACGGTGTTTTAGAACTATATATTCAATTTTTGAAATTTAGATTAGCAGTTTATAGTTACTTTGCTGATTTGATAGATAAATATTCATGAGCTCACTTAAAAAAGATATAAAGGAATCATCAGACGCATTAGTGGAAGCATTGATGCACGAACATGTTTACCTGGATAAAAGTTTTGAAAGTTTGATTGATATCGATAAATTCTTTAATAAGCACTCAAAAAATGGAAAACCTGTTCGTTCCGGTCAACTTTCACAAAATCTTGGCGCTAAAATGTTTTCTATTGCAGCATATGTAGGTAATTGTTTTGTTGAAAATATAAAAGGAGCGAGATGGGTTATTAATGACCAGGATCCTGAAGGTAAACTAAATATAACTGTAAAATTCCCTGACGGTGGCGAAATATATCCTTGTCGAAAAGTAATAAAACGACTTGCCAACGGAGCTGAAGACTCTATTTATGTTTATGCACATTTAATAGCCAGCAAGTATATTGATTTTAAATTTAATGAAAAATATTGGTCAATAACTAATAAAAAGCCCTGGTGGAAGTTTTGATGGTTTTCAGTAATGAGACTTGGTAAATTTAGAAAAATTACTAAGTCTGGTTACTTGGGGAGCGGAAAACGGGATTCGAACCCGCGACCTTCAGTTTGGGAAACTGATGCTTTGAATTAAACGTGATAGGCGGATTAGATTGGAGATATGTTTTTTTTATTCAGCTATGATTTTATGAGCGCACGTAATTTATGTTTTTTAATATTTTTTTTCTGTTGCGCTGTTGAAGCTGGTGCCCAGCCTAAGTTGCCCGATGTTACTGATACAGTTTTTCTAAAGAAAATAAAGTACGAAAAGCTAAATAAGTATATCAGTTATTACGTGGTAAACAAAGGGAAGTATTCTGCCAATCCAAAGTTGGCGTACAGGGTTAAAATGTTTGCCATTTATTATTATCAAAGTCATAAGTACAAAACGTTTAATGATAGCAAAGAAGGTTACATGAAAGGGAATGTTGTTGCCGGCATTATTAAGAGCGGACAGTTTGCTGATAGGGACGGATTTGTTGGAATATTCAGGATAAATTCAAAAATGGAATTTATTTGGCGGCCTGTTATGTTAAAAAGAATAAGTGTAATTCCAAAGAAAAGCGATTTAAAAAGCGTCAACGGTTTAATGGTTAAATTGAGAAAGGAGCGCTTTGTAAGTAGTTTATCTTTAGATACACTAAAAAATGATTTGTTGGTTAAATTAATGTCCGAGGTCAGTAAGCGCGTTTATGTAAAGATTAAATTGAAGGATAAATATTGTAGCTTAGATAATTTGGAAAAAATAGGGGCGCAGCTTGAACGATGGCCTGAGGTTTCGAGTGCGGCTTATGGGCAGTTATTCACAGGGGCTAATGAGCAAGAGAATTTTTTTGAAATAAAATCGGGAATAGATATTTTACCTAAGAAAGAAGTAGTTACGAAAAGTAAAGACCCATTCAAGGATTTTGTAGACAGCCTAAAGAAACATTAATGTCGAAAATTATATTCGAAGCGGTGGCCTTCGGTTTGTAATTTATTCCCTGCAACTTGCACAAATGTAAAATGATAAGGGTAACAATGTAAATGAAATAATCACAAATAAAAAGAGATAATAATAAGCTTTTTTGTATACCGACCAAAATACCCTGTAGACTAAATAGGTATACAAGGATGATAAAAGAAGTAAAATTGTAAAAGGAATAAAAACGAATAAACTGTAGTAGGCCATTAGGTACCCTGAATACGCACCCATTCCATATTTTAGGAGAGTTGCTACGGTTAGTAAATTAGCAACGATGAATATACCTTCAAGTCCGATTCCAATTCCGAATACAATTTGTAGCAAACCAACCCATATGTTTACCTTTAAATTGCTTATAAAATCAAATATTTTGAGAAAGGTTTGCATGTGAGCGGAAAACGGGATTCGAACCCGCGGCCTTCAGTTTGGGAAACTGATGCTCTACCAGCTGAGCTATTTCCGCTTATTCGGCTAATGTAGTCAGTTATTAAGTTATTTGAAAATAATAATGTAAATTTGAGAATGGTACGCACGATTGTAATTCCGGAAAACACACATATAAAGGTAGATGTTCCTGCTGATTACGTTGGTAAGAGGTTGGAAGTGAATATTATTTTGGCGGACGAAATTAATGGTAATGCTCCCAAGAAAACAATGGCTGATTTTTTAGGAATATTATCACGTAAAACAGGGGACGAGTTACAGGAAAGTATAAAAAAAAGCCGTGACGAGTGGGAAAGGGATATCTAATAGATTCTAATGCTATTATAGAATTTTTTTAAGGAAACGCTTCCTGAAAGTGGAATAAAATTTCTTTCCAATATTGACCCAATAATTTCTATTATCACTTTTATAGAAATATTTTCTAACGTTAAAGCTGACGAAAAAGAGATCGAAGAACTTCAAAACTTTTGTAACATAGCTACTATTTATAATTTGAATAACGAGATAGCTGCGTTAACCATCGAACTAAGAAAAAACTATAAAATAAAATTACCCGACGCTTTAATTGCTGCGACAGCTTTACATTATAACTTGATTTTGATAACCAGAAATACCGCGGATTTTGTTAAAATCGAGCGCCTCGAAATAAAAAATCCTCATCTAATTTAAACACATGCCCGTCATCCTACCTGTAAAGAATATTACCCCGTCCTTCGGCCAAGGCTGCTTTATCGCCCCCAATGCAACCATAGTCGGCGACGTGGAAATCGGCGATAACTGCTCCGTTTGGTTTAACGCGGTGATCAGGGGTGATGTGCACTATATAAAGATCGGTAACAAAACCAATATCCAGGATGGCGCCGTGATCCATTGCACGTATAACTATGCGCCCACAAACATTGGCAGCAATGTGTCTATCGGCCACAACGCGCTTGTACATGGGTGTACGCTGAAAGATAATGTATTAATCGGAATGGGCGCCATCGTAATGGACCATGCCATTGTGGAGGACTTTGTGATCATCGCAGCGGGTGCGGTGGTTTTGGAGAAAACCATCTGCGAAACAGGCTATTTATACGCCGGTATCCCCGCAAAAAAAATAAAACCCATCACCGCGGAGCAGCGCGAAATGCTGGAACAGCTGCCCGACCGGTATATCATGTACTCCGGCTGGTTTACTGGGTAGCCGGCTCCTTTGGTACCTTAATTTCCGTTTGTTGTTCCCAGTTTGGCCTTAGCGGTATCACATCGGGGTCAACCCATATATTTTCAGGCTGCAGCCTTAGCCGTACGTTGCCGCTATCCCATTTCCCGTTGTTATTGTCGTCATAAATTACCCTTATGGTGTATTTACCGGTAATATAGTTTTTGTAAACCAGCACCGTTTTTTTATGGATCACATCGCTTTTTAAAACCTGCTTTTTTTCGTTTAAAAGCTCAACAATATAGCTTTTGCCGCTATCCGGTACCGATACGGTCAGGGTTAGCTGGCTATAATTTTCAGGGTTATCCAAATTGAAAAGCCGGTGTGCAAACTTGTTTTTGTCGCCATAAATATCCGTAACCGCGCCGGCATTAAAGGTTAGCGTATAGTTGGCTTTTTGTTTCCAGCGATAGTCAATAAATAAATTGCGGTCATCGGCAGTATCGCGCACAACGTTGAAATTGCTTACCTCGTTTGAATCTTCTTTCAGCGTGATCAGCGCCGGGTCAAAGGTATCGATCGGGTAATTCGCTATGGCCATGGCCCTTCTGCCCGGCTTTAACTTGTTGTCGTTATTGATATTATACTGAAATAAAAGGTTGCGTGTAAATACTTCTTTACGGCCTTTGTGAAAGGATAAGGTGTCAATCGGCTTGCCTTTATCAAAAAACTCCATGCGTATCGAATCAAAATCCATATTGCGCATAAATACCAGGGCCGTATCTTTTGTTTTGTTAAAATCAGCTATTTTGTATTGGTCAAAATCAGGGGGGTAAATTACCTTTATTGAAGGATCATCCAATTGTTGGTTAAAGGCGAAGAAAAATTTTCCGTCCCCGTCTATGCGCCGGTCCATCCTGAATTTGTCCGGTTTTGCCTTAAACAGTTTCAATTGAACATTCGAGGTATCGCGCGTTAAATGGATAGTCCGTTTGGTAAAGGCAATGAGGTCTTTGTTATAGTCGTAAATTTTGTTAGGGGTAGCCTGTTTCAGCGCATACAGGCGGTAATCATCCGGGTGCAGGTTGTTTAGCGAAAAGTTCCCGGCGGTATCTACGCTAGTATAGATCGTTGGTTTCTTTTTACCAAAAAGAAGCGAATCCTGTTTTAGTGTGAAAAGCATCACGATCGCGTCTTTGTCCCTTTCGCCGGTTTCGGTATTGATCACGCGTCCCGAGATGCTAAGCGAATCGATATGTGCGCCGGTTGAAAAAACGTAAGTAAAGTTTTTCAGGATATTTCCCTCGGTGACGTCGGCGATGGCCTTACCAAAATTGATCACATAGGTGGTGTTTTTTTCCAGCGAATCTTTCAGCGTGATCACGATACTTTTTTGCACTTTTTTGTATTCTGGTAACTTGGTGGGCGTAGGGCTGATGGATATTTCGGAGTAGATATTATTGAGTTTGAAATATTCGTCAAAGTCCAGCTTGATCACCTTGCTTTTAAAAAACCTGGTCTCGTTTGGCGGGGTTGCCTTTAGTAATTTTGGAGGATCGTGGTCGCGGGGGCCACCTCCGGGCGGTTGCCGGTTTGCGCAGCCAAAAATCAGCAAAAACAGGGGCAGTAACAGCCCCAAAAATGAGCGCTTTTTATTTAACATTATTTTTAGGCGATATAGGCGATTTTTTTGTTTTGATGAAGACTGATATTAAAAATCAAAAATAATCAATCTAAAACGATATTTTGTAAGTAATTATAAATCAATCATTTATGAGCTAATAGAGCCAAGAATCAGGAACCAAGAGTCAAGACAGGAAAAATAGGCGCCAGCAAGTTGCCGGTTAACCAGGTGTTGAACGCCAAATTTTGTTTTTAAAATAAACCAGCATCTACCTGTTTTTTCTTGACTCTTGCTTCTTGATTCTTGACGCTCATCCCTACCTCGCAATGTGGACCATTAAAACCGAAATGTCCGACGGCGTTACACCCGAAATGCGGGATGCCTGGCCCAAAGTGCGCGGTTTTACCTTCATTAGTTTTTCGCGTGCTTCTTTTGAAAGAGAAACCAACTGTTGGTAATTAAACATCGGGTTGATCTCTTTGTCTTCCATTTTTTTCATGCGTTCCACAATATCCATTTCCTTCTCAAAATAACTCTCATATTTGATTTTTATTTCAGCCTGCTCAATAGTTTCTTTGTCGAAGGCAGATAATAGTTCATCCAGTGCTGCGTCCGCTTTTCGCAGGTCATTCAGCCCGATCTGCGGGCGGCTCACCAGGTTAAACAATTTGGTGTTTTGGCTCAGCACACTGGTGCCCGAATTTTCCAGCAAACTATTTACAGCAGATGGGTCGATGGATTTGGATTTGGTAAACGCGACGATCTCATCCGAGTTTTTTATCTTTTGATTTACTTTCTCCAGGCGCTCATCATTGATTAATCCTAACTCATGTCCCATAGGGCTCAACCGGATGTCGGCGTTATCCTGGCGGAGCAGCAGCCGGTGTTCGGCACGGGAGGTAAACATGCGATAAGGCTCTTCCGTACCCTTGGTTGCCAGGTCATCAATCAGCACACCGATGTAGGAGTCCGAGCGTTTCATGATCAGTTCGTGCTTGTCCTTTAATTTTTGATGTGCGTTGATGCCCGCAATAAAGCCTTGCGATGCCGCCTCTTCGTAGCCGGTGGTTCCGTTGATCTGCCCGGCAAAATACAAATTATCGATGAGTTTGGTTTCTAATGTCAAATCCAACTGGGTAGGGGGGAAATAATCATATTCGATAGCATACCCTGGCCTGAACATTTTCGCTTTCTCGAACCCGGGAATTTGCACCAGTGCTTTATATTGTACGTCTTCGGGTAACGAAGTGGAAAAGCCATTCACGTAAATCTCTACCGTATTCCAGCCTTCGGGCTCCACAAATATCTGGTGACGGTCGCGCTCTGCAAAGCGGTTGATCTTATCTTCGATAGAAGGGCAGTATCTCGGCCCAAGGCCTTTTATCCTGCCGGTAAACATTGGCGACTTTTCAAAGCCCTCTTTTAAGGTTTCATGCACCTGTGTATTGGTATAGGTGATCCAGCAGCAGCGCTGTTCTTTTGCCAGTTCAACGTCTGTGAACGAGAATCGGCCGCGTTCTTCATCGCCCCATTGTTCTTCCATAAGGGCATAGTTTAAACTCCGGCCATCCACCCGCGGCGGTGTCCCGGTTTTCATCCTGCCCGATTCAAAACCCAGTTCAACCAATTGCTCGGTTAACCCCGTTGCCGCCTTTTCAGCGGTGCGGCCCCCGCCAAAACGTTTTTCGCCGATATGGATAATGCCATTAAGGAAAGTGCCATTGGTTAAAACCACGGCGTCCGATGCTATTTCTATACCCAATGACGTACGCACGCCTGCTATTGTCCTGTTCTTTACCAGTAAGGAGGTAACGGTATCCTGCCAAAAATCTACCTTAGGGGTCCTTTCCAAAGCCAGCCGCCATTCTTCAGCAAATCGCATACGGTCGCTTTGCGCCCTTGGGCTCCACATTGCAGGGCCTTTAGAGCGGTTAAGCATCCTGAATTGTAATGACGTCTTATCGGTAATAATACCCGAATACCCGCCAAGTGCATCAATCTCCCGCACAATTTGTCCTTTGGCCACGCCGCCCATAGCCGGGTTGCAGCTCATTTGCGCGATTACCCCCATATTCATGGTGATCAACAACACTGATGAACCCAGGTTGGCCGCCGCTGCTGCAGCTTCACAGCCCGCGTGGCCTGCGCCAACAACGATTATATCATATTTTTGAAACATGTTTACCAATATATTGCGCCGATGGCGCATGATTTGCGATGTTCCACGTGGAACATTCTGTAGGGACGCGAT
>Ga0302280_1002023_pt1 | contig 16066 bp, 7 predicted proteins | sample III_Fen_E1_1_FD_198771 | JGI IMG/M metagenome (GOLD analysis project Ga0302280, IMG submission 198771) | Peat permafrost microbial communities from Stordalen Mire near Abisko, Sweden - III_Fen_E1_1 | ecosystem: Environmental > Terrestrial > Soil > Wetlands > Permafrost | place: Sweden: Abisko... | reverse complement strand
AACAGCATGATGCCAACAGCTATCTCTTCCCCCTAAAAGATTGTTTACAATATCTTTAGAAGCTTAAGACAAAATTTTGTTATTAACTATCCTTTGCTGAGTTATTGTCCCTTCCTCTGTTTATTCCTTTTCCTTATTTCTGTTAGCAATTCCGTGCAAATCTACCTAAATTCTTCGTTTAGGGGTAATTAATTCAATTTTCTACAAATATATTTGCAAATCATAACATTATAGAAATGGAAAATTACCAGGATAAAATTACTACCAAATTGGATCATAATATTTAATGAACAATCAAGTGCATTTCTTTTCAAGAAGAGCAATACCTCCTTATTTCCATTCCTGGTTTCCAACGTAATAACTTTGGAACGAAGAAAGACTTGATACTATGCTTCCACCAATCCAACTCAAAAATTTTCTTTCATTAGGAGCACACACTGATACTGATTTAACTCTAACATTGGCTGCCGTTGACTCTCCCAATTTCTAAACTAAATCTTAAATGATTGATCCAAAGAGCATGTTTCCTCCAGTCATAAGCATATTTGAGTAGAGTTATTTTCTAATATCAGCATCACAGCAATTAATTGTATCATTAACGAGAGAAGGAGTACCTTTAAAGGTTATTGATTCATCACCAATGAAAAACTTTTAAGCGATATTTTCCTTTTCAATAGTGATAATGGACTTATCAGGCAGTTCATATTGTATTGAATTGCTTTATTAACTTGAGCGCTCTTGCACATGAGCTGAAAAAGATTATTTTATGTCCGATAGAAGATTATGCTGATGAAATTCAAGAAAAGTTTCAGTGTATTTTTTATTTTTCAAAGCGTATTTATTTTGGAGAAGACCCATTTTTCCTAAAATTAATTTTTAGAGATTCCTGCTAATATTTTTTCCACCAAAAGGTGCAACTCGCGCTGATTTAGCCAAGCAAAATCCTTCATGAACAGCGACTGACCGTGTAAAAGTCTATCCAGAATCAACAATCAGAGCGGATGATCTACCTAAATAAATCAATGAGTACCAGTTGCAAAGCATGAAAGAACGGGAGCTTTAAGGAAGAAGATATTTGAAAAATTTAGTCCCTCAAAAAGAAACTCCGCCATTTTTTATCGTATTTTTTTAGCTTACTGGGGCTTTGCCGCCACGTCTTCACTCAAAAGAATAGAATACTCTTTGGTCTTAATTCCCATCTCTGAACATAAATGATGCTTTAGGAAAGGTTCCAGTTTTTAATAATCATATTCATATCCGTCGATGCCTTTGTGACGAAAAATACTGTGAACCTCATTGCCACTGCGCTCTGAAAATAGATGTTTATCTCCGATATGAAATGGAGACTAATTCTCATCGCCCATAAAATCTAAAGATGTGCTAACGTATGAATAGGGTGTGAATTTTGGTGCGTCATCGCCGCTGTACCCAATTCTTGATGTATGCGTGCCTAGATCGAGTACTAGAGAATTGGAATCCTGAAACATTATGAAATAATAATGGAGGCTAATTCTACTAATACTTAAGTCATTAAAAATAGATGTTTAATTACATAAATTATTGTGAATTAAGATTAACAATAACAAAAATAAACTACAGATTATTTAAATATTTCGGTATTTCGTAGAATGAATCCAACTCCAGCAATATTGTTTTGTATTTGGATTTTTAATTATCCAGTTATGTAATATTTTCAGGTTAATTATTATTTTGATATTCAGGATTCTTATGCATAGTAAAGCATCCTTTCTTTACACGTACTTTAGATTAGCTCATACTTGATCTTATTTAGCTATATTATAGAATATTTACATCTTTCATTAATTCTTTGATTAATATATTTTTAGTGAGGTTCATTATCCCTCTGAGAGTTATTTTAAATCTATAATAGTATCACAGTATTGATATTCGCCCGATAATATATCATATCTGAATTTTTAATACTTCCTGTGAAAATAATAATTTGACTAAAACAAGTAGACAAATCCGCTTATTTCATCTTAATGCTATTCAATACAATATTTATCAATGAAAAGGTAGGAACAGGATCTCTACTCCAATACCATTCTTTTGACACCGATCAAACATCAAATAAAATTCAAACAGAAGCATTAATCAATCTTTAAATAGGAAAAAATTAACTTAAAATATGAATATCCTATTGAAAAAGATACCAACAACAAAGTCAATATGGCTTATTCTCACAACAAATCAACAAGCGTATTTCCCAGCATCTCCAATCCCTCATCATAAAAGTAAGGTAATGCTTATGTATCAAATGAACAATAAGTTCCTCCATTTGGTCGCCTTGAAAATCCCTCGGAATGGTTGAGATATTTTGAGGGTCGACCCATTGACTCTCAATCATCATCAGTCAAGTACTATATATTTAATTTAGAATTCCCCTTAAAGAAGTTAAAATAGAATAAGAGTAACACGCTTTATAAACTCCCCTCTAAGAATTAATGATAATTTCTAAATAGAAAACCAAATTATTTGATATTGACCCTCTGAGCTCAGAAGTAATTTGGGACGTAGTTATTTAATACGAGGCTTTAATGAGATAACTAGACGAATAACGAGATTTAATCACTCCAGCACCTTTTTTCTTTAGAAATGACAATGTTGAATCAAAATTAACAAAACTACTCTTCTTTACACCCAATCATAAAAATGGAAGAAACATCTGTTTTGATTAATAGTCCAGTACTTGTGTTCCAATTTACAAATGCTATGGATGCTTGAAAACTTTTTAAAAATGTTCGGCTCTTGGTGGACATCTTTCAAAATGCCCTGACAAACAGCATCATGTTCAATCTATGCAAGAGTATAAACAATAAATTAAATAAAAAAAGGAGTTATAACTAAAATAAAAAGCGTAAGTTACTGCTTTGGATGATATTTTGCAATATTAATTTGACAAAAAAAATAAAGAGAAAATTTTCCTCGGATAGCGCTAAAAATAAGGGTTCAATAGCAGGAAAAGGGAAAAGTATATAAACAAAAAAATCAGTTACCATCTCACCAAGGCAGCCAAATCAAAGTTAAAACGTGGCAAAAAGAAAGCTTCCAAGAATAAAAAAAAGGGCATTCAGAAAATTAAAAGAAACAATTAAAAGAAATGATGATTAATAGGAAATCATTTATCATGATTTAATAACTATAAGTCTTGGGTTCGTTGGGTCAATAAGACTACCTTCCGTGATTGTTTAAAGGTCGATCAATGGCTGTTTTAGAAGAGCTTTTATATCCCCTTAGTTCTTAACATTGCGCGGAGTGTATATTTTTCCTATGACTTTATTGAAGTCATCTCCTCCATTGAGCAGAAAATCAATGGATAATCCTCTGAAAACACGATCTGGTTCAATTTTGGTACCGTCTGCTAAGGTGGCGCTGATGAATTTGTGTTTTCCTGCATCAATGCCGACTGTTTGTTTAAGTCCATATGCAGGATAAAATCCGAATTATCCACCTTGAATTGCTGTTAGCATTGCAATTAGCTCAGCTCCTGTGATATCGAAAGAAACTAGACTATTAATAAAAGGGAACATATTGTAGTAGTGCCGATACTGAACCACTCCAGGATACCATTCAGTTCTCAATCCTCCTGGATTAATAACGACAAAATCAGAGGAAGGTACAGCATCATGCATAAGGGTTGTCACCAAATTAGCTAACTCACATTCCTAGTTTGACTGAGAATAAAGATGAATTTAATTTTTAACTAAATCCTCGAAAAAGGGAAGCATCTTTGGAAGCCATTATTGAGTGTAGATAGCGTTTACTTTAGGGTGTGGAACAATTAATCTATTATGAAAGCGATAAGGAACAAGTTATCCCGCAATCTTTAATTTATCAACAGGCAAATACTCACATGTTCCAAAGTTAGCAAATACCTTTTCACAGACAGGGATAGGCCCTTATATCTTTGTTTAATATAAAGTAGTTTTATGAAAACGTAAATACAGCACGTTAAAATAATATCCTCCGTTTATAGTGCCCAAAAATGGGATATCTATATAAGAATAACTTATACTTTTGTAAAAGTGATGGGCAAATTTATGTCGATGGCCTTGCAAAATACCGTCAATAGTGCCAGTTGGAAGAGAATCGATAAGTTTTGTGGCTTCATCATTCACTCTGCACTCATTTTGTTTGGAAGAATTGGTCCAGTTACCATAAATATTACTTGTATTGCAATCGTTTCCCAAATGAGCTAAGACAAGCACTGCATGAGCTCCACCCTTTTTCAATTTCTTACTTTCATTGACAACTATGTCCTTGTAGTCTAAAAATTTATATTGTGGAAACTTTCCATTTTTGAAAGCATCGGTTGTATTGGGGGTCTAAAGAGTTGAGAGTCCGATTACTCCAATTCTGATTCCGCTTGCAAATTCATACATCTTGGATAATTTTTGATTAGGAAGAAATTCTGATTACCCCCTTTCAGACCGTAGATTTGCAGCTAAAGACTATTTGGAACTCATATAAGGTAGCAAAAAATCAGGACCAAAGTCAAACTCATGATTGCCAATAGCGGAGCTACTAACTTCTAGAGCCTCATAAAAATCGTTCATAATCTTTCCAGAGCTAATAAGTGGTGATGACTAGATACCTCCTTGAAACTGATCTCCTGAATCAAGAAATAAAGTATGACCAGGATATTCTCCCTTAATAATTTCGATAAGAGAACCCATGTAAACGAGTCCACCATAGTTATACCTTTCCTGAGTATCAGACCGTAGCATTTGAGCTGGAAAGGCTGAGCCATGAATGTCGTTAGTGGCCACGATAGCGATGGTAGTAAATTGGCAGAGTCCGTAGCCTGATAAGAGGATGAGCACCAAATAAATCATAAGTCGATTCATTTTGTTTATTATCTAATAGATCATCAATGAGTTTTCATTCAATTAGAAAATATCAGCAATATCGATGATGCTCATGCTCATTCCAAAAAATAGGGAATGAAAAGTGTCTGGAAGAAAATGATTATATAAATTATCTCTTGAAGTTGTAGTAATATGCACGATCAAACAGATAACTTGACTTAAACTCGGGGATCTCTCGATGAAAATCCAACTATGTGGTTTAAAATACGCTCTTTCATTTGTCCATGCATGCTTCCCATGCCAAATGTCACTGTTTCGACCGCTTACAAAAAGTAAGACATGATCTCGATTTCAAAAGCAAGTGAAACGAATCAATCTTCAAATCCTTATACTAAGGAAAAACTTCCCATGCACGTGTCGAATAATATTACCGTTCGTCGGAGCGGAGCCAATCCTCGCAAAAGAAGCGAGGAAATTGGTACGTTGGAGTCTAATCGAAGAGAAGCACTCCTCAGCAAAAAGTCAGCAAGATATTAGAATGTCAACCGAGAAACCGTAAACATCTAATTGATGTTCCAGCGAACTTTTAGTATTGAAAGAGATTGCGTTGTTGGTTCTCAACCTGAAAATTAACTACTATCAATCGGGAATGGAGATAGTCATCTTTTGGCCAAGATTAAAACTGCTACTATAAATGCCAATTTATCCTTGCTCAAACGAGATATTCAGACTTCACGAAAGAAGAGAGATCAACTTGAACAAACAGTTTTTGGACAGTAGTAGCTAAATAAATTTTGGAGCCAACGCTATATTCTATTTTAAAAATTTGATGAGGGAATCGATATAGATGATAGTTCATGGGCACAGATTCCTCCGGAGCAAGTTTCTGATTACATTGCTAATAAATGCAGCGGAGCCAAGAAAATTTTAAATGGATTTGCAGGAGTCGGAGGGACCACTATTAAATTGGCAAGCATCAATTCCTGTGCAAAAGTGATTGCTAACGACTATAACAGTAAGAAAACAAAAATTCTATTAAATAACGCTAAGGTATATGAGGTAGACAACTCCATATAACTTAATGAACAAGATTTTCTTAAAATTGAGAGGAAAGACTTGGATGTGGTCTTTGTGCAGCCGCCTATTAATAAACTCCAGCAGGCAGGGCAGCACAGTCTGTCTATTGTAGATTTTGAGCCGACTCTTGATCACATCATGATCAAAGCTTTGAAATTAGCTCCAAATTTTATGATGCTTCTTCCTCCCTAGACAAACGTTGACTTTATATGTAGCTCTCTAAACAAATGTGCTGTTGAGCTCAAAAAAATGAGAGATTTCTGTAGTATCCTCATCTAAAAGATCTACTTTCAGAGTGAATTCTTATACATCTTGATAAGTATGGGCAAATAGGTTCAAACTGAAATAAAACTAAATGATGAATTGAACTACATTTATACAAAGTTAAGGAGAAGCTAATAAAAATATTTTAAGCATAAAAAGATTATTAAGAAGATAAGATAAGATAGAGGAATGTTAGAGCTTTTTAATCTTCTGAAGGAAAGCGAAAAGAAATTAAAGTAAAAACAAAATAAAAACAAAATCATTGGTAAAGAAGAATATCTTATCGATTGCTTTTATGAATTAATTAAACAAAAACAATATTTTACTGAAGAAAAAATGGAAAAAATTATTGAAGAACAAAATATTTATTATCAGAAAAAATTGGTCCAGATGAATTTCTAAAAATTAGAAGAACGAGACAAGGCAAATCTACAGGATATTAGTATGAGTACGGTCATGGAAGAAGAAAAGGTTATTTAAAGCGATGTTCTATACAGACAATCTGAACCAACATAATCCGAACCTTCTAATCATTACTCCTATATTGAAGGTCCTGATAAAAATTCAATTAATAACTCGCAATTGTTCTTCTCTCGGGGAGATAGGATTCAATCTGATAACTTCAATAACGTAATAATCAAAAGAACCATGTATGGAAGTAAATAAAAAAAGGATGTGAGTCCCAAGGCAAGAAATGATAGTCCAGTGTCACCCCGAAGGTATGGAAAAAACAGGGTAACTCAAATTTTGGAAAAGCATGAAAATGATAAGAAAATGACAAAAACTACAAAGTAACGAACTAAGTAGCACTTATGATTTTCTTATCTTCTTTAATTAGCAGTTTACACAATTAAGAGGATTATCATAGATTTATTTTTTTAAGTCAAATGATGGAATGCCAATTATTTATTTAACTGATATGAAGTTAAGTATGAGATAAAAGTATGTTATTTATAATTTTTACTAATTGGCAGTCTGATGTCCAAACAACACAAGGCCGTAAATTAGATGGAAGTTGATGAGAAATCAACTAACAAGAAGTCCAACTGTATTTCCTCCTAAATTTAGACAAAAGTGAGTTTCCCAAGAGCCTAAAGAAAAAAGAGGCAATCTCAAGCGTGTCCAAGGAATCAAATAAGGCAGTCTAAGAAGTGGCAATTGACCTCAATGGAGAAACTACAGATGAAAAGAACAAAGTGGAAGCAACATCAATTGAAAAGCCATCCAAGCGATCAGAACTCCAGTTCAAATAGGAAGTGAGCCAAAAATCTAAGGTTTAAGAAACAGAGAAAAATGAGAAGAACAACACTATTCAGAAAACCGTCTATGACTCTGCTCAAATCAAGGAAGGTCACAACAATGTTGAATCTAATGTGACAGAATTCAGTTCAATTAGGCCTAATTCATAGGCTTTAGAATCGGCAAATCAGATCAAAAAAGCTGCTACTGAGTCAAAAAGGACTAAAAATAGTGTGAGTGGGACAAAGAAATCAAAGACTTCAATGAAAAATGAGGAAAAAAGTTCAATTGCTGCTCTTTCCAACAAATAGTCTAAGAAACAATAAATACTTGACTAAAATAAATAAATCTTGCCATCTGAAAAATAATGTGACATTAATATGAAGAAGAAGGAGCCATAAAACTGCAATGAGACTTCAAATGAATAAGAATAGCCTACCAAGAGCAATTAGGGAGAGTTATATGTTCCTCCATTGGGTAAGATTGAGAACAAAAAACCTTCAATGACAATGAGATCTGCAAAAAGAGCTAAGCCTATTGAAACAGAGAAAGAAGATGATGAAGCCTAAGTTGAATACAAGAAGAAAATTCAGAAAACATCAAATGCAAAATCTTCAAAGAAGCTCCCCGTCAAGAGTGAAAAGAGTGAGGTAGGAAAATCAGTGCAGAAACAAAGTAAGAGTGTTATCAAGAGCATGAAGAAGGTCAAAGTGAATCCTATTGACGCTGCCAGTGAAAAGAAATGATCCAATCGAATTCATCTAAAATATTAATAAATATATGATTATCTATCAAGGCTAATCAATTTCAATAAGTTAAGATCAATATCTTTTATCAACAATGGCTTTAATGTAATCTTCTCTCAACTTATAATGTTTTGATTCTTCGGAAGTCTATATTTTTCTTAGTAAATTTTTCTCTTTCAGTTTTCTTTCCATTTACTATCTCTATCTTCTAATTTTATTCTAAATCATCAAAGTTTATCTCGATTCATTTTCTTCTCCCCTCTCTCCGAAAGTCATTCTACTCATATTATTCAATATTTTAGGAGTTGACGCCTTTCTCTGCTCATTATTTTTCTTCTAATATAAAATATTGCCATAATTTCTGTTTGTTTGAAAACAGGATTCAGTTACGAAGTCCGAATTTGAGTCAGGACAATTTTAATATTTTTAAGATGTAAAATTTGTCATACTACTGAGAGGAAACTTTAAGGTTTCTGTAAATTTGAAAGTTTCAGTTTATCCTTTTGTAATGCTTTTAATTTTCGCTTAATAATTCTTAATTATTTAACTATTTGAGATGTGCTATTTCTTGAGTTCAGTTGTAAGCTCATCTCCTAAAAATACAATTTTAGTTAGCTTTTCCTCGATTTAAAGCTTTTAATCATTTGCCTTTTTTAGTTTAATTTTAGCATCTTCTAATTTCTTTTATAATTTAGCATTTTTTTTATGAATCACATTTATTTCTCCAGAATAGGTTTATGCTTTGATATTGCTCAGTCCTGCCACCTCTTCCAACTCAATAACTTTATCTTATAGCTGCAATTTTCTTTATTTTTATTTTTTATTTTTATTTTTTAGTGCTATCACATCTCTTTCAAGTTATTTAATGGTTTGCTGCAAATGCTATGTTTCAAAATTTTATCTAGTCCACTTATTGGTAAAAACATCTTCATCATGGCTAATCTCCATCTTCTTGATTCCGTTTTCAAGCTTCATAATAGTCTCTTTTGATCGACTCAAATCTGCTTATATTCTTTAAATATACTCTTGATCGCTCTTCCCTTTAATTTATAGTCGATTTATTTATTACTATAGACTCATCTTTTCCTAGATTGACACTTCTAGGAGCTTCTGCCGTTCCTCCTCAAAACAATCTCTTTACAATTTCATCTCCAACATCGATGATCGAGTGAAAGATAATTCTTGTTCTTGTGAATAAGTTTTTTCAAGAGATTATTTCAACATACTAACTTTTTTTTTCAATTCTTCATTCAAATGAGTGAGTGATCCAACTTTTTATTTGAGCTATAAATTCGATTGTTGAGTAATTTGACCAACTTCTTAACTTTGTCTGGACTTTATTTGCTGAATCTTCAATTCCTACTTTAGACTACTATTTTATTTCGTCACTAGTTTTAATTTTTATCTCAGCTCCTTGAAAGATTTCATAATTACTTCATTGGAATTCTAATCAGTTTCGAGATCATTGTGTTTGGAAGTTGCCTTTTATCGGTGTTAACTCGTGTTGCGAAGATCAGAAAAATCCATCAGAGAATTTATTAGTTTTTGATCGTTCATTTTTAATGATAAAATTATAAATAGTAATTTAAAACTGCTATAAATTTTAGCTGATCATTCTAAAATTAACATTCCCACTCCGATAAAAATAAACACGAGGGCTGCAATTAGAAACAAATAGTTTGCTTTAGAGGGCTCAATGATTTCAGTTTTTATTTATTCTGACTATTTTTCAAGAATTATTTTAGCCTTTTCATCGGATGGAATTACTTAGACATTGCTTTATACTTTCAAAATAGAAGAAGGCTGCACTATGACTTATTCAACGGGCTTTTAAACGACCTCATTTTCAGTTGTAGATTTTTTATCTTTGCAAGTACAAGTAGAACTATTGCATTGATGCTAATTTTGTTAGCAATTGCAATTACAGTTTTTACCTTTTTTATGATTTTCTTTATTTTCTGAGCGATAAGGACTGCCTTTCAGCTAATTTTTTTCATCAAGAGATGAAGCAAATCTTTATTTTCTTTATTTAACTCTTTAAATTTTAGCTTCCTTTCTCAATTTAACTTTTTACCTCTCCTCAATAACATCATTTTTCATTTTTTCGACGTATGATGTGTCTACTTCTAAATCTAGTGGATTTTCATCAATGATTTATCCTTCAATATGCCAATCAAAAGCTTTTGTTACTTTCATGATAACTTCTTTACTGAATCATGGGAAAATTACTAGAGCAACTCTTGCTTAAATGGAATAATGACTTTGGTATAATTTTTAGTGTGTCCAATCAGGTACTTTTACCCTTTGTGAGATTAAACTTCATTGATCCAAATTCTTTCAATTCTTCCTACCATATATCCGTGTTTATTATATGAGTGAAAAAGCTCAGTCAATTTACTTGATCTACTTTTTACGACTTTAGTAGACAGTTGCTTGAGATTGGCTGCTGGGGTTCCAGGTCTCAAATAAAACTGATTAATATTAACAACTCTAAATTTATACTCTTCAATTAGTTTTAAAGAAGCTTCAAATTCTTCATCAGTTTCTGTATAAGAGCATATTAACCTTAGGCAAATCCGCAAATGATATCAGTAGCGATTGTTACATCGGGAACATATTTTAAAAAATAATCGACGACCTGACGAAATTATTCAACAGTATACTCCCTATTCATTTTTTCAAGGACAGTATTATGACCAGCTTGAATGGGTATATGAATGAAAGAAAATACTCTTGGATGATTTAGGAAATGAGCGATAGAGCTAAGATGGTCCAGCATATATGGAGGATTAGTCATTCCAATCTATTTAGAAGGATAAATACTCTCATCATAATTTTTGTATGGTTTTTTAACTCTTCACTCATTCCTATAAGTAATTCTGAGATATTGGTGTTGATATCACGTCCATAAGCCCCTGTATCTTCTGAAGTTAGCCATATTTATTTAACTCCCTCGTTTGCGACTGTTTTTACTCTGTTAAAGATGGCTTCAGGCTTATAAGAAAGCAATTTTCCTCGAGCAAACACAGTTTTACAATATGTACACGCTCCAAGGCATCCTGCATTTACAGCTATTCTTGATAAATTAAGCAATACATTTAAATATCTTTATTCTTTCTAATTTTAGGTAAGTCTAAGGAAGGAAGGTCTTTTTTGCTGAGAAGTTGAACTTTATGACCTTTCAACGTTTCTTAGACAACTTCCACAATTCTATCAATTTGAGTAACGCCCACAGCGCTAATCTAATTAAGCTCTGGAATATTTTGATCTCCCTGAGGCACACAGCCAGCAACAACTATCGGTTTTTTAATCTTTTTAGCCTTGCATACCATATTAATGAAAGCATCTTGAGAAGGATTTACCACAGTGCAACTGTTAATAAGCACTAAATCAGCTTGATCAGCTGAATCCACTATCTTATAGCCATAATCGGAGAGCTGCCCGACCATGAATTAGCTATCAGATATGTTGTGTGAACATCCAAATGTTTTGACAAAGATTGAGTGAGTACCTGGAAGCTTTTATACTAGCATTAATTCATTATTACCATGCTAATGCTCTGCCATTTGCTACTATTATTCCTTCTATTCGACCAATGTTGATTCAACTTTGTTCTTAGGTTTACGCTGCTTTTTCAAGGCACGCTCGCGATGAGGCTGGCGCTGTTCATCTTCTGGAAATTAAAATAAATTAGCAGCTAAATCTTAAAGATCATCGATGCTGTTGGTGTTGCAGGACATCATTGATATTGTAGATAATTGAAGGAGGTAATTATAAAAGAAATAAAGAAAATATCAAAAAATGGAGAGTGTGATGACAAGAGCTAATGGTAATTTATTCAAGCAAAAAAATCAAAATAACTAATCAACTATTTAATAAACTTGAATAAATAATATTTGAAGTTAATATTGTGGGGTTTGGAACAAAAATAGTTACCCTGATATTGTTCTGTTTTCTGTAGAACAAGTTTTATATATATTTTATTATAGTGCCTAACTTATCGATAATTAATGCAAAAATACGAAATTCTATCTGCCATAGGATAAGGAGCATATGGAGTGGTGCTCAAGTGTAGAGATATATAATCAAAATCATATGTGGCAATTAAAAAATTTAAAGAGCCGGATGATTAGGAACAAACTCGTAAAACCACCATGCGCTAGGTTAAAATTTTGAAAATTGCAAACCATCCCAATATCGTCGAGCTGAAAGAAGCCTTCCGAAAGAAGGGCATTGTTTACTTGGTCTTCGAGTTTGTTTAAAACAATTTACTATAAGTATTATAGAATTCTCAAGGGGGAATGAAACTGCCGCTTATCAAAAAGATAATCTATCAGCTTCTTAAAGGATTAACTTATTTGCATGGACAAAATATAGTCCATAGAGATATTAAGCCCTAAAATTTACTTATCAGCAAGGAATATAAACTTAAAATTTGTGATTTTGGCTTTGCTCGGCAGTTTCGCTCTGAAAAAGAATAAAATTTAACTGATTATGTTGCAACAAGGTGGTATCGTCCCCCATAGCTTTTGGTGGGAGGAGACTATGGCAAATAAATCGATCTCTGGGCAGTTGCTTGCATCTTATGCGAACTTATTGACGGGAATCCTCTTTTTCCAGGCGAAAATTAACTTGATCAGTTATTTCTGATCCAAAAATCACTTGGAGTATTGCCTCCAGATCTCCACTAAAGATTCATTAAGAATCAACGATTTTTGGGAATGAAATTTCCTTAAATTCAAAATTTGGATAAGATATAAAAAAAATATTTTGGTAAAATTTGTCAAAAGGGAATAAGCTTAATCAGAGGATTATTGAAAATGGATCCAAAGTAAAGAATGACTGCTGCTGAAGCATTAGACCACCCTTTTTTTTAAACTGAAAGAGACAATGAAAGAATTTACACTTAAACTAAATTTCAAAATAATTCCAGGAAATAAGTTTATACATCCACAACTAATCGCAAACGGTAGTCAGATTTAGCTTAAAACACGGCTGAAAGAGCGATGAAATATGGTAATATTTATAATGGTAAACGTAAAAATAAGCGCTTATAGGTGGTCGCTTAAGTGTATCAATCTTCCGGCAATTGCAAAATTTTGAATTTAAATTCAAAATCCTTAGGGAAACAGCAAAAGAAGCTGACTTACAATCAATAAATGAGCCTTTAAAAGCATTATAATCGAGATATCCTCATGAAAACCTAAACAAAAGGATTTTATATTGATGTTGGAGAAGATAAGTTGTGTGGATATGGGGATAATTCAAAGAAAAGCACATAAATAGGATCAGTGGGGTCTCATCAGCAACTTCCATTTTTAGTATATAGTCAACAAAATGTATAAGATGAACCTACAAAAAAAACCATGGCAAACAATAAGAAAAAATCGCAATTTCAACCCCAAAAGCAAACGTTCAATATTAGACAAGTCAATATTAAATGATAGTTGATAAATTTTCATTTTTATCACTCATCTTACTCCTAACCCAAATTTATTCTCTTATATTATGTGCTTTGATTCACGACAGAGCAGTCTTATTATGAAGTCAGCTATTTATAGTACAGAAAACTAAGCCAGCAAATATTAAATGTGGCAGCGAATATTGAATTGAGCATTAAAGGAAGAAACTAAAATTGATTGGCAAAGGGATGAACCATTTAGTGATAAAATAGATAAGCCATTCCCAAAGCGCAGATAACTCCTTATAAATAATTGCTGATTTCTTCTCTAAAATCCCAGATAGCTATCCAGAGGAGAGGTAAGAGTATTCTTAACAGTTTTTAATTGCCATCAATGAGAAGAGGTAGTAAATTGATTATGTTTACAAAAATGGCAGAATTAATGAAATTATATTTATTGTTTGATGATTAAGACATGAAGATAAAAAGTAAGCTTATATAAGGAGTGATGGCTTTTTCATGAACATGATAACCAAACATGAAAAAAGTCATTCCGCAAATGAACACAAGTCGATGAAATTTTATATTGATTTTGGCTGATTTTACTAAAATAGGGATTGAAAATAATACAATTAATACAGTTGTTAGGAGAGGAGTGATTTCTGGAAGAATTTTGAGTTGATTTAAATCGTTTGAAATGATTTAAATGTTAATATTGCGGGAAATTATAAATCTGGAGAAAATAGCATTGAGTATTTTATCTAAAAAATGGTAGAGGGCCCAAAAATTAGGAGCCCAATATTAGTGAATCAATCCTCTTTGAAAAGGAAATAATCTTGAGAATATTTGCTTTATTTGTTATATTCCTCCAATCGCAAAGAAAGGAAAAAAAGCAATAATGAAAGGTATTATTGTTACAATGCCTACTTTTACGAGATTAGTCACTTTCTATTTTATCTCAGTTGGTTTTAAGACATAATTTTTAAGGATATAAGCCAAATAGGCGAGTCCAGCATATAAATAAATATGCTTAAAATTGAGTAGACAAGAGTAAGTAAAGGCACCCTTCAGGTAACTCTATTTTTGAATAAAATAAACACTGAGTAGGAATATTGCTTGCATGATAATGTTATATTGAAAGTGAATATCTAATTTATGAATATCTTACTGTCCAGAATTGCAAAAGGAATAAACAGATAGGCAACTACTAATTTAGAATTAATCTTTCCAATTAAAATATACAAAACTAGCAAAAAAGGTATCTAAGAAATAATTACACTCACACGTTGAAAATAAACTGTTGACAAATTCTTGTTTATAGTCTAAGTTAGTATTTAGTTACAAGAGCAATGCTGGGATCGATGAAAGTAGATAATTTGGCAAGTGTATATTAAAAAAATGCAAAAAGAGGAGGGTAGTCTAAAGTCCATTTACTTTCATTCTAATTTACATATATTTTTACATCATAGTACCACTCGGATAGTTTTTTTTAGTTGGTAATTCGTAGCCAATTTTGATGGACATCGAAATCTGTGCTAAAGTATGCAGGTATTAAAAGCACTTTGATAGCTACTCCCACACATAATAAAACCAAAAGATTTAGAATGGTTGCTTTGTTAATTTTGGGCATGAATGCTCTTTGTGTAATTGTCGTGTAATTATAATTTATATAATTATCTAATCATATAGACCTTCTCACTATTAATCATACATAATTAACAAAATATTTCAAAAAACGCAATGACTTTAATATTGAATTTAACTACTAGATTTAAAAAAATAGAAAATAAATTCTTTAAATATTTAATAATGTAATTCTGTGGTAGCAGAAGGATTATCTATATTTAATAGCGATATTTTATATGTTTTTTATCAAACTATATTCATTCATTTGCGAATCAAACGGTCACTTTCAGTCGGAGTTAAGAAAAAGCTCGAGATAGACCCAAAAAACCCTTTTGCTTCTTATTATTTTGTCTGAGGTCTTAAGCCATCCCGAGGTTATTCTTTTTGTTCTTTTTGTTCTTTTTGTTCTTGTTGTTCTTTTTGATCTTTATTATCTTTGTCCTCTATTTTAACAGGAGCAGCAACTTTTCGAGGTTCTTTAGGATGATGAGCAGGAGATTTTCCCTCAACAAGCTTTTCATTGACATCAAGTAGATAATCATTACTTCTCATCAATTAAATTTTTTAGTTCGTCAAGGTGGTGTTTTATATTTCAAGATTCTTAAGGCTCTCTTCTAATTTTTTATTCGCATTTTTTAAAGAAATAAGGCTAATGATTTCTCTTTCCAGATTTTCAATTTTAACTTAGTAGTCTTTTTGCTTCTCATTAATATTTTTGGAGGTTTCTTGCATTTTCTTTTTTAGATCAATAATTTCATTGTTTTTAGTTTCTATGTTTTTTTTCAAAGAGTTGATCTACTAATTTTGGGAAAGACTTAATGATTCTTTACTATTTTTCAGTTACAGTTCTTTTTACTGATTTTCAATAACTTAGCTGAGCTCTC
>Ga0302280_1002020_pt1 | contig 16079 bp, 11 predicted proteins | sample III_Fen_E1_1_FD_198771 | JGI IMG/M metagenome (GOLD analysis project Ga0302280, IMG submission 198771) | Peat permafrost microbial communities from Stordalen Mire near Abisko, Sweden - III_Fen_E1_1 | ecosystem: Environmental > Terrestrial > Soil > Wetlands > Permafrost | place: Sweden: Abisko... | reverse complement strand
GAATAAATGATGTAGGTTTTGTGATAGTAAGATTTAACTTTACAGTATTATGATCAAACCATGGTAAAGCCATAATATATATTAGATGAGATAATTCTTTAAGTGTTATAAATTCACAATAAATCACAATTATATCTTTTTATACCTTTTTTTGTACCTACTCAAAAAAATAAATTGATAAATAGCACATAAATTATTATACAAGTGTAATACAAGACATTCTCATAGTTTCCCATATGAATGATTTATTTTTATTTTCGATAATATATTTCATTATATTATTAATTTTATTAACATATGATTTTTCAAATTGTTTTTTGATGAATGTGATATATTTAGTTTTATTTTTGAGGAATTCAAGAAAAGTATTTATATTATAAATTATTGATGATTTTACTATATAATAAGACAAGATTGATGTTGTTTGATTTATCTTTATTTGATCACTATTGAACAAAAACTCTTCAAAATTATTGAAATTAAAAAATACCAAAATTTTGGAGGTTTGAAATAATGAAAATAATATTTCCCATTTAAATAATTCATCGATCATTTTGAAATTATCCATTTTGTATGCCATATATATCGTATGTAATAATATAGCAAGTGATTCAGTGAATGATTCCAATGAACTATCATGTGATGTTTTAGTGATCATAAATTTATTCATAAGATAAGTATTTACTTCATGATTTTCTGATGAATCAATATCCATGTGAGAAAAATGAATCAATTCATGGAATAAGACTTTTTCAAGTTCTTCAGATCTCCAAATATTGACAAATGAACCTGCCAATGTAGATCCAGAATTTGCATTCATTGGAGTTAATATATCAGCAGTACTATTTATAAGTTTTTTGATTGGACAATATAGTATAGTGAGAATAAAAGGTGTATCAACATTTGATATATATTTTATAAATTTCCATATATGTATGATATTATTGATATTGATAACATCAGTATTTTTTTTATAAACATAAATGGAAAAATCATCACCAATATATGATTCATAGATTAAATTTTGTGATTCTGCAAAGAATTGAATATCAATGGATACAAAATTATTATTGTATAATAAATTATGTAACTTTTTTCTTGGATTTTTTTGTTCAAATATTAGTTTGATCAAATTTGTTATTTCTTGATTATCTGATTTATATGATGATAATTTATTAATATCGATGCTATGTGAAGTTTCATTATGCCACTTATAAAATGATTGTGTATTGGTCAAAGTTTCATTTGGTAGATTAAATACATTTATTTTATCAGATTCATATATCATTTTACATAGCACAAACATTAATGCACATTTATTATCATTAATTTTTGGGAGATCCATTGATTTTTTTACAAAAGTGAATTTTTCATATGTATTTTTGAAGATTTTATAAAAATTGGCAATATCTGGAATATCTGGATTATTTGTTATGTTTACATTAACATAATTTGTGAAATGAGTATTAACAAAATCAATACATTTTTTTGAATATTTATTATATATCATACTTAATTTAATGGTGGAAATAAATTATATATTACTTCTTTATAATTTGTATTATTTGTGGAATTTATACCATCTATCGTTAAGTAAACATACAAATTTCCATATTTTTCATTATATTTTAATCCTTTGTTTGTGATGCAAAATATTGGAATAATATCAACACATGATGTAAATTCAAAGATAATTTCTTGGTCATCCATATGATCAAATATAATTTTTCCTCCATAAAAATATTCACTGATCGATATATTTTTAATAATAAATAAATCTTGTTTATTCAATTGTTTGAATTCTTGATGATCTTTACATATTATATTTACAGTTATATCACTTTCTATATCATTTATAATATAATTATCATCTTTCAGTGGAACATGATATATTTCTTGACCAACATACATTTTATAAAATTTATTGAGATATCTATCAATTAAATCAATATTGATTGTGTATTGTTTCGGTATATGTAATTTTTCATCATTTTCATTATAATCATATATTGGAAGTATGATATCTTGATCTTGATTTGTATTTAGACTTTGTGATTTAAATTTATTATAAATATTTTTAATATTGAAACTATTAATGTCATTTTTTAGATCTTGTTCATTGTCATAGAATTTAAAAATTAATTGTTCATAAATTGGATGCGAACTAAATACATATTCTTTGAAAAAATCATATAATTCTATTTGTTGGTGTGATGACATTACATCGTATTCATTTTTTTTGTGTGGATCCATGAGAATATCATATGCCATTTTAATTTCCATGAATTTATTTGAAGAATTTACATTATGGTTTTTATCTGGATGATAAATTAATATTAGTTTTTTATATGCTTTTTTAATTTCATTTCTAGTTGCATTTTTATTTATTTGTAAAATTTCGTATAGATTTGTCATAATTTTATTTTTAAATATGTACACATATTAATTTTTTATTTTATACTCATGAATGATTTAACCTTTTAGATAACTCTTTGGGTAATCCTCTGGGTAACTCTTTGAATGATCCTCTGGGTAACTCTTTGAGTAATCTTCTGGGTAACTCTTTGAGTGATCTTCTGGGTAACTCTTTGAGTAATCTTCTGGGTAACTCTTTGAGTAATCTTCTGGGTAACTCTTTGAGTGATTCTCTGGGTAACTCTTTGAGTAATTTTCTGGGTAACTCTTTGAGACTTTATGTTATATATAAAATATAATAATGTGTATGTTTATATTTAATTTTGATATTTCTTGGATATAGTATTAATGAATTTTAACAACAAGTTAATTGGGAACTATAATGAACATAAAAAAAATAATGTACCCTTTCAGAATAATCCTTTATTGCGCAACAATCAAGTATTTCAAAATAATATGCATTATAACAATTCCAACCAAATGCAGCAAATTCAAATGATGAATAACGAACATGTAAATCAATTGAAGAATATTCAAAATATTAAAAAAATAGAAGCTTTTAATAAATTGGATAATAAATATAATGCTGAACAAATAAAGAATGCAATTATAAAGCCTCAATCAATTGCATTTACAAAGGATGAAAAGATTAAACAAACAAAAGAGATCAAAGAATTAGAGAAAGAGTATGATAATAAAAGTAAGGTACATTTATCACAATTAAAAAAACATTGGAATGAGAGAACAAATGAGCCTTACAAGATATGCATTCAAGATGAAAAATATTATGGGAAATTTTTGAAGGAGAATTTATTGAGAAAACAAAAATTAAAGAAAGATGAGAAAAAAAAATATGAAAATGATTTAATAGTTCACAAAGTAACTGATGATGATAAGAAAGGTGTTGGAGATCAATTTACTAAATTCAAAACAAATTTAGAAACACATAATAATGAATTGAAGGTATTATATTCTTTGTCAAACGAATCTCAACATAAAAAAAAGTTTGAGTATAATCATGTATCAAAATTTAGAATAAAATACAATCCATCTGATCATAATGTAATGAAAGTTGATAAAATGAAATATTACAAGAAAGAACAAGAAAAACTAGAAGAAGATAAACAAAAAAAAGACAATATTCTTGAAACATTGATAAACGATGGTATGTTAAATTCTGATGAAATAGATGGACTGAAAAAGAAAAATGCTAATCAAGATACTGTTGAAAATAATGATAAAGATACCAGCGAAACTATTGTAAAACCAATGAAAATTGTTGGTAATATACAAGAAGTTCCTTCAAGTATATCACGAGAATCAAGCCTTCAAGCAAATACAAAGATATCACCCAACAAAGATAATATACATATTGTTGTACCAAAAAAAATAGTGGGAAATATTCAAAATATTCAAAATATTCAAAACAATCAAGAAATTCCAAGAAAAATAATAGGTAATAATACAATTATGAATGAACCACCAAAAAATCAAAGTACCGAACCAATCCGAAGAATAATTAAGGTGGATAATAATATGAAACCACCAAATCAAAATAATATTAATCCAAGAAAAAATATTCCAAATGTTCCAAACGTGGCAAATAAGAATAATATTCAAAAAGTTCCATCTAATATAAATCCGCCAAGAAAAATGGTTGGATTAACACCAAGATCAAATTTGCCAAATAATGTTATAAAACAACCAGTTAAGAAATCAAATATCGTATTTAAATCTGTGAGAAAATAATAATACCCCAAAAGGATTATTTAAAAATTCGATTCATAGAACATTTTTTAGAGTAAAATTTGATATAAAAGTTATTCGTTCATATTATTAATTAAAAAAGATAATAGAATAATATAAATATGTCAAATTTTATTATTGATAATATAATTCAAACTCAATATGATGAAGATGAAGTTGAAGAAAATCATGAAAATGAATATCAAGAAGAGAATAAAGAAGACAAAGAAGATATAATAGTTGGGATTGATTTGGGAACAACGAATAGTTGTGTTGGGATTTGGAGGAATAATAATTTGGAAATAATACCAGATAAAATTGGAAATAGAACAATTCCAAGTATAGTATCTTTTTCAAATATTCAAAAATACGTTGGTAATGAAGCAAAAAATCAATTAGAATTAAATCCAGAGAATACTTTTTATGAAATTAAAAGAATAATTGGAAAAAAATATAATGATGTATCTGTTCAAAATGATATTACTTTTTTTACATTCAACTTGGAAGGTAAAGAAGATGATAATATTGCACTGAAATCAACTGTTAAAAATAGAAAAAAAGAATATGCACCTGAAGAAATATCCTCAATGATATTATATGAATTAAAAGGAATGGCCGAAAATTATTTGAAAAGAGAGATTAGTAAGGCAGTTATAACGGTACCAGCATATTTTAATGATTCACAGAGAGAGGCAACACGAGATGCGGCAAAGATAGCGGGTTTAGATTGTGTTAGAATAATAAATGAACCTACATCAGCAGCATTAGCATATGGTTTAGAAAAAATGTCAATAAATAAAGACAAAGAGATGAATATTTTGGTATATGATTTAGGTGGAGGAACAATGGATTGTTCTATATTAAACATATCTGATGGAATATTTGAGGTATTAGGATCTTCAGGCAATACACATTTAGGTGGAACAGATTATGATAATAGAATGGTTAGTCACAGCATTAATTATTTTAAGAAGAAGAATAATATAATTGATATTGATGAGATAAGTGCAGTATCGATGCAAAAATTAAGAAAGGCATGTGAAAATGCAAAAAAAATATTATCAACACAGATGAAGACACATATAGCAGTTAATGAATTTTATGATGATAAAAATTTATTTATGAGTATAACAAGAGAGCAATATGAAGATATATGTAAAGATTTATTTATATTGTGTTTAAAACCTGTTGAGGATGCATTAAAATCATGTGGATTAGATAAATCAGACATAGATGATGTTATATTGGTTGGTGGAGCTACAAGAATGGTAAAAATAAGGGATAATTTAAGATTATATTTTAACAAGGAACCAAATACGAGTGTGAATCCGGATGAGGTAGTTGCAGCAGGAGCGGCAATTCAGGGGTATATAATTGCGAATAAGAATGATCCATTTTCGGAATCTGTTGTATTATTAGATGTTACACCTTTATCATTGGGGATTGAAACTATTGGTGGTGTGATGACGGACATAATTCCAAGGAACACACCAATTCCAGTTGTGAGAAAGAAGAAATTTACGACATCATCTGACTATGAGACAAATGTGACAATAAAGATTTTTGAGGGTGAGAGAAAGATGACAAAGGATAATTTTTTTGTTGGTGAATTTCAGTTGGGAAACATTGAATCTGCACCAAGAGGGGTAGCTCAGATTGAAGTTTCTTTTTCAGTTGATGTGAATGGTGTTATTAATGTGACAGCAATTGATTTGAAGAATGATGAGAACAAGAATACAATAACAATTTCTGGGAATAAAAATAGATTATCTCGTGAAAAAATTGAGGAATTAGTTGAGGAATCTAAATTTATGGAATCAAAGGATAAATTGGACAAAGAGAAAAAACAATATTATTATGAGATAGATGATTTGTGTAGTAATGTTAAATTAAATGTTTGTAATGAAGAATTTAATATTATAGAACAAGATAGGAAATTTGTTTGTGATGATATAGAAAAAATATGTGAATGGCTAAAAATCAAAAATTATAAAGAAATTAAGAGAAGAGAATATTTGGATATTATTGATAGAATTAAGAGAAAGTATGGTACATTGATATTAAGAATAAGTCACAATCAGCAAAAATTCAAGGGTATTAAAAATTTAGATGCAAAAGATGATAAAGGTACAACTGTATTTGGTGATGATCCAGATGAGGACGTAATATTTGATACTTTAAAAAAGACAGAATATGATTTTGAATTGGACATTGTTGCGGAGGACAGAGAGGAAATGAAACAATTAAAGGAGCAATTGATTTCATTGTGTTATTCAATTTATGAGATAGTTGTATCAAGCTTATTTATTGCATCAAAACAGCATCAGGATGAATTAAAGGATTTTATAAATGATGTATTACTTTGGATTCATGTTAAGGAAAAAATTACAAAGATAGAATTTATGCAAAAAATAGATGAGATAAATAAGATTTCAAATGACATTGCGGAATTATATGAGAAAAATCAGGATAAAATATTTGATGAAAACAAAATATTACAATCTATTAAATCAGACAGAGATGAATTGGAACAATTATGTTATGCAATCAAAACAAGTATTATGTCAAATATTTTATCGTTGACTGAAACTAAAATAACTGAATTACACAAATTGATTGATGATATATTGACATGGTTAATTGAGATTGATATAAATGAAAAACAAGCAGAACTGAAAAATGAAGAATATAAATTACCAGATGATGTATATTCAAATAAAATAAATGAGATAAATGATTTTTGTACATTGTTGTATCAAAATATGATTGGAGTGAATATCCAAACAGTCAATATTATTGATGAAAATGTAATTGTTGTTGATGACAAATCCCAATGCGGCATATCCATGGCAGATCTTATGAAACAACAAAGTTCATAATTATTCTTTTATATTTCTAATTATTTGTTCATAATATGTTATTGATGAATCCAATATCGTATTTATTTGTTGTGTAACTTTTTCATTTCTTTGAATTCTTTTTTCAATGGCAGAATCTACTCGATTTATTTTATCATTAACTTTAGATATTTTTTGAATTTTTGCATACTGTTGATTCATAATATATATAATAAATAAAATTATTTAAAATTAATTTTTAATTTTGTTCTTCTAATTTCTTTGGACTAGAATCTGTTTTTTCATCTTTTTTGGTGTTTTTATTTGATTCAGAACTTGCATTCTTTTTTGGACTGGAATCTTTCTTATCATCATTTGATTCTGAGGTGGAAGATTCAGAACTAGAAGATTTAGAACTTGATGATTCTGAACTGGAAGAATCTGAATTGGATGAGTTTGAATTGGATGATTCAGAGCTAGAAGTAGAGACATCATTATTACCCCCGTATAGTTTATCGATGGGTAATTTATTTATTGATTGATAATCTGTTTGTAATTTTTGAAGTTTTTTATTGAGGATAATTTTTAATTTATTTGATGTTTGTAACATATTTTCTATTTTTTTATTTTCTGCGACAACATCATTAATTTGTAATTTTGCGTATTGTGAGATTCTGAAGACTAACCAGATTGTATAATTGAGTAATTTATTTTTGAGTTCTGGATTATTGACGGTTGGGCTGACTGATGATATTATTTTGAGTGTATAATTAAGGAAAGTATATATTAGATGTCTGATTGTGTATTCTATATATTCTTTAAGATGTTTATCGATATGTTTTAATTGATCATATAATTCAGTTGATTCAAAATTTTTAAGATCATTATTGATGGATATTAACATTTCAATATTTCCCATAAATGGAGATTTTATGTAATCACATAATTCGAGATCAATTGTTTTATGGCTTTCATCTAATTTTATTTTACAAACGAATTTTTTAATTATTTCTTTGGCATTTTCATATTTTGTTGCATTGAGATTTGGCAAAAATTTATTATTTTTATCATATGGTGATATAACATATTTTATCAAATGATTAATGTGAAATATCCCAATTGACATATTAGATGTTAAATCTTTAAATTTATACATTGAATTTGCACATCTAACTCCAATCTTTGAATTATTTTCAAAATTATTGTTCATATTGGTGTTCAGTGTTCCATTAAATATATTTTGTTCCAAATGTTTTAAATTATTTGATGGAATGGTTGCATTCAATAATGTATTGATTTCTTTGTGTTCTTTGTTGTGATCATCTTTAAATACATTTGTGAATATTGGACTTGAATTTGAGTGAATAGAATCAACAAATTTATTCATTGAATTTTGTTTGTTTACAGGAGAAGTAATCAAATTTTGTAATTTGGCTTGTGGATTTACAAATAATTGCTGGAATTTAATGTCTTCTTTTGATTGCATTTGCTGATTTTGTATTGGTTGGTTATATATTGGTGGATTTTGTATTGGTTGGTTATATATTGGTGGATTTTGTATTGGTTGGATTTGTATTGGATTTTGAATTGGTTGAATTTGTATTGGTTGGATTTGAATTGGATTTTGTATTGGTTGGTTATATATTGGTGGATTTTGAATTGGTTGATTGAAATACATTTGTTGATGTGGGATTCTTAATTTATATGATTTATTTATGGAAGGTTGGTTTTCAGGAATGTGATTATTATTAGGTTTAAAACTTAACATATTTTATATATATATAAACATTATATTTTATATATATCTTTTTTAAAAATTTATTTTCCTTTGAATGAGGCAATTTTGATGGCAAGCAATGCACCCAATAGTTGAGCGATGATATAACCTGCACAATCAGCTTTATTAAGATTTCCTCTGCAATATTCCATGAATGATATTGCTGGATTAACATGTCCTCCGGATATGTCTGACATGAATAAGATTGCTGCCAATAAGCCGAGAACGATCACATATTTATCACCACCTGATTTTAAAATAATAGTTAAGAAAATAGCTGTTCCGATGAATTCTGCAATATATTTTTCAATGTTCATTTTATATTATATTATATATATGTGAAAATAATTTTCAAAAATGTAAAACAATTTATTTTATTTGGGATATAAATCCAAATATAAACGAATTATTTTATATTATTATTTAATAAATTTATTCAGATTTGCTCTTTCCAGACTTTTTTGCGGATTTAACTGTTTTTGCATCACTAACAATTTTTGCATCTTTTCCTCCATTTTGGTGATCTTTATCTTTACTGACTTTGTTATTGCATTTATATTTAATTCTCTTTAATCCAACTACTTCAAGTTCTGCATCAGCCATAGCTTTTAAACTTTCAGGTGTGTATTTGCTCTTAGTTTTCTTATCTCCAATGATGACTTCAGTTGGGACATTCAACAATTCGCGGGTCGCAGTATAGAAATATCTTTTATTTTTGCTCTTTCTAGTGCATTCAATGATACTAAATTTAGTTTCACCATTTAATGCTCCTCCTGCTTCCTTTACAATAGAAGTGAATGCTTTATTTGCTGCTTGTTTTGGTTTTGATCCTGAAAATCTTCCATGTGCAGTTGATTCATCTTCACCATCATGAATAACTTTGAAATATCTTGTTGATGTGTTTTCTTCTTCATTTTCTGCTTCTACTGCTTTACCACCTTTAATTTTCTTTTGTGATTTTTTGACATCTTTTTTATCTTTTTTAACATCTTTTTTATCTTCTTTTTTATCTTTCTTAACATCTTTTTTATCAGATGATCTTGCTACTTTAGCAACTGGTTTCTTTTCATCTTTTGGTTCAGATTTAACTACTTCAGGTTTAATTACTTCAGGTTTAACTGCCTTAGTTTTCTTTTCTTTTTTTGGTTCAACAGGAACTTCATTGATTTCTACTTTTGGAGTAGGTTCTTTCTTTGGTTTAGTTTCCTTTGGTTTGGTTTCGGTTACTTTTTTAGTTGCTACTTTTTTGTTTTGTTTTGTTGTTGACATTTATTTCTTAGAATCTATTTTATAAAAAGAAACACCGCTTTATATCACTTTTCTTAAGTATGTACAGGATATTTATTTAATGCATTATTTTTGGTGAGAAAATCAATATAAATTAATAATAAAAAAGTAATATATCATCCAAATATAATATATTTATATATATAAATAGTGATTATAATGGGAATATTTATATTGTAATTAAAATAAATAATTAATTAATATTGTGAATAATATCAAAATGAATAATTGATATTGTGTAATTGAATAAAAAAAGGGAATTATTTGTTTTGCATATTTTGGTATCTATTGACAAGTGATATTGGCATTATTGATGTATTTCTTGCTGAATTCATGATGGTGACTAATTTATCTGTTAATTCTGAGTTAACAACAATATGTTTATATTCATCAAGTTCTTTGTATGCTTTATTGATGGTGACTTCTGATACTGGGAATTTTTTGGAGATTAATTTTTTTGTGATATTAAGATTATTGAGATTTGCCATTATTAGGATACTTCCAGTTGCAATTGATAAAGGTGTGTGAATCGAAGCAATATTTAATTTTTGAATATTCTTTGCAATTTTAAGTGTTTCCTCAATATAGTTTGCTTTAATATGTAATCCTCTGCATAATCTTCCAACAAAATGTTCTGGTGTACTAGAATTTAAATTGTAATCAAAATTCTTGCTTTTTCTCATTTTGAGAAATGTTTTACAACCTTTTGTAATCTCAGTGTCTTTTAATTCAAATAATTTGGCGATCTCTTTTGGACTTCTTGTGTCACCCTTTCTTTTACAAGCAAAAAATATACATGCTGCAATCAAACTTTTTCTATTTTTCCCCCTTATGATTATTGGTTTTCCCTTATTATTTCCTTCTGTGTATGTTGTTTCGCTGATATTTTTATATAATATTTTTGCATCATCTTCTATGCATTTGAGAATGGATGCAAGTCTACATTTTTCTTGTATTTCTTTGAGCACTTGATGTAAACTTCTTTCTTTGTATGGCATTGCGCTCCATAAATGTAATGTTTTTATTTTACTTCTATTAGAACATGCAATTGTAGTACCGAGAGATGATAGAGGTAAAAAAGGATTTGTGGCTCCACTACATCTATTAACAGATGCTTTACTGCCACCATCATTATTATCATAATTTCTTGATTCAAGTGTTTTATCTGTGATATCACCAATTACATTTCCGCAACTTGTACACACAATGATACCATTTGTCATATCATCTATTATGCCATCAGAGTTACCACATGATGTACATGTTAGATCATTAGATCTATGTGGATTTTTATTAATTTGAATATTTTCATCCAAGGTCATTTCATCTTCTTCTGATAATTTATTATTTTCATTCAATAACGAATTATCAATATCTCCCAGTAAATCAAATAATTGATCATCATTTAAATTTTCAATATCACTAATATTATTAATAAAGTCCATTGTTCAAATACTTAAATATTATGTATTCTTTATATGTTTTCCTTTAAATATTCAATTTTTTTGCAAAATATTAGATAATTTTTTGTAAAAATGTAGTTAATAAATATTGGACAATTTATTTATAAAAGTGAATGTACTTCAGTGGTTATTAATGTTGCAACCCAATAATAAATATCACCACTTGATACACTTTGATTAACAGTTAATCTCAATGTATTTGCATCTGGTCTTGAGAGAACAAGTATTGCAGATTGTGGACTACCATATGAAGCATATGGACCAGTTATTATATCATTTATGACAATATTATTATCTGATGTTGCAAGTGCAGTATTAGATTTATATAGGGCACATGCACCAGTGATATCTCTACAAATAGCTGTAACATCAACAGACCAAGATGTATTATTTCTCATTTGTATTTCAGCTGTACTTGTTGGATAATCTAAATAAAAATTTGATGGAGTTGTTCCAAATGCAACTTGTGTTCTTAAAACAAATCTGGATGTTTGAGCATCTCCCATTATTCCATCAGAGAAAGCACCAGATCCATGAGCGAATTGTCCATAATTATCTGCTAATGAATATGCTCCAATTGATGTTGATGCATAACCTGAAGCAGTTGATGATACACCACCTGAGTGTGATGCAATACCAGAAGCAGTAGTATTACTACCTTCTGCATGTGCATATGATCCCAATGAAAGTGTATAACCACCTTCAGCATGTGATCCTGTACCACTTGTATAAGTGTGTGTACCCTCTGCATGAGAAAAAGCTGCATTTGTTTGTGTATTGTCACCTTCAACATGAGATGCTTGTCCATTTGCAGTTGTAAATTGTCCTTCAGCGTGTGATGCATTAACATTAGCTGATGTATGATGACCTTCTGCATGAGTATCAATAGCTTGTGCATTAGTGAAAGATCCTTCAGCGTGTGATGCTTCACCAGAGGCAATTGCTGAATATCCTTCTGAATGAGAAGATTGGCCACTTGCAACAGTTGCATTACCTTCAGAGTGTGAATAGTCACCCAATGCATGAGTGATATAACCTTCACTGTGGGAACTTGAATTTACAGCGACTGTTATATAACCTTCTGAATGTGCAAAATCACCGATTGTCTGTGTGAGAAATCCTTCACAGTGAGAACATACTCCGGTTGAAACTGATTGAATACCTTCACAATGACTATAATCACCGATTGCAATTGATCCACCACCTTCTACATGCGAACTATCACCTAGTGCACTACCACCGTCACCTTCTGCATGAGAATTCGCACCACTTGCAATTGTCGCAAAACCTTCAGAATGTGAATTTTCACCATTCGTAACTGTCAAATAACCTTCTGCGTGTGAATTTGATCCATTTGTAATAGTGTAATAACCTTCTGCGTGTGAATTTTCAGAATTTGTCACTGTTAGATTACCTTCAGTGTGAGAATTAATACCATTAGAAATATTTCCGAATCCTTCAGTATGCGAATTATTACCAATGGCATTATTCGTATTTCCTTCAGCATGTGAACTTGTTCCTTGCGCAAGTGTATATGCTCCTGATGCATATGAATGATCACCAGATGCAATTGTATTTGATCCTGCGGCATGCGAGTAATTACCAGATGCAGTTGTATATGTTCCTTCAGCATGTGATGAAATTCCTTGAGCTAAAGTATAAGATCCTTCAGCATGAGAATTATATCCTTGAGCAGTATTACTTGTTCCTTCAGTATGTGATGAATTACCAGATGCAATAGTGCTAGTTCCTTCAGCATGTGATGATTGATTGGATGCAATAGTGCTAGTTCCTTCTGCATGTGATGAATTACCAGATGAAACAGTATCAGTTCCTTCAGTATGTGATGATTCACCTGATGCAAGTGTGTTAGTTCCATCTGCATGTGATGATTCACCAGATGCAATAGTGTTGGTTCCTTCTGCATGTGATGAAATTCCTTGAGCAGATGTATTATAACCTTCCGAGTGAGAATAATTACCAGATGATATTGTGTCAGTTCCTTCAGCATGTGATGAAATACCATTAGCAATTGTTGATGAACCTTCTGTATGTGAATAATCACCATTCGCAGATGTGTTAAATCCTTCAGAATGTGATGCAGTACCAGCTGCTAATGTATTTGAACCTTCAGCATGTGAATAATTCCCCTTAGCCCACGTTGGATCTCCTTCTGAATGAGAACCAGTACCAGATGCTTTTGTGCCAACTCCTTCAGCATGTGAACCTTTTCCAAGTGCTTGTGTTCCAACTCCTTCAGCGTGTGAGAAAATGCCCTTTGCCACATTTGCACCACCTTCGACATGAGAACCAATACCAAACGCAAGATTAATAATTTTTCCTCTTCTTCCATCAATATCTTCTTTTCCTCCTGGTATAATACAATTTAATGTATCTTCAATTGAATCAAGTCCAATACCTTCAGCATGTGATGCGACACCACTGGCTTCTGTCATATGACCTTCTGAATGTGAAAATGAACCTTTTGCAATTGTATGTGATCCTTCTGCATGAGAACATGTTCCATATTCTTTATTGTCACATAAATTTGTTATGCCATATGAAATATTATTATTTGTATTGATTATATTGGAATTATTTGAACAAGTTATATTAGAATTAGCATTATTTGAACATTTACTACATCCACATTGAAGTTTAATTGACTGTGGTCTTGGTCTATTATTTTTACAATATGCACATGTGAATGTATCACTGCATGAACATCCTTGTCTATTTCTTGGTAAATTTTTTTGTTTATTTGAAGAACTCATATATTCCTTTATAATATAATAAAATAAAATTTTAATATGTATATCAAAATTTTATATTTTTATTGATTTATAACAGCTGAAATAGTCATTCTATTATTAGTAACTGTTGTGTTATATCCTTTTTCGGTTAATGTAGTAGTTAATGATGCAATATCAGAGCTTGCTAATAATCCAACGTAAACAGTTAATGTATTACTTGTCGATTTAATATTGGTTACATTGGTTGTATTAAAATGATTTGTGATTACTGTTGTGATTTGTTGTAATGAAACTTGTCTTTTAGCATTGAGTTGTTGTTGGACAGTTCTATTGTATGATGGGCGTTGTTGTTGCTGCAATGCATTTTGGTAAAAATTTACAAAATTTGTACTTGGTTGTAAATTAGAAATATTTGGAACATTATTATTGACTGACATATTTTATATATATATAAATTATAAAATATTTTTTAAACAATTATATATAAAAAATTTGAAAATTAAATGTATTGAATATTTATTAATCAATAATAGATATATATGAATACAATGTTTGATATTTATAAACTATTTAAAAAGGATGATACTGCATCAATAAAACAATTGTCTGAAAATCAATTATTGAATATTGCATCTGATATCAATAGCATCTTCAGTGAAACGAATCTTATAAACTCTAAACCAGAATTATCATTGCCAAGATTAGTTGTTGTTGGAACACAAAGTTCGGGAAAAAGCTCCATACTTAATTCGATAATTTCTATGGATATTCTACCAACTGGTAAATGCATGGTTACACGCACACCACTTGATATCAGATTACATAAAATCATTAATAAAAAAGATTCATGGATAGAAATAAGTACTTATGATTATAATGATGAAAATAATTTGGATAAAATTAGAACAAAATTACCACTAACAACACCAATACCAACACCAAAAGAAGTTGAAGATATAAGAAATGTTATAACAATAAAAACTAATGAATTAGCTGGTGATGGAATGGATATAAGTTCAAAACCAATAATTATTGATATTTATTCACCATATGTTCCAAATTTATCATTAATAGATTTGCCAGGTCTAACAATGGTTCCACAATTGGACAAAGGACAACCTGAAAATATAAAAGAAAAAATAGAAGAATTAATATCAACATACATAAAACAAGAGAGAACTATTATTATTGCCATTATGTCAGCAAGATCAGATTTGGAAACTGATTTGGGATTACATCTTGTCAAAAAATATGATAGTTGTGGGCAAAGAACAATTGGTGTATTAACAAAACCAGATTTAATGAGTAGTGGTGAACATATTGGCAATTATCTTTTAAATAATATATCAAAAAATTTAATGTTGACATATGGATATTATGTTGTTAGAGGTAGAAGTAGTGAAGAAATGAAAAAATTTAATATAATAGAAAGTCTCAAAATAGAAAAAGAATATTTCACTTCACATTCAGAATATTGCAAAAGTGTATATAAAGACAGAATTGGATCAAGTAATTTAACAAATGATATAAGCAAAATATTAGTTAATTCCATTTCTGAATTGATTCCATCTGTAATGACTGAAATTCAACATTTGGAAAGAAATGTTAATAAAAAGTTAGATATATTGGGAAATGATTTACCAGTTACAAAAGAAGGTAAAATATCAGTATTAAATAAATATGTTTCCAATTTTAATTCAAAATTTACTGATTCCATACAATCTAGAGGTACAAGTTTGAATACAGGAAAAATAATAAAAGATGTTTTCATTAAATTCAGAGAAGATCTCATGAATATACA
>Ga0302280_1002018_pt1 | contig 16087 bp, 15 predicted proteins | sample III_Fen_E1_1_FD_198771 | JGI IMG/M metagenome (GOLD analysis project Ga0302280, IMG submission 198771) | Peat permafrost microbial communities from Stordalen Mire near Abisko, Sweden - III_Fen_E1_1 | ecosystem: Environmental > Terrestrial > Soil > Wetlands > Permafrost | place: Sweden: Abisko... | reverse complement strand
AAAAATTTAACTACTTCACAATCCGTACGCTTCAGAGTCAAGAATGAACGATTCTCCTCATAAGAGGACAAAAATATTGTGATTAACCAGCGTCGTAAAAAGCTTGTCAAGTTTTTAGAGGTCAATGAACAATTCCATAGTTTCACCCAGGAGTAGGTTAACAAGTATCTATTTGAAGCGTTCGAAGAACTAAACCGCACGTCTAGCCTGCGTTACGACAACATTATAGTGGTTGGCAATGAAGAGGTGATAAGTTCGATAGTGAATATGAACGAATTCGATCCCCATAGCATTCATTCTGAATTTAAATTGTTAATAATTCGTCTGCTGACGAATTACATCCAAAGAACGAGTAAAATTTTTGAGAAAGACATCCAGAAGTGGTTCGCTATTGGAGAATAACTGGACAACATCAGATAGGCTCAGAATTTCCTATATAAATGTGGAGTAGCATCGTTTTTGAGTTCACTTATTATCAATGACCTACGCTACTCGATCGAGATGGGCAATGCCATTCTCATGCTTGGAATTTCACTTCTTTTTGGCAAGAATACTGACAATCAGAACGAGATATTTAAACTCATTAAGGAGGATGATAAAAATTTGCTCCTTTATCAACTCAATAATTTAATCAAGGATTGTGGAGCATCTATTGCCAATCATCAGGTCGGTGGTGACACCAAGGAGTTTAATAGCACAGGAGTTAATTATTCCGATACCTATGATTTCTATATTGACAATGAGAAGATCATGAAAAGACAGTTCATGTACGTCCCTGAAACCGTGGAGGAGCAGAAGGAGTTTGATCAGAAAGTCGTCAATATGCAGTATAGCTTCATTTTTTTGAAGAATCTGTGCGAAGGCAATATTTAAATCAAGGACTATATACGAGAACAGGTTATGCAATAGGAGTAGGGAAAAATCAAACCAGATTCCGTTAATTTCCTTACCCTCGGTGTAAGCGAGCTCAAACGCATGTTTTCCAATTTTAACATCGATATTATCAAGGTTCCTTTCTCCATCATCGACTTTATCTACGAGGTAACCCAAATCCCCTGCCTCTAAAATCAACTTTTTATCTGTAAGAGCTCACTCTTTTCCGACTTCGCTATGCTGTAGTTACACATCTCCGAGATCATCGGACGCAAGCTCTAACTCAACGAAAAGAACATCCTTATAATTTCCAGTCTTTATTCCTCTAATATAAAGAACGTGATCTCTTGTTTAGAGGGAAACATGCTTGATATATACTAAAATCTATCCACAGAAGTTCTGTGTCGATATTTCGTGAGAGTGCTCGCCTTCTACATAAAGTATCTGTCTTTCCTGTAACGCGTGGACGAGATCAAAAAGGCATAAGACCTCTAGAAACTTCTAAACAAGAAAAAGCTGCACTAGAGTTATTATATGGACATGTTTCAGGCAACATCCGTCATCATTAAACTCTCGAAGAAGACTCCAGTTAAAGATTTTTAGTCACGCATGAGTGATCATATTAAGAAGTGCAATATGATTGAAATTATAGACCTCCTTAAGAAGAATCTGCTCGGCATAGAAATCAAGATGGAGTCTCCAGACGAGTCAGCAGATCAGAATCAAATTTTATTCTTTCCCAAGCATAATGTGTTTCGATATCTGTCAAGGTCTACAAGAAATAACATTATGGAGGAGGTCGACCGTAGCACACAGAGGGATAAAATAATCGGCTTGCTCAGTACAAAGGAAGCTATTAATGAGTAAATTGAATATAACTATGTCCTTGACAATGAATACAAACTTTTCAATATACCCTTTTCTATCACCAACGCCAAAATAGACTACTACTTGAACATGGGCTTGCAGATTGCAGGTTTTATCTGTTTTCTGATGCTGTACTTTGCTGCTGTGGTGTATTACCCCTACCAAAATGTGATTGAGTATGATATGGGCAGTTAATACACAATCCTAAGAGTGCTATCCATCATTCAGTTTATGGTTGCGCTAATGTATTTCTGCCTCTGGACTAAAAATCATATGTATTTGGCAATTAAGAAGTACTAGCGATTAAAGTTATAGGCTGAGAAATAAGGATAAGTCTATGAAACAGGTGTCCTCTCACTACTGTTTAAAATTCCTGGAATAAAGATGATCTACTGCCTAAAATAGGACGGCTAGTTTGGCAATATGGTTCTGTTTATGTTCGGCAGTATGATGGGTATGTTCTATAGAATCGAATGGTTTTCCATTTTGCTAATAAACCTACTTATGGCTCATCTTGAAGTGCTGAATAACATCCTTCAAGCTCTGAAGGCAAGTATGAGTATGCTGGGCATGTTATCTTTCTTCGGTGCCTCCTTTATCGCCTTTTTCTCAGTATTCTCTATCTATTACTATGTTTAATCGATCTATCCTGAAAATCATCCGAAGTAGTACTGCGAGAGCGTGCTCAGCTGTATAATCGAACTCTATATCAAAGAATAAATTGGCAATGACATGGAGGTGTTCCATACAGGTCGGTTCATGTACGACATGATTTACGTCGTGTTCATGGACTTACTGTTCGGTAATATTGTGGGTGGTGTCCTCATCGATAAATTCGCTTCTCTTAGAGGTGCCCGTGAATAGATGCTGAAGGACAAGACGGAGAAATGTTTCATTTGTGGAATTGATCGATAAACTCTGGAGAAGAAAAGTCTAGACCTCAAAACGCATTACACTAAGTCGTATCATAAATTGTGGAACTATGTATTTTATTTGTATTATCTCAAACAGCAAACCAAGAAAACAGGTCTTGAAGAAATCATCGAGAAGAAGTATAAGGAGTAAGACGTCAGCTGGATACCGCAGTCCACTTCTGAGGAGAGTGATATGGGCGATCTCCTGTCCAAACTGTAGAAATTGTTGAATGACCAATCGACATCCATTAAAGCCATCGAACTGAAGGAATGATGCAATCAGAGAAACATAATTATAAGTTAGTCTTGTCAATGGTCAATAAATATTGTTGGTCATTTTGATATGGCCTTAATATAAACTATAATTTGCTGCACTTTAATGCTTACATCAATTCTATGGTTGGCAATGATAGTCATATCGCAACAGCAAAACACTTGTACTCCTAAATTGTTGCTTGAAAACACTTTATATGGTATATTCACCATAATGTAGACTCAGTCAATCTTGTGTCCTTTAATGCGTCTTCTAATGAATCTACATCTTTATATAGTTATTCTTTCTTTGATAACATGTTTACCTCTCCTCCCAAAACCCTCATTTGTACTGCAAAGCTTATTCAGCTCTAAGTCAACTCCAAATTGACTATTTTTCTGAAGTTAATTATGTGATTTCCTCGTAAATAGTAAACAATAGTTTGATATTAATGCTCAAGACTAATAACATGAGTTGGACATCGGCACAAGTGCAATTTATCCTTCACTCTCGGCAGGACATCTACTCCCAGATTAATTTAATCAGTAATTTGATATTAAGATAGATGTTATATAACCAAATGTGCAAGTTGCAATTGAATTTACAGCCAAGTAGGTTGTAGGAGTCAACAGTAGTTTTATCTTCATTAATTACATCCTCGGAGTGGCTACCAATCAGAGCTCAAACATTAACTTCACAGTCCAACCAGCCGTTATTTCCAATGCTAACTATCACATTATCGCCTATTCCAGCGCAGTAACTAAATTCACTGTTCAAACTATCTATTTTGATTCCTCTCCCTCTCAATTTGCCTATGTATATCAATAATTTTGGTTAACCTCTCCAAATAATTCTAATTATCAAACAATTTGGGCTGAATTTGCACCGGTTATCTATCAACTGATAGGCTTTTCTACAATAAATTTCTTAGGAAATAGTATTATGATAAACTCTACCTTCAATTAGGCTGACAATTTAATGCAAGTAAACCTCAGTAAGAGTGTATTTCAAATTAAAGTGATATATTTTGGCATTGGATCACTGCCAGGAGCTGTATGCTATCCTTGTGATAGTTATTCCTCCATCGACGGATGTTTGCCAGTTTGTCCGAACAACTCTTATGGTCAGGCCTTCTCAAATGGAGGGAAAATCTGCAGAAAATGTCAGTTTGAACTGGGATAAACTCTTAATTCATCTGGAAACGGATGCACTTGTCCCAACAGTCAAACCTACTATCAAGGCAACTGTTATAATCCCGCTTTACTTCCACCTGTCTGCTCAATCGATTCATTGCTTATTAGCAACTAATGTATCCCTAAAAATATTTTAAATACATCTATTGTATGTCCTGATCTGCATTCATATGCAGACTTCTCGCTAAAGCAGTGTGTATGTTATCAAGGCTATTAGTTATTGAATGGATCATGCGTAACAATATGCCCTGTCAACAGTCAGCGAAATCCTGGTGATGGAGTTTGTTATTGTAGTGCTGGATATTTAATGAGCTCGGCAAATGCATGCGAATCGGTCTGTCCGGCAAACAGTATCTATCTCATTTAGCTTTCTCAATGTTAATGTAATTCAAATTATCAGATGAATAATGGAAACTGTGTGTAGTGCTCTCAAACAGAAGTATACACTGCATCTACCGGCAAATGCATTGCTGTTGGTTCTACTGAACCAGCAAATTCCTCAGTTGTTTGTCAGCCAAATCAAATCATCGTCAAGGGAATCTGCCAATGCAATTAAAATAGCATATTATCTGGAGGATAGTGCATTGCTTGCCCTCTTTCTACATATAAGCCCACATCAGATAACCAATGCCTCTCTTGTTCATTTTATTGCCAAACTTGCACCTCTGCAACTAATTGCTCTCATTGTCAAAGCGGATTTAATATTATTGCTTACTTCTGCCAATAAATTTGTGGCGACGGTCGTAAGTTTGTCTTGCCATGCGATGATGGAAACAACATTAATGGAGATGGGTGCTCCTCTACTTGTCAAATTGAGCCAGGATATCAATGTAGCGGAGGATCGCCAAATACTTCTGATGTTTGCATTTACATCGGTAATCCTTCTCAACTTTTAACTATATCAGTGACTTCGTATTCACCTATCTACACTTCTCCAGGAATTTTGACTGACTTCATCATTAACCCTCCTATCCAGCGCAGCCAATCGTAAATTGATGGTATGTTCAAATACAGCTTCAGCAATAACATGATGAGACCAAACAAAATCATTATTACCCAAAGTAATAAAGATTTAACATCTTATCGCTGTTTTTTCTCTTATAGGAATGCGCTTCCCAATCAACCTTTTACTGTTCGATTTGATGTTAGTACTGGAAATAGTTCGGCCACTATTACGCTAGTATTCAATACAGTGGCAAATCGTGTAAAATCGGCTTTGCACTTTATGAAAGACGTCATTTCCTGAAGTTGATAATCAATCGTCTTAATACCTGAAAATTTTCAATATACTTTATTGACATAAACTATGTGGCTTATGTATTTTATGAGTTTTATTAATATTGCCATCATAACTAAGCCAATTAAAATATTTCAATCGAAAAAGTTCTCATCCACTCTCACCTTCCCCATTAATATTCTGAAATCCAAGTATAAAATCATTACATGATGAGAGTTTTAAGAGATGTGTACATCTCCTGAGAGCACATCCCACTGTTATCATAGATGCTGATCAGCTTCTCGACAATGTTACGGTCCAACTCAGGGTTGAAGCGACTTATGTACCTCATTTTTATCACTTACTCAAGGAATATATAAAGCTGCCGGTGGCCATGACGGGTTAGATTGTAGTCTTGAATGACTGATACCAGTTCATTATCAGATAAATCGTTAATGCCTTGGGTTATCTTGCTGATAATTGATTCACCAATAACCTATGAAAATTATTTTGTTTATTACTCCAACTCATATAGGTAGAAACCCTTAGCCAGGGCGGATAGAGTTTGAGGTCTTAATTTAGCAATCAGATCATTCTCTTTTTTATGGAGAGGAGAGATAATAAACTTGCGAATGAAGTCAACTGACAATCGATACGTTAGCATTCCCTTTAAAATTATCTGCTAATATAATTTAACTCCAATTATCTTTCCTTTTAGCAAAACGTCAGCCCGTTCCTCGATCATTCTCCATAACGATTAGTCCTCAGTTTCAAAACCTAGATAATCAGTGAGATTGAGAAGCTGATGGAGGGTAAAACTATCCATGATTAGCTTTGCTCTTGCAATAATGGAAGGATTCAATTGAGGTGGCACCTTTTTAACACTTTTCAGATAAGGAAGAACTACAGATAACTGCTAGGCATCAACTAAATGTATATTTTCAGCCAATCCTTCCACCAGTTTTTAAATCCAAGGCTTGTCTCCTTTTTGTAGAGCAGAGTAGGAAAGAAAAAGTTTTACATACTGATCAATGGTCAATGTTTCTCCCAGTAGCAGTTTCTACACTTGATTGTATATTTATTGTCCTTTTTCCAACTGACTCATTAAGAAAGCAATGTCTACCAATTCGTTCTTCTCTTCTGCAGTCTTTGGAAATATTCTCACGGCCTTGTACTCCACTTTCTCCCAAAATTACGCCAGCTCAATACCGAACTTGTAACCAAACAGAGCATATTGTTCAATCAGATAGAAGGAATTAGCAAGATATACTGTACTTACTAAGCTGGCCTTGAACTGAGATAAATGAACACTCGATATAATTGCTGGTACTTCGTGAGGGTGGGTGATGGCAGTACGGTTAAAAGCCATCAAAATATCATGAACTTGTTATGGAGATTTGGCTATTTGAGACCAATATAAAACTTAGTGCAGACCACCAGCCCCTAAGTTTTCAGGGATGATGTCAGTATTCAACTGCTTAAGCTTAAGGAAATCAAAACTCGTGTCTATTTCCTTCCTCCTTTCAAAAAAGTTGTATTATTCATCTTCTATCTCAATCTCTTTCTATTTATCTTTTGATTCCTCTTGGTCTTTTGCTTATTGCTTTGGCTTGGAAGCCTCTTCGTTCTTCTTACGGAAAAGTTTAGATATGATAGTATATCTAGGGTGTGTGTTAAAAATAGCGGCGCCAGCAGCCCAAAACAACCTTTTCACAATCATAATTAAGTGATATACAAATCTTTAAAAACATCAACTTGCATTAATTCTGTTATTTAGTATCATACAGAATTAAGATATTTATGTGCCATTAATGTTAAACAGCAACATACTCTTCTCTTAGCTGCTCATTTTATCCTACTCAACGATGCCCCTCAACACACTGTCCAACCATACCCACTCCAGAAATTGTGGCCTGTCCACTTTCTTCTTCTCTTCCTAGAGAAAATTAATAATGAAGTCACGCTCTCTGTAATTATATCCCTAGCAGATTGTCTCAACAGCAAGAGTGTTGATTATTTTGCAATAGGAAGAAGAAGAAATAAAATCTGTTTGGCTGAGTTTGATATACAGCTGACGATGCAAGGATTTGCGCTGCTGTAGTGAGCCACAGCACTAGTAACATTTGATAAAAGTTTAGCAGATATGATCGAATGAACTACCCTCAGCGAGGAACTGATTAAACGCGCTGGTGAAATATCCTTGAGCTTTGTTCTTATTTTTTACTCGTAAATATAGCTCTCCTAATAATTGTTGTACTAATGGTTAACCATTTTCAATCTATGAGCTAAGTTCCTTGCTCAAAAAATCCAGCAATACATGAGGATCAATATCTTGATGAACCAGTAAGTTTTATGAAAAATTCACCAACACCCTTTGGCGATCCTTTGGTGAATCACTAAGGATTTTACGGTACACTTGAGTTAGCTGGGGAATTAACCGCTGCCTGCTTAAAGAATCAGCAATCAGAAAGTATACTTCAATCAAACTATCGTCTCCATAGATATACTCTGTTTGCTATAGCAAAGCCTTCAAACTTGTCATCGCCTATATTTACTGGCCACTGGCCTAAAGGCACTGCGCTTGTAATTATAGAGCTTTCATCCTTTTCGGATCATGCTGGCTGACCATTTAGAGGCTTAACTCTAATTTTTAAAGAGCCTATTAATACTGTTGTTGGTGAATATGAAGATGAGCCTCGTTCAATAGAATTTATGAATAGTCTTAACTTAGGTATTTACGGTAGTTTAGAGCTTTGCTGGCAAGGTCGTACTTTTTTTACAGGCAGTACTTATCAAAGTTCAGTGCGAACAGAGCTACATCCAAACTACATAGACCGTATTGCCTTGTGACAGGAAGAATGGAATATTTCAGTTCATCCTAATTGGGCTTTCCATTGATGCGAATCCCAATCATTTTCTCCATATAATAGAGCATTAATCCACTAATTTTAGTGTTTTTCTGATTGGAAAAATGCTGCTGCAAAATAGGAAGAGGATCACTAATAAAATCGTCCAGAAACTAATACTAATGAAGACGATCTACGAAGGGAGTGTTCGCTTTCATTATTTTCTTAAAGTATCGGCAAAAATCTATTAATTATGCAAGATGAGTCCTTTACTATTGATTATTCTCAATTTATTTGCACTATTCAAACAACTTTTTAGAGCAGATGGAAATGTTTGATCGACGATTAACTCCTATAAAGTCTATGTATTTGCTTGGACCTCTAAAAATTGACGGCTCATCCTCCTTTGTGGGCTTGTATATAATAGACGGAGTTATCATGGAGTAGACAGCCCCATGAGTCTCAAAATCGTTAAGCGAGAGGTTATAGATGGGGATGTCCTATCCCAAAGTTCGAATCATGTGAATGTTGATACTGTTTGCTCTTAAAATTGGCATAATCTTAGCCAGGGCAGTATACCCTTTGTATTCGACCAAACAGCAAAAAGGTACCCTAAGTGGATAGTTCTGTTTCTTTTTAATAATCCCGATAATGATCTCATTCAGATGGTTGTATATCTTATACGTTCGCTTTAAATTCTGATGGCTTTCATTCGAATAGAGCAACTGCTAACTGCCTTCAGTTCTAATCATCTTTCCCCGACTGCAGACAATTTCAATTTCAAATATGTGACGATCAATGAAAATGGGTTCTTTGGGTTTGTTCTAATCGATATAGGCAGTGATGATTTCTGTGACTCTGCGGCTGGCCTTGCGTGTGAATTCAGCCAGTGCGAGTTCCTTACTGATTCGATCTTTAAGATCAGGACATTTGTAGATTTGACCTAGCTACCAATAATAATCAAAACTTTAAATATCCGCAGTACTTTCCAGTTTCACTTATGATATATAGGAGACAGTGTTCCTAAAAAGATTGATGCTGTTCTTATCGTTTATATTTACAGCATTCACACTGCTTTCACTACGGCAAGAAAACCGACTGTTTCTATCGTTTGACAACTCCAATCCTCCTTCGATAACGTCAATGATATCCTTTTCTGTTTCGGTTTGAATAGATTCCTCCTTGATTTGGATAGTCTTGCGATCAGTTTCAAGGCCATCGATGTCTGAGGACTCCCTCAGCCTCTTATATTCTTCCTCCTATCTCTTCTCCTTTAGCAGCATCAACTTGATATTTTCCTCTTATTATCGCTTTTGCTGCTATTATAGGACTCGCTACTCTAGCATTTGCTGTATTTTGCGGTTGGACTCCAATTGCTCACTCATTTTTTAGAGTTAATTCTGTTTTTAGAGTAATTCTTTGGACAATTTATTTTGTTGATCTTCCGCTTTATCTCTTTATTACTTCCTTATTCTCTCTATAATTTTGACCATTTATTATTTTTCCCTTTCCTTATCCTTCTCAATATCTTTTTACTTGTCCTTATTTGAGAGTTTGTACTTGTCCTTCTCTATTTCTTTCTCCTTTTCCTTTTCTATCATCTTCTATATTTCCTTTTACTTTTATTCTGGCTTTTCCTTTTATATTTCCATTTTTACTTATATTTACTTTTCTTTTTCTTTTTCCGCCTGCTGCAGTTTAAGTGCAGTTATCTTGTTCTTCTAACCAGTTTTATTCTTATCATTCTCATTCTTATGAATTTTATTGTCCTATTTTGGACTCTTCTCTTTCTCTTCCGCCTTCTCAACCTTCTCAACCTTCTCAACCTTTACAGACTGTTTAATGGTTGGCTCAATTTTAATCATTTTGTCTTTAAGCTCCTCATTTACTCGCTGCTCATCTTTAATTGTGATATTCTTTTGGTCAGCTTTCGGCGTCGTATCTTACAAGTGCTCTTCTGCTGTTTATTGTATTTCAAAAATTCCTGTATCCTTTTCTAGCTTATACTTTTCATTATGTCTATCTGCCATAGAATGTACTGGAGCTGATATGGCACTTTTGGTTGTCTGCTAGTTGCCCATTTTGGTTGGGCTTGAAGTTCTATTGGAATTGTCCTGCCTATTACCAGCAGCTGATTGTGGTAGCGAAGTCCGTATTGCTGGATCGAAATTGGCCATATATTCTGCAAATTTATCAAAGTGATCCTGCGCTTTAGAGAAATGCTGCTTAAGTTTCATGAGGCACCCATGCCACAGTCTACATTTCATAACTGTGGCAAAGATAAACTTCCATTACTCGAGATCCTAAGAGTTGGGTTTGACTGGGTGATTGTAGTTTTTGGAGGTCAAACTCTTACGAATGTCATCACGATCAATCATATCTCTTCCATAGAATGTTATTATCAACGTGCTGCTCTTGGCAGATTCTAAACTGATCGACTGAATTGACCTAATTTCGATGGTGGATTTGGGTATTTATTTGAGAGAGGCCATGATGTTAGGCTAGTGTGTTTTATAATCAGCTGGAACGTTGCTGTAGTAGTAGAGAAAACCATCTTTGATCATGAGCAGTCGATTGTTTGTAAAAATGCCTGATTTACTGCTCTTCTCGACTAATTCTGACAACTCGAAGGTATCGGGGTCGCTAATTCCCTACATATTTTAATCACAGATTTTATTATGAATACTCATATAATCTATTAACATGCAGCAATATAGTAATGATCATCATATAGATTAGAGACTGATTGTCGATCTTTGGATAATTTTGGTTTAAAGCTACTCGACTGTCAAGTTTTAACGTTAAAGCTCGCATTACAACCCGCGCAAAATTAATTGCCTTCGTTTATACAGATCGCAATAGTACGAAAATTTTAAACCATAAACTATTTACAGCTAATCGGTCTACTAATTGACATACCCTTGATTTTCAAGGTCCTATGTCTTGATAAATCTGTTATAACCCCAGCACTACCCCGTTTAAAAGCTTGAACGATGCTACTTGATAAGATTTTTCTTTTGGTTTTGGTGATTTATGAGCTCGATTTGATATTCATATTGGTTGAGGTTGTCTGGATTTTTGAGTAGTTAAAGGAAAATGGATAGGCTTTGATTATCATTTAGATTTCCTCTGGGATAAACTACCAATCGCCACTAACTGAGCTAGTAATGATTGGTCTCACTGTAAATAGGGCTGCTTAGCAATTTTTTTTAACTGTATTGGTGAATAATCATCCGATATTTTTGAAAAGAAGGAATAGCTTCTTCCAAAGCCTGGATGCTTCGATTAACACTGCAGTTGTCTTTATTCTTTTTCAATAAATCCTCCAATTGACCAATCAGCTCCAAGTCATACTTATAACAATGATGCTTTTTGGCCTGCTCTAATTTACTTACTATTTGCTCTTTTATCTCGTCAAGACGAGCAATATTGTTCATAAGGGATTGGATGTTTTCATACTCGTTGCAAGATGCTTTGATATTTTAATTGCATATCTGATTACGGTATCGTTCAGTAAATTCATCAATTTAGAGGAGTTGAGCTTCAGTCTTTACTTTTATGGAGCTTAAGTCGCATTCAATTGACATCAGCAGGCTTTCCTTTTAAGTTATTTTTGATTTAAGCTCACTCAATAGATTTCGAATCCGATCGTATTTCAATTGATAGATAAAACTTATAGGCTTAAAGCTATGGCTTTGATGATCTCCAAACATTTTGCATTCGCAACAAACTGATTTACTGCAGTCCTGGCAGTAATAGTTTAAACTGATTTCATGCTCGCTGCATTTTTATAACTACTCGCCACTATCAATCAAAGCACCGACGATGCTTGTCAATTCACTTATGAAACGAGTACAGTTTGTGAGTTGACCTTTTATTTGCTTGCGGCAGTTGGGACATTCGGGTTTGATCCTGATAGTTTTGGAAATGCAAAACTAGCAATATAGTTTGGAGCAGTGAGGACACATGGTGGGACTGGCGGCTTGACAGTAGCAAATTTGGCAGTTTAACAGTTCATCGAATTGATATTTTTGTTGTTATCTTTTTTGAACATGTATATTTTGGTGCTATTGGTCGATCATTGTTTGTAACTGCTAAATTCAAGTATTAAAATTGTTTGATAGACTCCTGCATTGATAAAAAATATAAAAAAGAAAGACTATTGCTTTATTAAGGCAGGCTTATGAAAAAATGTATAATTTATTTTAAAAACAATTGAAGAATACTTAAAGAACTGATACATGAAATCCATAATTTATCAAAATATATTTTTGCTACTATTGGCATAAAATGAGGCTAAATTTGTTTGATTGGATAGTTTGTAATTTATATGTAATTTATATCTTTGTATTATTTGCTCTTACATTGAAATGTTATGTTTTTAAAGGATCACTGATAAGGTATTGAGTTATATGATAACAAAAGCCAATTACTCAACTAAATTAATTGAAGTAAAGTGTGAGCAGTTAAATTATTGAAAGATTAGATATTGATTTTGGAAATCGTTGCTAAATATTTTGCTACTTTTGCTAAAATAGCTTTGCCTTTAACTTTATGAGGATTATACTTATTGTTTTCATTAACCATATTTCATTATTTACCCTATTTTTTGCTTATTTTTTATGTTTTATATTCAGGTTATAAATAGCATAATATCATAATTAAGGCTTTATATCTTGGAGAATTTTGATATATTAACATTCATTCAATGGGAGGAGAACAATCCACTCTTTGCTACTCAGTTCCCGTTACTCAAAAAAAAGAAGGCTAGACCTCCATCTATCGCTTCCCTGACTTCAAAGATAAGCTTCAGGATCATCCAGAAGAGCACATTTTGACCCTCAAGGATGTCTTCATCAATTGCTACAAGAAATTTTCCAAAAGCCCCGCTTTAGGTAGGTATTCTCTAATATAGGAACCATTATAAAAAAAGAGAAGAATAGTTAAATTCGCTACATGACCTATGCAGATGCTATCGATAGCGCTCAATTTGTTGGCAGTTCAATTATAAATCAAAAACTCTACAACAATCCCGAAGGATAAAACTTTAAGATGATCGGAATTTTTGCCAAGAACAGAGCAGAATGGACGATTGTCGATATCGCAGCATCTCTTTATAAATTTACAACCATTCCAATATATGATACCCTTGGAGATGAAAATATCACGTATGTTTTCAAACATACTGGGTTGACCAGTTGTTTCGTCAGCGAAGGAGCTCTTATTTCACTAACCAAATGTCAAGATTTAGTCGATATTAAAACACTTATCTGCTATGATAATTTCACAGAAGAACAGATTAAGTTTTTTGCTGACAAAGGTAATTATGAATATACCCAGGTGTCGAATTGATTAAATTCTAAAATTTGGTGGAAGAGGGAAAGAAAAATACCATAGATTATAATAAAATTTAATTTAAAGTTGAGCAGGATGACTGCATTACATTCTCCTATACTTCAGGAACCACTGGTCCCCCCAAGGGAGCAATGATCTCGCATCGTAACTTCGTTTCCTTTATCACTGCCTCAAAACTTAACAAGGACTGTAATTTTTCTCCTAATGATGTCTGTATTTCCTATCTGCCCCTGCCTCATATTTTGGAGCGTGAATTTGTTTATTCAATGTTAGCTGCTGGTGCCAAGGTGGTTTTCTTTTCTGGAGATGTACAAAAAATAAAAGATGATTTGGTTATTGTTAAGCCTACAATATTCCTGAGTGTCCCAAGGTTGTATTCAAGATTTTATGAGGTACTCAAATCTAAATTTAATTAATTGCAGGGGTGGACAAAAGCTGGTCTCGATTATGCCCTTAGAACTAAGCTTGACAACCTTATAAAAACAGGAAATTACAGGCATCAAGTATACGATAAGGTCTTTTTTGCAAAAACTAGATAAGCACTGGGAGGTAGAGTTAGACTTATGATCTCAGGCAGCGCCCCTCTTCTTCCTTAAGTTCAAAATTTCTTGAAGGTTTGTATGTGTGCTCCTCTATGCGAAGGCTACGGACAAACTTAATCAACAGGTGCAATGTTATTTACAGATGGAGATGATCCATAGGTTAGACATGTGGGTGGGCCAATAGTAAATTTTTTTTGACTTAGGCTAACTTTGAAGTCAAACTTGTAGACATTCCCGAGATGAACTATCTCAGCACTGACAAGGATAAACATGGAAACCCGACACCTAGAGGCTAAATATGGGCTCGTGGGCCAGGTGTTTTCTTGGGCTACTATCACGATGATTTAAAGACTAAATAGACCATTTCAGAAGATGGTTGGCTCCGAACAGGCGACGTGGGTGCAATGAGCGCAGTCACAAAGAGTATTAGCATAATTGATAGAAAAAAGAATATCTTTAAGTTGCAGCAAGGTTAATATGTGGCTGCCGAGAAAGTAGAAAATACTTATCTAAAAGGAGACAAATTAGCAGAAATTTTTATACATGGGGAATCGACTGAGTGCTTTGTGATTGCCATAGCTGTTCCTAATCGCAAGGCAGTGGAGGAAATAGCTACATTAAAAAACATAGAGGGTGCTTTCTAGTAGCTGTGCTCTCACGAGATCATCCGGGCTTAATTCATCATTTATCTCAACAAAATTGGCAAGGAGGGAGGATTAATGGGCTTTTAGCAAGTTAAAAATATATTTTTGGAAACTTAACCATTCTTGACGCGGGGAATTCTGACCAATACCATGAAGATTCAGCGTCACGAAGCCAAAAAATTTTACAGGAAAGTTATTGATAATCTCTATAAGGAGGGAATGCTGAAGATATAAAAAAAATGATTGGTCGACTCAATATTAATTCATAATCATAGGACCAGTTTTTATAAACAATAGTTATGATATTAATCATTTAATCAGATAAAATAATAAATAGGATTTGAGTCATAATTTACCCAACAATGAACGACTATAGAATCAATTAATTTAATCCATAAACTAAAATATTTTAAACTAATAAATGATCTGATTTGTTCTTAAAGCATTAATTAATATGTAATCAATCAAATTTCTCTAATAGTAAAGGGTTACTACTTTGTAGTGGTCTTGCATTGCTTTTAAAAATCAGTTTAGATATTTTTAACTCTTTCGATAAACTCTTTATATTAGCATTTAAGTTGTTTGCTTTCACAAAGGAATGCATATTCACCATTGTATTTTACTTTAATAAAATGCTGATAGGAATCGTCTTAATGAAGCTCAAAAATAAGGTTAGAACTAAAGGGTGGAGGAACCATACAATTCAGATCAGTAACTTGATCTCCTTTCCATTTTTGGGTTAAACATTCAGTAGAAGTTAGATTTAGCAATGTCATCAGAGGAAGTAGATTGGAATGGTGCCCAAAGACAAAAGTCAGTCGTTTGCTATTCACTTTATTAATTGCATCATTTAATTTGTTTCTCAGAAATCTGAAGGCTTGAGTTGCTATGATCCTTGCAAAATTTTCATCAAAAACCAAGGTATTATAGTATTCATAGATGTACCGAACATTTTTTTAATCATTTTAATCATACTAGCTCGGCAATGGTCGACCTAAATTTCTATCAGACACAAGAGTTTCATAAAGTTCAGAAATCGTTGGAATGGAAATTTGCAGTGCAGATAGGTTGAAGACTAATTTCATTTTAGCAACTTGTGCCGTTTGTGAGGCTTAAAAAATAGCCAAAGTTTTTGCAATTAATGTAAGTCTATTGGTCAAAAGGACTCCATAACTTGGACAGTTGTCGAGAATAACATCGATAGGGCGAACTGGTAAAGGTTGAAATCCTTTATTGAGTGCAAATGGTTGTTAGAGTAAAGCTATTTGGAGATTATCATTTGTAAAAGGAGTGAAAGGAGGTTATAGTTTATCAAATGGTACTTATTATGGAATAGTGTACCCTTATTCAACAGGAAAAAATCCATAAATGAAAGAATTGGCCG
>Ga0302280_1002017_pt1 | contig 16090 bp, 6 predicted proteins | sample III_Fen_E1_1_FD_198771 | JGI IMG/M metagenome (GOLD analysis project Ga0302280, IMG submission 198771) | Peat permafrost microbial communities from Stordalen Mire near Abisko, Sweden - III_Fen_E1_1 | ecosystem: Environmental > Terrestrial > Soil > Wetlands > Permafrost | place: Sweden: Abisko... | reverse complement strand
GTGCGCGCGTTGCAATGGCTTGCCGGTCGTCCGGTCACTTATCCAGTTCCTAAAGATTTTCCCACTGCGGAAAAAACTTCCATCCGCCCGGAAATTCCCAATTTAACTCCACTTCCAGTAACTAATGGCTAACTGGTTACGTCCAACCAGTCACTCTTGCACATGGCCAAACATAAGTTTTTCATAGCCCGCGCTGTCGTGTCCTATCTGTTCTACGGGCGGTTTTGCCCATGCGGTGAAGATTGATTATAATGAAGGAAAATTTAATGAAATCGGCACACTCTCTCAATCAAGGGCGGCTTTTCCTGCGTAGCACAAATGGGATGGGAGCCATCGTAGCCATTTCTGCCTTGCAAGCGAAATTTTTTAAATCAACGGTGAAATTGCCTGGAGGCGTGGGAAATTATGCCCTTTCGCCAGGTCAGACCACGACCAAACTCTTTCGCGTTGCAGACATGGACTTCATGCCTTACGCGCTGGGTGTGCTGAAACCTGTACTGGATCGCAGGCCGATTATTTGAATTGTCCCAAACATTTGAAATCGAAACAATATGATTAAAATCAAACGCATGAAGAAAAATTCAATCCTGATTCCGCTCGTAATATTGTGGGGAACAAGTCAGTCACTGTTGATGGCTCAGACGGACAACCCCATGGCCGACGGCGGCAACGCCAATGATTACGACATGGCACCGGAAACGACGCTGGCCGTCGTCAATGCCGCCAACGCCATGATCCCGACGCCAAATCCGCCGGGGCCGTTCCAGCCGACGTGGGATTCGCTCAAGGAAAATTACAAGGTGCCGCAATGGTTTGTGGACGCGAAGTTCGGCCTGTTCATGCACTGGGGGCTTTATTCCGTGCCCGCGCATCACAACGAATGGTATGAGAAACACATGTATGGCGCGGACAGCCAGTGGCATATTGACCATTTCGGCCCGCAGGACAAATTCGGCTACAAGGATTTCATTCCGATGTTCACGCAATCAAATTTCAACGCCGACGCGTGGGCGGATTTATTCAAAAAATCCGGGGCGAAATTCGTCGTCCCCACGGCGGAGCATCACGAAAACTTCGCGATGTGGGACAGTCAGGTGACGCCGTTCAACGCGATGCAAATGGGACCGCACCGCGATCTCATCGGCGAGTTGTCGAAGGCCGTGCGCAAGCAGGGATTGAAATTCGGCGTGTCCAATCACGGCATCGAAAATTTCCAGTTCATCAATCCGCCCGCCGAGATGGCCGCCAAAATGAAGGCCGAGCAGGCGGATCTTTACGATCCAAAATGGGCGGACTTTTACAACGTCGCTGATCGCAGCGACGCCGCGTGCGAAAGATTTTTGACCAACTGGTTCGCGCGCAATGTCGAGCTGATTGACAAATACCAGCCGGACATGCTGTGGTTTGACAACGGCGTGGACCAGCGCTACCTCGACCCACTCAAGCTGCGCGTCGCCGCGTATTATTACAATCGCGCGAGCGAATGGGGCAAGGAAGTTTCCATCAGCACGAAGAAAGCTGCTTATTCGCCGAGCAATAAAAACACCGAGACAATCGGTTCCATCATTGATTTTGAAAAAATCGGCGGACGCTCACCGTCCGGCATCCGCACCGGCGAATGGCAGGTGGACGAACCCATCGGCAGCACTTGGGGATACACGGTAGGCGAGCGCATTTCCGGTCCCGCGCCTGTCATCGCCAAGCTCGTGGATACGGTCAGTAAAAACGGCACACTGCTGCTGAACCTTTCGCCCAAGGCGGACGGCACGTTTCCGCCCGAGATTCCCGCAACGCTGCTGGAAATCGGCGCGTGGCTCGGCGTGAACGGCGAGGCGATTTACGGCACGCATAACTGGACGAAATTCAGCGAAGGCGGGCGCGGCAGCTTGAATATCCGATTCACCGTGAAGGGTGACGCGCTTTACGCCATCATCCTCGGCAACTGGCCGGGCGCACAAGCTGTCATCACGTCGCTGCCCGAGGCGGCGGGGAAAATTGAAACGGTCACGCTGCTCGGCAGCGACGGCAAACTGGAATTTACGCAGGATGCCGCCGGGTTGAAAGTGAAACTGCCCGCTGCAGCGCCTTGCAAATACGCCTATGTCCTGAAAATCACCGGGCTAAAAATGAATGCGCCGACAGCAACGGCCTCGGGGAATCCGCAGTTGCCAACCGGCGTCAGCGGGAACTAAAATTCAAACCAGCAACCAACTAATCCATGAAAATAAAGAATCGTCTATCAATTGGAATTTTTTCCGCCATCGTCCTGGTCGCCGCGAGCTCGTCAGCGCGCGCGCAAACCAACACGCCGACCGGTTACAAATTTGATTTCGGCAGCGGCACGCCGGCAGCCGGCTGGGTGCAAATCACGCCGACGACCATGTATTCAGCTGAAGCCGGTTACGGTTTTGAGGCAGGCACGTTGCCGGTCGCCGTCGGCAACGACGCACTCGGCGCAAACGAGCCGTTTTATTTTTCTGTCAAAGAGCCAGAGGGAAATTACAAGGTCACGGTCACGTTCGGCAGTGCGGCTGCACCGTCCGAAAACACTGTCAAAGCCGAACTGCGCCGCCTGATGCTGGAAAAAATTCACACTGACCCCGGCCAGACCGTTACACGCAGCTTCATTGTCAATGTCCGCGTCCCGCAGTTTCCCGGAGGTCAAGTGCGGCTGAAGGCCCCGCGCGAAACCACGCAGGAAGCCCGCGCATGGGACGACAAGCTTACAATCGAGTTCAACCACGACGATACAAATTCCACTGTCAGCAAGGTTGAGATCGAAAAGGTGGATGTGCCTACCATCTATATACTCGGCGATTCGACCGTGTGTGACCAGTCCGGTGAGACGTGGAACAGCTGGGGGCAGATGCTCACGCGCTGGTTCGGCCCTGGGATTGCCATTGCAAACCACGCTGAGTCTGGCGAAACGCTCTCAAGCTCCATCGGAGAAAGGCGTTTTGCCAAGGTTTACAGCCTCCTTAAGCCAGGCGATTATGTTTTCATGCAGTTTGGTCACAATGACATGAAAAGCAAATCCCCCAACGCGCTCAACACTTACAAGACCAACTATGTGAAAGTCATCGGCGAAATCCAAGCCAAGGGTGCTATCCCGGTCGTCGTCGCCTCGATGGAACGCGCGAACGGCGCGAACCGGGACACGCTGATGGGTTATCCAGCCGCCGCCCTTGAGACCGCCGCCGCGCAAAACGTGGCGTCCATTGATCTACACTCCATGAGTCAGGTGTTCTACCGCGCGCTGGGCGACGATGTGAAAAAGGCATTCAACGACGGCGTCACCCACCATAACAACTACGGCAGCTACGAGCTGTCCAAAATGATTGTCATGGGAATCAAGGCCGATAAGCTCGACATCGCCAAATATATCGTCCCTGACTTCAAGGACTTCGATCCATCGCAACCTGACCCGTTGGCGACCTTCAAGATGCCATTAAGTGCCGGTCGCAATGCACAGCGCCCGCTTGGCGATGAAAGCAGCTTCGGCCCCGGAGCTGGCGCTGCGACTCAGGCCGCACCTGCCCCCGTTACACCCGAAACACCAGAAGCTAAATAATGCGAAAAACAGTTTAACGGATTCGACGCCCAAGCCGCTGGGATCAGGGCAATTGCAGCAGGTAGAAGTTTTGCGGGGAATTAGTGACCATCGCGTTGGTGAGGTTGAAATTGCCGCTGACATCGAACTGGTTGGTCAGCAGCCGCGTCCAATTGGTCAAAGGAAGGGCCATGTTCGTTGTCGTCAGGACGTAGTAAGTTCCGTTGGTGATGCCGCCCGTGCCGGTCAGGACGAGGTTGCCGCCGGAGATGCCGATGTTGCCAATGACCGGCGGAGTCTCAATCGCGACGCGAATCGTGCCGTCCACATTGACCGTGCTGGTGTTCCAGTATAATCCCGGGGTCAGCGCCGGCAGGGCAACTGTGGTGAAATTGCCGGCGAAGCCTGCGGCATTAAAAAGCTGGAAGGCATCGCCGCCTTGCAGCGGATCGTCGGCGTTGCTGACAATAAGGGAACCTCCGTAAGTGAAGGTGCCGGCCACGCTGACGACATTGTTGGTCTGCGAATCGTGGCTGACGCTCAAAATAGTTTTGCTGCCTGCATTCAACGTCAGCGCATTGCTGAAACTCAACGAACCCAGATCGCCGTTGCCGGGCGCGAGCGTGGCGCCGCTGGCGACGGTGAAACTGCCGTTCACCGAACCGTCGCCGGAAATCATTTTGCCGCCGGTCAAAGTCATCGCGTGGCTGGTGGTTCCGCTCACATCAAAAACAGCGCCATTGGCCAGATTGATGAGCGTAGAATTGGCAAGCGAAGCGGAATTGGTCAGCGCCAGCGTGCCAGCGGTCACGAAGGTCGCCCCTGAATAAGTGTTCGCCGCTGTCAAGGCAAGCTCGCCTTCGCCAGATTGCGTCAGGCTGCCCGAGCCGGTGATCAGATTGGGACAAATCACATTGTCAAAGCGGTTGAACACCAGCGCGGCATTGTCGGTGACATTGCCGGTGCCCAAGGTTCCGGTGTTGCCGCCTGCGCCGATCTGCAACGCGCCGCCGCTGATCGTCGTCGTGCCGGTGTAAGTATTGTCGCCGGATAAAATCCAGGTGCCGGTGCCGACTTTGTTGATGGAGTTGCCGGTGATGATGCCCGCGAAATTCGCGGTGGTATTGCGGTTGCCAACTGTCCAGGCCGTGCCGCTGAGATAAGCGCTGGTCGAACCGGAAATTTCGCCGACGGTCAGCGCGCCGCTTAAAGAGTAAGCGCTGTTGCCGTTGAGCGCCAAAGCCGCTTTTGGCAGGCCGTTCGCGTTGTTAAACCGAAAGTCCGAGCCGCTGGCGTTGATCTGGCCGGTGAAGGCCGACCAGTCGCCGTCCAGTTCCATGCGGACGTAGGGCGAATAATAATTCAGCGTGCCGCCGCCGGTTAATGTGCCGTTCAGGTAACAACGACCGTCACCGTTCAATGTGCCGGTGGAATTGGTCGGCACCACGAGGTTCCAATAAAAAATGTTGCTGAACGGCGCGGGCGGCGAGTTGTTGTCCGAATTCAAGGTCATCGTGCCCTGGTCCAGGGTGATGTTGCCAGGGCCGAAGCCGGAGACATTGGCCGTAAAGTTGGCCAGGAAAACCGTGGCCCCGCTGATGAGCGTGCCACCAGTGTAAGTGCTATTGGTGGTGAGCGTGATGGACCCGGGGCCGACATAGGTGACGCTATTGGTTCCGGCAATGGTTCCGCCGATGGTAAGCGTATGCGCGGTGGACCCATTGACCACCGTCAAGTTGTTACTGATGGTAATCGGCGCGACAATGGTGTCGCCGGCACTGGTGGCGAGTTGAATCAATCCGGCGTTGTTGTTCGTGCCGCTGGCGAACGTCAGCGAACCGCCATTGGCCGCCAGCGTGTAAGCCGACGAGGCGTTGGCGTCGCCCAGGTTCAGCCAGCCGAGGGTGAGGTTTTGATCCAGATTGTTAGTCTGCGGAGCGACGATGTCAGCGGTCACATTGACGACGACGCCTGTCGCGTTGGGATACGCGGGGACATTCGTCCAGTTCGCGTTGAGATCCCAGCTTTGCGGCAAGCTGGTGATGCGGTTGGTCCAATAGGCGGTGACAAATGCCAGTGGCGTGGCGCGGATCTCGCGCGAATTGGCGCCTTCACCGCCGGCGTTCACTGCCGAGACGACATAGTAATAAGTCGTGCCGTTGACGACGGTATTGTCGAGATAGTTGGTTCCGACGGTGGCAACCAGATTGGTTTCCGCGCCGCTGGTGGCACCGCGTTTCAAATTGTAACTGCCCGCGCCGCTCGAAGTCAGCCAGCTCAAGTTGATCGTTCCATTTCCCGGCACGGCAACCAGGCCGACCGGCGTGATGGGTGCCGGCGGCAGAAGTGTGGTGGTGCTGGCCGGCGCGGAGTAGGCCGAGTTGCCCCAGCAGGAACGGAATGCCTGCACGCGGTAAAAGTAAGTCGTCCCGGCGGCGAGTCCGGCGTCGGAATAATTGGTTGCGCCCGCCTCGACCGTGCCGACGGTGGTGTAATTGCCGCCGTTGGTGGAGCGTTCCAGGTTGAAGCCGTCCTCGTTGCCGGAGTTGTCAATCCACGTCAGGTTGATCTGGTTGGTTGCCAGGCTGGCGGCGGTCAAACCGCTCGGCGCCGCCGGCGGCTGGGCCGCCTGCGTGGAGGCGTGGGCGATGTTGGAAACGGGAGAATTGCCGTCGGCATTATTCGCGATCACTTGATAATAATAAGTCGTGGCGGTGGGCAGGCTGGTGTCCGCATAGTTGGTCGCGGTTCGCACCGCTGCCCCGACTTGGGCAAAGTTGATCCCGTCGGTGGACCGCTGGATGACGATGCTGGTGGCATTGGTGGTGTTATTGGTCCAAGCCAGATCAATCTCGCAGCCGGACACCGCCGTGGCGGTCAAGCCGGTCGGCGCGGCGGGCGGAGTCGAGAGGATCACCTGCGGGCCGGTTTCCATTTGCAGGAAATCGTAAATCAGTCCACCTTGCAGCAACTCTGGATAATAACTGCCGCTCCAGCTGCCGGAAGCACCCGGCTGGCGAATGGTAATGGTAAAAGTGTTCGTGCCAACCTTGAACAAATTGGCGGCAAAAGAGTATTGATAATACTGGTAGCGTCCCACCGTCACCACATCGCGATAAATATCCGTGCCGTCGGCCGTGCCCTGGCCGTGGTAGGCATCCGGTGTCACGTTGACGCCGTTGAGATACATATAAAAATTGGCGCCGTTGCCGCCGGCAAACGCTATCGTGGTCAGCACGGGACTCGTCGGCAGATTGGTCAGGTTGAAAAGGACGTTCCACTGGGGCGACCAGTAAATGCCATTGGTCTGGGTATGGTCAATGAGGTTGGGATAGGATTGCGGCGTGGTGGCCACGCTGCATTGCGCGTAATACCAGTCGTTGGATTCCACGCTCTGGCCGATGACAAAATTGACATTGTTCGTGCCCATGTCATTCAAGTAACGCCACCACAGGCCAAATTGCTTGCGATAGTTTCCCAGGTGAAATTCGGCGGAGCTGTGATCGGGCGTGCCGAGGCGCCAGAGCCGTTGCGAGAGGTGGGGCGGATTCCAGTTTATGACCCCAAGGCTGTTTGTCTGGTCGGGCAGGACAATGATGTTGGAGACCTGGAGTTCGCCCCAGATTCCCGGCACATAAGAAAATAACTGGTAATTGCCCGGACGAACCTTGGGAATGGAAAAATTTCCGTTCGTGTCGCTCGTGGTCCAGAACAGAAAATTGGTTATGCCCTGATATATCCAGTCGCCATCGGTGTAGTCGCCCAAAATGACGACGGCATTGGCCGTGGACTCGCCGGTTTTGGCCTTGAGGGTGCCGGTCACGGTGCCGCGATGACGGGGATAATCCTGCTCGCTTTCATCCACCCAGGCGTAAGGCCAGTTCGAGACCATGATGGCGGCCTCGTTTTGCGCATTGGTCCAGAGCTGCAAATGATTGGTGCCAGTATTGGCATACATGAAATACGGGCCGATGACCTTGGTGAAGACCTGTCCGTCGGCGACTCCGGGATTGTTGATATTGCCCAAGCCGTGGCTTTCCGCATCATCATTATACATGTAGTTGCCGGAAACGGATCCCTTTTGCTTGGTCGGCCCGCCATTGATGAATTCAAAGCTGCCCAGAATGCTCCAGAGGCCTTCTTGATCCGTCGCCATGCCCCACACGGGGCGATAGCTGTTGGAAGCGCCCAGATAACTGCACTGATCGTACTTGGTGGTGGTTGGATACAGGTCGGATGTCAGGCCGAGGGGCTGGGTGTAAATCGGCCAGCCCGGCTCATAATAACCACCGGTCGGCTGCGAGATATAACTGATTTTAGGCATAATGGCCACCTCCCCGGGAACGCCGTCGTTGGGTGGATTAGCCCCCAGTGGCGGGAGGCTGTCAATGAGCACATTTACTGGCACGTCCGACGCCGAAAAATCCCAGGCGTAATTGACCGACCCGTCCGCGTTCATCGTCGTGTTGAAAATCGAGCCGCAGTATCCCTGCCAACTGTCGGCCCAATAATAGGCCGCCGGCTGGTTCGCCCAGTGCCGCCAGACGTGATAGGTGTAAAATCCCGCCTCGCCCGCGCGCATCACATGATGTTCCGCCCAATCCCACTCCCCGTTGGGGTACAAGGCCGTGTTGCCGCTCGCGCGCGGGTTGCGGATCATGATGTCAACCATTTGCGGGGTGTTCGTCACCACGCTGTATGTTGATCCCGACCCACCGCTGCCCACCGAAACCCAGTAATCATTTCCCTGGCCGCCAATATGGGTGAGACTCAAGGCATAATCGTTATTCGGATCAATCAGGTTCGTCGTGGACAGCGCGTTCAGCGCGAAATAAGAGACATCGCCGCCCTTGCCGCACGTCATCGTCACGATCCCGTTGTTCATCGTCACCGTGCCGTTGCCGTTGTCGGTCAAGGTGACCGTGCCAGCTAGAGCGCTAGAAGTTGAGATGATGAATGTCACAATCACAACAGTTAATGTGCGTCGGAATAAATTCATTGATTAACCATTATAATTGAAAATCTTAAAATTGCCACTGGTTGCCACTGATTGCCACTGCGTCAAATCGATTAATTACTGCCAGATGGATCGAATACAACAGTATTAGCTGCCGACTCTTTGGCCAGCAAAAAAGATAACCGGCATGTGTGTGGTCTGCCCCATGAATCTGTTTGCCAGCAATTCTTGAAAATATTACGGATAGAATATAAGACGCCACAAGTTTGTTGTCAAATGATGCGCAGGAGATCCTTCGCGCAGCGGCTGGCTAAAAAGCTCAGCCCACGTTGTTCCTCTGTCGCCATCGGCCGGGGCTGGTGCCAAAACGTCGGGTGAAGACAAGGTTGAACATGCTCAAGGATTTGTAGCCGCTCTCCAGCGCCACTTCCACCACTTTGGAGTTGCTCGTGGCCAGCAGTTCACGGGCTCGTGCCATCCGGATTTCGACGCGTTGATTGCTAAACGATGTGCCGACCAGTTCATGAAAAGTCCGGCTCAAATGTCGTGGCGTGCAATTGGTTCTTCTGGCCAGCTCGCTGAAGCTCAACTCCGCCAATTCGTTCGGCGGTGTCTTTTGCAGGAGAGAACGCAGCCGTTCCTTGGCATCCGGAGTTTCCTTCTGCGCCGCGACCGGTTCAAGTACGCCGCCAAAAGCTTCGACAAATAACTGAATCAGCTTCAGCCGGAGCAGCAGTCCCGCCGACTTATGGTTGGCGCATAATTCCTTCATGTTCATGGCTGTCGGGTTGTCGGAAGGAAGGATTCGAATCGCAGACTCTTTTTTTTCGGCGGCCAGCTTCAGAAATTCCTGCTCGCCCAGGGTGATCAGTCCGGTCAGGCGCGCGGGTATCACGTTAAAAGCATGCAGCGACATTTTCCCCAATTGGCTCGCCCGGATGATTGTCTTTGAGTGGCCCGCAACCAGCAGCACAGCGCCCGTTTCCAATTCCGTGCTTCCCTGTGCCTGCAAGCAATAGCCGCTTCCACTCCTGACTTGCACCAGCGACCAGCCGGACGAATCCGGCTGCCACTCTCCACCGGGCAGGAGGGATAATTCCCTGACGGTGAGATGCGGCTCATACAGCAGCGGATTCTTTTTCATGCGATCACAATTTCCATTTAATGGCCGTCAGCCCGATGCCACGGTCTGATTGAAAGCAGCCGGTTTGGAAGAACCGGCGTTCAATGCCGCCTCAAGCTAGCTTTGGAACTGTAAACGGAAGCGTGTTACATACTCGTGACGGCTTTGCAAAAGACTGGAAACATTTTTTGCCGGCTTTGAATCAATTTCACCCCGTTTGGATAGCGGAATGCTAAAACCGATCCGTCGCAGCCGTCCTTTGTTTCCGAATTGTCACCATTTCGACGGCAGTTTGTAATATAAGTTCCCCAGCCTTCCGGTGTGCAATTATTCAGGCATCTTTTCTGAACCACTACGGACAGTTGGATGCTGTTGAATTGTCGGGTTCGGCTCTTAAAAAAAAGCAAACCATCGCGGAGAAATGTTGTCCATGCGGCTAACTGCCATGACTTTGATGATCTTGTCCGCCAACAGCCCTGCCCGCACATCGCTGGTAAAACTGTGTCCGGATGGCATGCGCGCCGGCCGGATTTTTATCCGTCGCCGGCTGACGATTTTATTTTTGCTGGCTTGTTGGATGCTGACGGCAGCATGGCATCTTGCGGCAGCGGAATCGGACACCATCGCAGCAACTCCCGGTCTTGATGGAAAGCAAACACCAGAACATTTCAACGTCCGCAGTTATATGGTCAGGGGGGATGTGAAGCTTGACCCCGGCTCTCTTGCCGCGATTTTTTCGCGACACACCGGCACAAGCGTGGACCTGAAAGAAATCGTGCTGGCGGCGGCGGATCTTCAATCGAAAAATCGGCGCCTGGGCTATCCGGAAATTAGTGTCGCCATCATGCCGGAGCAAATCGCCGGCGGCGTCGTAACACTGAATGTCTTTCAGGCGGCATATCCACAGATAGTGGTGTCCGGCAAACGATATCTTGATTCGGGCGAGATGGCCGAAGAAGCAGTCACAATTCCCTCATTTACCGCCCCAAACTTGTCCAGCGGGCAGCCGGCCAAAGCTGCCGCCACCAATTCAATTCCGTCTGCACCCATCGTCCGTCATCCATTGCAGCCTGCCAGCCCGGAAGATCTGGCAAAGGCCCATGCCGTCTTGTTGCAGAAACTCGCCGGCTTGGATGCAAATGGAAACGACACGCGTATTCATGTGGTTTCTACAAATGCGGGGCCGAGGTTTGAAGTCGAGAAATATGAGGTCATGGGCAATTCGGTTCTCACGCCGAAAATCATTGGCATGACCTTGACCAACATTGACGGAGCGTTTGGCACGAATGTCAGTTTCGAGGGGATTAGGACGGCGGTCACACAATTACAGGGAGCCTATTCGGAACGCGGCTATGTGACGGTTTCCGTGGGACTGCCGCAGCAAAAGCTGACCAATGCGACCGTGAAGGTTCAGGTCACCGAAGGTCGTTTGGCCGACATCCTGGTCAAGGGCAACCGTTATTTCAGTTCCAACAACGTCATGCGCGCGCTGCCCGGCCTGCATACTGGCATGATTTTGAACGGACCCATCTTCAATGCAGAATTGAACCGGGCCAATGCCAGTCAAGACCGCCAAATTTATCCGGTCATCAGTCCCGGGCTGGATCCGGGCACCAGCGATCTTTCGCTCGTGGTGAAGGATCAATTTCCATTGCACGCCAAGGTGGAACTCGACAATGAAAGTTCGCCCGGTACGCCGGACCTGCGGGTCAATGCGTCGGCCGTCTTTGATAATGTTTGGGGCTTGAACCATTCCCTGGGGCTGCAATACGGATTTTCGCCGCAACAATTTAAAGACGGGGACTGGCCATTATATGACGAACCGCTGGTGGCCAACTACGGTTTGTTTTACCGCCTGCCGCTGGGCAATCCGCAATCCATTGACGACATGATTGCGAGCAAGCCCGGCAGCTTCGGCTACGATGAAGCCACCCACAAGATCAACCTGCCGCCACCCAACGGGCAGCCGGACATGACCGTCTTTGCGAGCCGTTCCACCATTGACACCGGGCTTCTAAGCCTCTCCTCCACTCCCATCGTTAACACGCCCAGCCTTACGGTGAGCCAGCAAAACGTCCAGCAGGATGTGACGGTGAATCAGGACATCGGTGCGCGATGGAGTGTCCCGTTGGTCACTCCGGACAATGTTCAGTTCAATTTTTCCGGCGGCCTGGACTATAAAACTTATCAGGTGAGCAGCGACAAAACAAACCTGTTCCAGTTCGACCAGGTCGCATATAATCCTGCCACGCTTGCCCCTACGTCCACAAACAGCAGCACCATTCCTTCGCCCGTGCCCGCAACGGTCAGGCAGATGCAGTATCTGCCCTTGTCGCTCCGGTCTGATGCCAGCTGGCGCGATTCTCTCGGCACCACCGCCGTTGGATTGGGCTTGAGCATCAATCCATGGTATGCCAGCCAGAGCTATATCAACGGCGTCTCCACGGCCACCGGAAATAATTCCCTACAAGGCATCACGGGTTCACCAAAGTCCAGCGGACTCTGGGCGGTGCTTACCCCTAATTATACCCGGACTTTTATGTTCCTCACTAATTGGATGACCTCTTTCCGCGCGGACGGCCAGTGGGCCAGCGAGCCTTTGATCAGCAATGAACAGTTTGGCATCGGCGGCGTCAACAGCGTGCGCGGTTATCATGAGGGCGAGTCGTTTGGCGACACCGGCTTTCATCTTTCGCTCGAACAGCACACTCCTTCCCATGTGGTGGGCATGGTTCGCGGAAACACGCCGCTTACCGTGAGCGGTTCGGTCTACATGGACTATGCCTCCGTCTATCTGCTGGATCCCCAGGGATTCCCGTCCAACACCAGGCTTTGGGGCACGGGTTTCGGAATCGCCGCCACGCTCGGATCACACTGGCAGGCCAATTTTTTATTCTCGTTGCCGCTGATCAGCACCACCGTCACGCCGCGCAATGAGCCGTATTTTAATTTTTCCATGACCGCTCAGTTCTAATTCACATGATTGTAACCAAAAACAATTTTGACCGGGCCGTTTGGAATGATATGGGTCTTTGGACCCGGGTCTGAAATGAAACGCATCATTAAATTCAGTTTAGCTAGTCGTTTTCGCCGGACGACTGCCATGGCGTTGCTCCTGCTGGCCTCGTTCTGCTGCCGGCTTGAGGTGCATGCCAACCCGACGGGCGGCTCCGTCAGCCAGGGCAAGGCTTTCATCAGCGGTATCGGGTCGTCATCGGTGACCATCAACCAGGCTTCCGCCAATGCTTTTATCAACTGGCAGAGTTTTAATATCGCTGCTGGCGAAATCACGACTTTTAACCAGCCCTCGTCCTCATCGGTGACTTGGAACTATATAAATGACCCCGGCGCCCCGAGCGCCTCGACCATAAATGGAAACATCAATGCAAACGGATATGTGATTCTGCAAAATCCAAATGGGTTTGCAATTGGCGGCACCGCGACCATCACCGCGCACAATTTGATCATGACCACGGCTTCCACTCCCGCCATCGACCTTTCCAGCAGCGGCCCCTGGTCTTTCAGCGCGCCGCCGCCCACCGCCAAAATTGTCAATTACGGCCAGATCAACGTCACAGGCGGCGGCTCGGCGTTCCTGATCGCGAGCGACATAGAAAACAACGGGACAATTTCCGCACCTTCTGGAAAAATCGGTCTTTATGCCGGTGAACAGGTTTTGGTTTCTTCAAGCCCGGATGGACGCGGATTGAGCACCGAGGTGACCCTTCCCACAGGTTCTGTGGACAATGAAGGCAAGTTGATCGCCGATGCCGGCAGCATTGTCGCGCAGGCTCGGACGGTCAACCAGGGCGGATTGATTCAGGCCAATTCCGTCCAAAATATCAATGGAACAATTGAGCTTCTTGCCAGTGACAGTGTGGATCTGAGTGCCAGTTCGGCCATCTCGGCGCATGGGGACGCCACCGGCACAAGTTCCGGCGGCTCTGTCGTCGTAAAGTCGGACAATAATTTTTCAGATCAAGCCGGGTCGAGCATCAATATTTCCGGCGGCGCGCAGGGAGGCAATGGCGGGCAGGCGGAAATATCCGCGCCGCAAATGGGATCCATCCAATCAGTCGTCAACGGTCAGGCGGCATCAGGTTTTGCGGGCGGAACACTGACCATTGATCCGACAGATATCTGGCTGGCTTCAGCCGCTTCAGACCCCAGTGCCCCTGCCGGTTATACGGTCATCAATGTAAACAATTACAACGGCCTTTCCACAATCAATCTGACGGCAGATGATGACATCACGCTGAACACGCTCTGGACTTTGACCGACCTGGGGATTGCGGCCACGTTGACATTGTCGGCCGGGAACAACATCACTTTCGACAACGGAACGGCTCTTATTGCCGGAAATAATTGGAGCGTGAACCTCACCGCCGGCACGGCGATGACGGGTTCCACAACCACTTCGGGCAACGACGGCATTTATCTCGACGGCAGTTCCTTCCTTCAAACCGCAAACGGAGACATCACTCTCAAGGCGGCCAATGAAGTCCAGGTGGGCTGGATGGGCGTGGATACCGGCGCAGTCAACAGCGGCTCCGGCAGCATCACCACCACCGCCGGGGGAAACATCAAAGTAACCGCGCAATACGGCGATGTGAATACCGGTTCAGATGCCAATGGTTTTCAATACAAACAGCCCTCTGGAATTCATCATAATATTCTGGTGCCACCCTACTATACGGTTTCCACCAGCCTCGGCGGGATCAGCACGGCAGACGGTGGAAATGTGACCATCAATGCCGGACAAGACGTTATGAGCTATTCTCCCTCTGGAACTGAAACAGACGATGCAGGAACCGGTGCTTTTGGCTCTCAAGCAGGAAATGTCATTATCAACGCCGGTGGCAATGTCTATGGTCATTATATGCTGGCCAATGGAACTGGAACAATTAACGCCGGAAATAATGCCGGGGATCCATTCGGAGAAAATGCTTTTGCACTAAGCCTCATCGTCGGCACCTGGAATGTTAATGCTCCAAACGGAAATATTTATTTGCAGGAGGTGCGCAATCCAAACGGGGTTTTCAACAACACCGGCAAAGACGCTTCCGTGGCCGCCCATTTGTTTGATTATGCTCCCGAAGCCACGGTCAATCTTGATGCGGGAAACGGTGTGTATTTGACCGATGATTCAAGCATGCCACGACCACAGTTGTCAGGACAGCCGGTGGACAATGTTCCCGTTCTTTATCCCCCGATACTAAACATCACCGCCGGTTCAGGTGGCGTGACATTGGAAGGAAATGTAACCTTATTTCCATCGGCGGACCAAAACCTGACCATCACCACCACGGCAGGTGGAAGCTTTGTATCCGACAGCGCCTCTTCCTCAACGTCTGAACTGCTCATGTCGGACAGCTCACAAACCCAATGGACCAGTCAAATAACGACGAGCAGCGGCTCTGACGGTGTATTCAGTGACACGGATCATGGCACGGGTGTGCCAGTTCAAGCAGCCAGCTCCGATTCGGTGGTTATCGATCTCAAAGGCAGCCAAATTATAAACGGGGTCTCTGTCCCGGCTAGCATGAAAAACATTCTCCTCCTCACCAGCAAGGCAACACAAATCACAGTGGACGGCAACATGATCGGCTGCGGTTTTTCCGGGCAAAATTTAAGTTCCAGCGATGTCACCTCCATCACGGTAAAGGGCGAGATTTACAATCAAAGCCAATATTCGTTTGTCAATGGCGTCAGCATCCCCGCCATTCCCGTCACGGACCTGTTGCCCGGCATGGGCGAGTCGTGGGATGATATTTTCACCCTGGCATTGGATCCGACAATTATCGCCAACCTCACTGTGCCCAATGGCACTCCTGTGTCTCAATGGGCTTCCTATGCCTTACAAAGCGCCTCTTTGTTTGGAGTTTCAAAATTGCAAAACGGCCAGTTGCTCGGAACCAACCCCGGCTTTGTCTATAACACGGCCACGGGACGGCTCGGTTATGCCGACCTGATTCAGTCCGAGCAAAATACCGCCTTTTCGGCATTGGGAACGCCCAACCCCGTAACGGGCTTGGAGTCGCTTACCATATTGAAACTCGTCAATGGTCTGCCAGTGCTTGATTCCAAAGGTCATTTTCAAACGGACACCGTCTATTGGGCTCCCGCCACAGAAGTTCAGACACTTGATTATGACAGTTATCATAACAGTTTTGGTGAATATTCGCCCGCACCCTCCCCGGTAAATGGACAGATTGGTTATCGCATTGGCGGTCCTGGCCAGTTCGAGATCAATGCCGGCTCAATCGAACTGGGCAATACTTACGGCATCCTTTCCTGCGGCGTACTTGATCCACAGGGTGGATATGACCGCTATGCAGATCTGGCTTCGATTACACCCTCTGGTGCGACCGTGAATGTTACCGTGTCCGGCGATCTGGACATGCTGACCTCGACCATTGCAACTATTGGCGGCGGCGATGTGAATGTAATCAGCACCGGC
>Ga0302280_1002016_pt1 | contig 16092 bp, 14 predicted proteins | sample III_Fen_E1_1_FD_198771 | JGI IMG/M metagenome (GOLD analysis project Ga0302280, IMG submission 198771) | Peat permafrost microbial communities from Stordalen Mire near Abisko, Sweden - III_Fen_E1_1 | ecosystem: Environmental > Terrestrial > Soil > Wetlands > Permafrost | place: Sweden: Abisko... | reverse complement strand
ATGTTTATGTTTATGTTTATGTTTATGTTTATGTTTATGTTTATGTTTATGTTTATGTTTATGTTTATGTTTATGTTTATGTTTATGTTTATGTTTATGTTTATGTTTATGTTTAGTGTTTATATGTTCAAAAAAAGTTGAAATATGAACTGTCAGTACTACCTATTAAACCTCGAGCTCTATCATACTCAGCTATCCTGACTGAAATGCTCAATACAAGTGATAATTGTGACAAACAAGATTTCGATACAGTTCAGAATAATGGTTATGATGGTCAGCATAAACTAGCATGTATGTTTTTGTCGATCGCCATGATACTCAAGTCTCGTGGTCTTTTTCAGGATTTTGATTTCGATAATGATGGACTTTCTACAATCGCACGTGATCTACGATATATATACCATTTTGAAGGTGGATCAAGGATGTTTAACATTAATATGAACATACACACAAGCGATCCATCAATCAACTACAGTGATCATAAAATACTCGACGCGTTGTGTAATAATTACAATATCAGCATTGCGATATACACTGTAAACTGCGAAAACCCGTTCCAATCATCATGGATAGGAAATCATGTTGTACAGTTTCCCAAAAACAGTGATCGGATTCCTTACTGTGATAGATACGCTATTGCAAGTTTCGGTGATCACTATGAATTGATATCGTCAAAAACACCTATATCGTCAGGAATTAATGTTACACTATTCACAAATGTGGGTCGCAAGATCAGACAGTTCAGATACTCTCAATCACAATCTCAATCACAATCTCAATTACAATCTCAATTACAATCTCAATTACAATCTCAATTGCAATCACAATTACCATCACAATATTCCGCATCTACTGACAACACAATCATTATTGGTAGATCCGCGAATGACTCCGATATCGAAACAATAATGAAGAAACTACCAGATTCCATTATTAAATCATTGTTACCCATGATAATTAAATGTTATAAAGATAACAGATTTGTCGATCAAACAGGAATGCCAAACTTTGATATTGTCGAGTATAGAGTACCCAAGGGTGATATTGATAATCTACGGCAGATCGGGAAAGATGTTCATGCCGAGATATTTGGTCAGTTCATTGAGGATCGAACTACACAATTTTATGCATTAGTTGTTGATAACGGTTGTGAAGATACTCTTATCAAGCACATTGAAAAATCTGATCTGACTGTTGCGGAACAGACTGCTATCAATAATGCTGTACTTCAAGTCGAAAAGATCGTACCCAAACCTGACAACTATGATATGTACGATACACTCATTCAGGCTGTCGTTATTTTAGCTTTAGGTATGCAGACACCTTTGGATATGAATGTGATCATGGATGTGATTGCGAAGAACAATTCATTCGATGATAAGTCATTCAATGATAAGTCATTCGTTGATAAGTCACTTGTCATTTCCAGTCCCAGCACTCTCAATACTTTGAACAGATATCCAATGGAAGAATACTTCGAGGATTGTAAGAAACTAGACTCGGCGCGAGATGAGTTAGAACGTCAAATTAGGCAGATATCAGAGACCATGCACCTAATAATACAAAACGACAGATCTACAACTACATCTACATATACATCAACATCTGGAAAAATGGGAACAACCGATGTTAATGGATTCATCAAGAAGAAAAATGTAGCTTTAGTTACACTATACAATCAATTGTCAGATAATCTTCGGGTTCTCCTTGCCCAAGCTACGGATATGAGGATGGATATCGATCTAAAGTACACCCAAACTTTATAAAAAATTTGATTTATTCTTACAATGATACGGATTATTTTACACTTAAAAGCACTTATTTTAAAGGTTTATGGCAGAATTTTGCGAAGATAGTTTTAGCGAGATGGATATCGATATTGATATCGATATTGATACAGATACAAACACCATGCATAAATTGATGACACGATCATTAAATCTGATAATAAACAACAAACTTAGTGAATGTATTCGTATACATGAAGAATCGATTTCAACATCAATAAACACCGTTATCATGTATTCGGGTCTATGCAAAACGAAACAGATAATCAAGGATCTACAGTTGAACGATATCAACTGTGTTATTGCTTACAACAAAAAAGAGGTAGAAATCCTGGCATCAAGTAACATGGACTATGTACTGAAGATTAAACTATCTAACGATGACATCGGGATCAATAAAGATACCCTCACTGATATCGTCGAAGAGTGTGATGATAATGTTCTAAAACACATTCGAGGACTGTATATTACTATTTTCAAAAAGCATATGATCGGAACGTTTAATGTCATCGATATACTAAACGTCTTATTGAGGAATTGCAATATTGGTCTAAAGTATGTGATACTCGACATTATCGAAGAACATAACGAACGAGATGTCATGAACCAATCAAATATTTCTTTTAAAATGTCCATCTACAACTATCTTAAAACACGAATCGATGAATGCTCAGTATTCTGAATGCTCCGTATTCTGAATGATATGGAAATAATATTTAGAATGTATCTTGTATAATGGCCTTGAGCGAGAAAAAGATCGTAAAATATTTTGCTAAAGATCCTAGATACTCGTTAACAATAAAAGATTCTGACGAGTACAACACTTCCATCCCTCCTTCTGGAATTACTCTTAGATGTGTAAAGAATCATAGACCGCGAAATAGTGCGTTGGATGTTGGTTGCGATTCTCAACGATATGAGAATTGTGTCCCTAGTCCCCTCGATGACAAATACATAGAGTGTGAAAGTATCTTTGGTCCTCCACATCTTCCTACCACATTCAATCCGACCAAACTAAATACCAGTTCTTTCTATTCTGATACATGGCTCTGGAAACCCCTTAATCCGGCCGTAAAAGTAGACAGAGCACCCGATGTACCCAAACTCACCTACAATGTAACAAGAGATGATGTCAAGAAATCATCAAGACACAATGAGACACCAGATGTTATCGAACATTGTGTTAGTCTTGGCGTGGTTAAAGGGGGTCAATGTGGGGTATGTGGTCCCTTATGCTGTTGGTGGCTTCCCCCTTGGATCGCACCAGAAGATGCATGTATTATTTGTTTGTGTTTGTGTCTCTTGTGTTTGCTATTACCTTGCCTCTGTTGGTGTTGTACTGTCTTATAAACTTATCATCCCATTGAGTATTATTATTTTTCGTATTTTATATCGGTCGATATATGAAAGGATATGATGATATACATAAATCTCAACATATACATCAACATCAACATCAACATCAACATCAACATCAACATCAACATCAACATAGACATAAACATATTTGGATACCGATCATTCCAGGGACGATTATACATAAAAAAGGGTTGTTGATAGATAGACTTTGTGATATATTATCAAAAAAAGACCACAACATCATCATAACTGATCATAGTACTACTCATGTGAACTATAAAGAACTGTATACACATTTTTGGGCACCATTTTTTAGTGCGATCAATAGTACACTACAAATGAATGAACTACTAAAAGTATGTACAGACTACGATACTGCCGTGACCGATGCATTTACCAACAACGATTTGAAACTGATATTTAACCTTCTAGACGACTTCATGTGTAGATTTTCTGATATCATAGTATTGGCAGGTATCGCAAGTATGGATACCAAATTTGTTCATTACATAGTCACCGCAATGAAGAGATGGGATCGGTCTAAATCTGGTTATCTAACGGATCATGTAATGTCCAAATACTACAAGTTCATTATGTTCGTTGAGAAAACACTGGACAAATACGGTAGTGCTGATTGTGAAAAGATTCTAGATCTGTTGTTAGTGTTCATCGACGTTATTACAAACGATGTAAGTATTGACAATGACATACTATCGAATGTAATGGATTTCGCTATCAGTACAAAATCAATAACCTTAGTAGACATTTTTCGTGATAATATCGATATCAATCCCTATGCCATCGCAATAGGACACGATGAAGATACCATAACAAAAGTATCATCATCGAAACTCATTAAGTTGTCAAACAAACACAAATCCATAAATCCATAAATCCATAAATTTAAAAATTTAGAATGGGTATATATAAATCAGTGAATGTCGAATAAAAAGATAAAGGAACAATCTAAGGTATCTAAGATATCTAATATCGATCGTACAAAAGTATTATGTTATGCTAACGTCGAAAGGATTGCAAACCGTGTATATGCGATGATACTACCAATAATATCAAAGGTCCCTGTCAGATATACACATATTCATGTGTTAAAGGACAATATAGGATACTTTTTACTGGCATTCGAACTGTACTCGATACTATTTCAAGATCTTATGGTTAAATTATGGGTCATCGCGAATACTATCTGTACATTTATGTTCATGTACAACAACCTGAGTGATCCTAACATCCGTAAACGATTCCTACATATCGGCGATAGAGAGATCAAACTGTTCTCTGGAATTACCATCGGAACAGGGATAGTCCTTTTATTGTTTTTTTCTACATCTATCGGAACACTGATGATACCATTCATTCTGTATCTGATCCATAGAACCGCGAAGAATGCCTTCGAATGAAGAATGCCTTCGAATGAAGAATGCCTTCGAATAAAATACTGTAGTTAGATTCTAAGCTATGATTGTGACTAAAATCCATAAATTTTTTTCACAGTAGCGCGTAAAACTTTATTTTTTCCATCCAGAAAAAAACTATAACCATATAATAATAGTATACGATTAATATGAACTGCGAATATGATTGTTATCAAATCACTCTTCAAGTCGACATCAGTGAGGCAGACAGCTGTATCTTCGACAGATACGGTCAATCTGTTTTCAGTATAAAACCCGTAGATCGAAGGGGTCCTGTGGGTGCAGACTGTGGTTGTGGACCTAAACCTTTCGGACCTTACCCTGGTGAGTTTCCTGATCCAAATTTCGATCCGATCCCTACCGAGATCATTCCTACAATATATATGCCTCATGCAGTTATACTGGACGTGACGATCGATAGATGTAACTGTACTCGAGCATTGTTCAATCTCTATGTTCGATTACCATGTAAAAACAGTATTAGTTATGATAGTTTTAATATCCCTGTCATCGAATCTAGTTCTGCATCTGCTGCTGCAGGAAGTGAGGCTGCAGGTCTCGCTGCTATGGCTTACAACGGTACTTTCACCACTACCACTACTATGAACAGCGGTATGGCGGATCCTGCTATCGTTTATCCTAACTACCCTACTACTATACCACCTACACCTGTAAAAGTTCCAACCTACATCATCGACGCTTTAATGGATGCTAGCGCGAATATACCTATTTTGGTAAATGACCTCATCACCGAACTGACAAGCCCTTCAGTTGATTGTTCAGTACTAAACTCCATCATTACTGCATTGAACACATTGATCACCGAACTACAAGCCGATATCGCTGCTTTGCCAGCCAGTTTCTTAGCTTATGAAGATAATGCTACCATCATCAAGAATCTTTCGATCAGTCTTAAGATCTTGTACGAAGCAATCAATGTCCCTAACCTTAATCCTAATCAACCGATGAAATTCGCTAGCACCAAGTTCGCTATTATCTCAGGAACATCTGGACGTGACAGAGTCCTCACTACAATCTTAGTCAATCCACTTAAGAATAATGTCATCTCTACCGGTGTTGTTGACAAATGTGCCAAATACGATATTACTCGAGTTCCAATGAGACAGTTCATTACCACAACAAACGACAGCATTACTTATGCCGTATGTCAAGGAAACAAACTCATTACTATCGGTAATGACTGTTTTAGAACATGTTGTCCTGGTATCGAAAGTCTTGATTATGCTCCAAATACTTTACAAATAACATTCCCTTTAACCAAGGAACTTAAATGTCTGTTGCCTGACTTCAATCTCCCTGGTACATACTTTAATACTGTTGAAGGAATCCAACCTACCCTTGTCAAGATCCAATCTAGCTGTCCTAGAAAATACTCTTTCCCAGCATTGATGACTTTCGATAAAGTTAACTGCAATGTTTGTTTAGAAATCGATCAAGGATTCATCAGCAACATCGCTGCCGGTGGAAACAGACTCAATGGTTTCGAACAGGTTTTCGGATGCAACTGTGCCAATCTCTTTAGTTCGGTCTATGATAGATGTTGCAGAGAAGGTCATTTCCAGTTAGAACTCGCGAACACCGACAATTTCTTTAGCTTTTTGTCATCTTCTAGAAAGTTCGACGTCTTCGGTGTCCAGAAATGTGTTGAAAAGATCTTCTTCTCTTTCCAGATCTGTGAAGTCCCTTACAAACCTTTCTGTGTTGAAGCATGTGGCTGCAAGACTGTCACCGTCATCCCTTCTACCATCCCTCCACTTCCTTCAACATCTTTTAGAGTCGAATCTCTATCCCCTCCTTTCACATATGAATTCTTCAGAAAGAGATGTCCGATGTAAAAAATTTCTAAAAAGATTGAAATTCTCACTATTTGATCAATAAACGATCTAATAATGAATACCATATTAGTGTAATAGTTCAATAATGTCCAAAAAAACAACAGCTATCGGAATAGATCTAGGTACCACTTACTCTTGTGTAGGTGTCTTCGAGCACGACAATGTTACAATCATCGCTAACGACCAAGGAAACCGAACCACCCCTAGTTACGTAGCGTTTGGTGATAAAGAGAGGTTTATCGGAGATGCTGCAAAGAATCAGGCTAACATGAATCCTAAAAACACCGTTCATGATGCTAAACGTTTGATCGGTAGATATTTTAATGATAAAGAAGTCAAATCCGATATGGAGACTCTATCATATGATGTTGTAAACGAAAACAATAAACCAATGATCAAAGTTGAATACAAAAACGAACTTCAAACATACAGTCCTGAACAGATCGGATCGATGGTCCTTCAAAAGATGAAACAGATTGCAGAAGATTATTTAGGTCATCCGGTAACAGAGGCCGTCATTACTGTTCCTGCTTATTTTAACGATGCACAGAGACAGGCTACCAAGGATGCTGGGATCATCGCAGGTCTCAAAGTTCTCCGTATCATTAATGAACCTACTGCTGCAGCTATTGCATACGGTTTGCAGAAGAAATCCGACAAAGAACAAAACATTTTGATGTGTCGATTTTAACTCTAGATGATGGAGTTTATGAAGTCAAGGCAGTCTCAGGTAACACTCATCTAGGAGGATCTGACTTTGATAACATCATTACAGAACATCTGATTAAAGAGTTCGTGTCAAAAAATAAGGGATCATTCACTAGAGAAGAGCTACCGGACAAGGTCATCCGTAGAATTAGAACTCAGGCCGAGAGAGCCAAAAGAATCTTGAGTTCTACAACTTCTGCTAATATCGAGATCGATAGTCTCTACCAGGGGATCGATTTTCTTACAACCCTGAGTCGTGCAAAGTTCGAGGAATTGTGTGGTAAACAGTTTAAGGATACTTTACAGTCTGTTGAGAAAGCTTTAACCGATGCCAAACTCTCCAAAAAGGATATTCATGAGATTGTGTTGGTTGGAGGATCGACTCGTATTCCTAAAGTGCAACAAATTCTGAGCGACTACTTTAATGGTAAGGAGTTGTGTAAGTCGATCAATCCTGATGAAGCCGTTGCTTACGGAGCAGCAGTTCAGGCCGCAGTTCTTACAGGAACCGCCACTGGTGCAGCAGATGCGATTGTGTTGATTGATGTTGCACCATTGTCCCTTGGTATTGAAACTGGTGCCCATGGAGAGATGGCTAAGATCATCGATCGTAACAGTCAGATCCCTTGCAAAAAGACTCAGACCTTTACTACCTACAGTGATAATCAGTCTGCGGTGACGATCTCTATCTTTGAAGGTGAGAGGTCTTTCACTAAAGACAATAATCTATTGGGACGATTTAATTTAGAGGGGATCCCACCTGCTCGTCGAGGGGTACCACAGATCGAAGTATCTTTTGATCTCAACTGTAATGGTATCCTTTCTGTAACTGCCCAAGACAAAACAACTGGCAAGTCACAGTCTATCAGCATCGAAAACAATTCTGGTCGTTTGACTAAAGAACAGATCGAGAAGATGGTTGAAGATGCCAAGAGATTTGAAAAAGAAGACAAAGCCAATATCGATAAATCTCATGCCAAAAACAGTTTTGAGAACGACATGTATCGAGTCAAAGGGGCATTAGATGATGTGAAAGACAAGGATATCGATACATCTGAAGTTGTATCGTATTTAGAAGAGTGTGAACAATGGTCAGAGACTTTAGGTGCCGATATGGCCGAAGTGTCCGAATACGAAACACGATCTAAAAAACTCAACGAACTATTCCATCCTATTAGTTCTAAGATGTATGAAGGAGGATCCGGATCTAACGGTATGCCTGATATGAATGGAATGCCCGGTGGGATGCCAGGTGGGATGCCAGATTTGTCACCAGAACAGATGGCACAGTTTCAGGAGATGATGAGTGACCCGGTCAAACGAGCCCAGATGGAAGAGATGGTCAAGAACATGTCTGGTGGTAAATCCGAACCTGCTGTTGAAGAGCTCGATGAACTCGACTAATTTGATTTGATTTGATTTGTTTATTGATTGAACAAATGAACTTTAATTATGAACATTCATTTGTGGGGCTGCGTCTCGCTATCGCTTCCTACCCTAACGTATTTAATCCATTTTATTTTATTGCGATCGAGTCTATAGTTCCAAAACAAAGTCACTGTTGTAGGCGATACGCAGACCTCACAAGTGAATGTTCATAATGAAATTTCTCACATCTTATCATTTTTCCTTACTTTACAACCATTAGCAAAAAATTGAAAAACGAACTATTGAAGATCCCCACTACCATTAGGTCCAGGTTCACTTCTGTCGGCATACTGATATGAAAAAAACTATCGAAACCATCGAAACCTTTGTGAAAGCTACATGTGGCGATAGGCCAGTATCCCACAATCATCTCCATATGTTCAAAGTCAGAGATAACGCCGACAAAATCATATTTGAGTTGACAATGATGTATTACGTATTGATGTTTGGGATCTCGACATTCTGTTACATGATGGGTGTATTTAGTGCTTCTGATGCACTCATTTTTGATTGGTCCATGCTTTTATTAGCAATGTGTATTGATAAACATGTTGATGCACTAATCTTGATCGTAGATACAACAGCATTGCTTCATGATGTAGCCGATCACAAATACACACAACTTGATTCGTCATTACAGAGTAAATTACGTAACTTCTTGAATGAATTAACATCAGACCAGAATAATAGATCACAAGTCGAAGGAACCGTTTTCAAACACCTCTACAACACTAAGACAATCTTAGACATCATCGAAAGGATATCATTTTCACGACAACAAAAAGAAGGTAAAACAGATTGGCACGAAGTTTTAGGCATATGGGGGATTCTGGTTCGAAACATTGTGAGCGACGCCGATAAACTAGAAGCCATCGGTAAAACTGGTATCGAGAGATGCAGAGACTACATTATCGAGATTTATGAGAGAAATTATCCGAACCATTCAGATTCAAATCCAAATAAAGACAATTTCGTTAAAGATGGAATCATTGAACACTATCATGAAAAGCTCAAGATACTCGCTTCATACAGATACATGAGAACCGTTCCTGGATGGATCTGGGGTCAGTATCTAAATAGACAGATGGAGGTGTGTATCGATGAACTTTAAGTTCTAGAAATTCTTAAAATTGTTTATTGCCATTTTTGATAAGGACTAGATCGATTTTCGTACGAATGGACGATCGTTTGCTGAACCCTGTAGTCGAGATTATTGATCTTCATGTTTATGTAGAATATTGCTACTAGTAGAACAATGAAGAGTATCACGATGTAGTTGTCAAAGACATATTGTTTGAAATCTTCACATGTGTAGGTGTAAGGAGTGGTCATCTGTTTTTATATGTACAAGTATAAATAAAGGTCAGTATTTTGTCTTTTTGTAGTAAGATTTTTTGGTTTTGGGTTTTTGTGCATTAGTCGTAACATTCCATTTCATTCCCAGATGATGACGATGGAGTTTGAACATAGACCCGTCGTCTAAATGAATAACGACCCCTTCTAAAAACGGTCCTTGATCACTGGAATCAAACCAATCCTTGATCCGTTGTAGGAGATCGGAATCAGATTGAGTTAGGTCGGGGAAGTTATTGAGCAAGATATCACCATGTAGTGTTACACAGTGCATTGCCAGATTGTGAGGATTTTTCTGAAAGTTAGGACCAACTACTTCGACACTAAGTCCATTAAGGGAAGTCGTTAAAACTTCTTTGTACTGGAGATCATTGAAGCCTCTGCTTGCATCCAGCACCATGATATGATCATCTGATGTATGACAAGCGATATGCCATTGATCAGACTTGTTGGTTTTATCTAGGGGCATGAATCCTATCAGATGACCCGTACCCTGATCACGTCCGGTCTCGATCCAGCCCGAAGGTGGATTGGCTCGTGCTTCTGGTGTTTTAAGATCACGTTTCTTGAACAATGCACCGTCTTTTACAATACACCCTGTACCGTCTATCTTACCGGTGGCTTTGTATGATCTACCGGATCTTAATTTTTCTAAAAGATCGGGATTTATTGTGTTGGTTGCTAGATACTGTGGACCATCCCGATCAGGTTTTGTCGTTTCAGTACCTTTGATGTGTTGACATACAAGAATGGCCGATATCTTATCCGTAACAATGCATGAAGGGATAATACTAGTATCAATGTTAGTGTCCATATTTGATGTACTGTGTGTAATGAGGTCTAATCATTTATGAATCTCTCAATTAATCGGATATTTCAAATTTTTTATTAGGGGGTTAAAGTTAAAAAAATTGAATATACTAAATACCTAAGTATCCTAGTAGAAAATCTACCCTACACCCTACACCCTACACCCCACGAATGGATAACGTATCGGAACCAGAAAAGACAGAAAATTCAAAAAAGATTCGTACCTATGGTGTACGTGTCATGACATTTAATATGCTATCTCAGGATCTCATATCAAAAAAGTTCTTTCCCTTTGTAGATCCTGAATATCTTAATCCTAATACGCGTGCAGCAAGATTTAAATATTTATTGATGACTTGGATGAACGCTAATTTCATAATATGTTTACAAGAAGTTAATCTCTCATGGTACAACTTTTTAAAAGATATATTTCCGATAAAAAACTATGGATTTCAAACGATAACTTACAACGACGACAAGATGGGCTTGTGTATCGCATATCCCAAAGATCAGTACGATCTACAGAAAGATCAGTGCGGTCTGGACATGAGAGATGTATTTATCCCAGGTAGATACATAAAAGATAGACAGATCGGTCTGAAAAACAACGGATTGTATAATGACACGTACGATGATGAATTAATGATGTCTCAAATGGAAGAGGCATCAACTATCGAAACGCCGTTATTGTCGATCTTATTAGCCTGTAAAACAAAAGGATATCTGGTTGGTAAGAATCTTTTAGTTTCTACATTTCATATGCCTTGTAAATTTACAAAGAAGTATTTGATAGCCGCAAATATTCATGCAATCAAAAAAACGCTTCATTGTTTAAAACATGTTTGGAGTGCAATCTCTAAAACACCAGTAACAGTAGTCATGACCGGAGATTACAACATTACTCCTGACAATGCTGAATACAAGATGTTGACCGGTGAGAACTACACACAATATGAACTATCAAATGGGTTCACTGAACACGGTGAATCTCTGGACTTCTATCTGTTGTTAACACAAAAATATCAAGCATTAGATCCAAATCTGATGAAAGATATCATCGAGGTTAGATCCGCTTACAAAAAGTGTCACGACTCAGAACCACCGTATACAAATGTACTTAAGAAAGTCGACTCTACATTCATTAACTGTATCGATTACATTCTAGTTGATATCGATGCTGAGATCCGATCTAGTATGATCGGTCTGACCGTCGACAATCCCCATATCAAACTCTATCCGAACGAACTGTGTCCATCGGATCATCTGCCATTATCTGCATCGTTGTTTATTTAAAAATTTAAAACAATACATAAGTAAGTAATAATAACTATCAATCATCAATCATCAATCATCAATCATTAATGAGCAATTCCAGATACTCATACAAACCGTTAGTACTCGATCCAAGATGCTTGAAACCTGCCCCAGAAATCAATGATCGATTTGTGTATGTAGATGCCTTAGAAGCTGTTAATAGCGCAATAAACCATCCTTACACGACCGATAGCGAAAAAGGAGTACTCGATACAATGAAGTTAGAGATTAGAAAAAACCGATTCGCTAATTAGAACCATGATTTATCCATTATTAGTTTCAAAAAAAGTTGATAATACTATTTCTTGGTATTCTCAATGGTAGATACAGCTATTATTCAATATTCAAACAAAAAATGCCAGTCAGATTCTTCTCGTCCAAAAGTTTTGATATGGATCAAGGGGTTAGCCAAGTCTATGCAACACATCTTGTTAAGACTCTACAGATTCTGTTCTTTCAGTTTCTGTTCACGTTCGGATCGGTGTGCCTAGTAGCATTTAATGAAACGGTTCGTACATTCGTAATGAATGCGTTACTCCAGATGATCACGATCGGTGGTTTAGGAGGTTTATTCACCATCTTATACATGCAATTCATAGCTGATAGAAAAACACTAACACAGTTAGCGATATTCACTATTTTTGAATCGATCATTGTTTGTACAGTCCCTTGCATGTACGGTCAAGAGGTTGTTTTAATGGCTATGTTAGGAATGATCGGAATTGTGTGTGGTTTAGGGATGTATGCTATGACCACATCGAATGATCACACCGGTCTAGGGGGTATTTTACTCTCGGGATTGACCTGTCTATTGATGATGTCGATTTTCAACATGTTTTTAGGATCTGAGATCGTCAGGATATTCGAATTGTATGTGGGTATTCTCGTGTTTTTTGCATACGTTGTGTACGATGTACAGTACTTTCTATCCGAGAGATGTACAAAATTGGCGTTGGTTAGAGAAGACCTCCATATCGATGCCGCCATCAATATCTATCTCGATGCTATCAGTATCTTTATGCGATTGTTAGAGATCATCGATCGTAACAAAAAGTCCTCCAAGAATGATTAGTGAATCTTTTACTTATGTTTAATGTTTAATTTTTAGTATAGTCCAAGTTGTTGATGTATAGCGACGTACATTGATGCGTTAAAAAACCCAGATCATTTCCCCATAAAAAAATTTTTAAATCGACTAGGTATAATATACTAATCTATGACATCTTACAATGGATTGAAAGTTTCGACATTTAATGCTAAATGTGAGCCGATTGACTATAAGTGCTGTGGTATGCAAGCTTGTGACACAAAATGCGCTAATGAATTCCCTGATAGTTTAGTTGCTGCATCGATCGCTGTCAAGATTCTCCCCAGCAGATCTGATATATACAACATTCAAAACGTCAGAAACAAGAGCGTGATCGAGCATCTCCTTAAAGAGATCGCCCGTGTTAAACATATCATGGAGGATGTACACCCCTGTGATGGATGTATCGTTGCCCAACAGTTTACTGAAAACGGCACTACTACCTATCCTAGAGAACGAATCGCCTATTTCAAAGCCATCGCCTGCAGACTCAATGAATTCCCAGGTTTATGTGAAGATGCTGTAATCGTTAAAGATGCATTAGAATGTTGTAATGTATGTGATTTAGACTATGTTGACTCCAAAGTAGTCACTGCTAATTTCTCCCTCGAAAATCCTTATGGTGTTGCTAATGCCCAATCTTTAGAGGCTAATATCACCAAGTATAAAGGTACCGAAGAGTATAATGCATACTATGCCGGAACCTGTTTGACACTCATCAAGAAAACTTTGTGTATCGTCCCTGAGACCCATGAGATCCCTTGTGTTGACTCACTTGTCTGTTTTTATAAACTACACGATCAAGATCAACGTTTTATCAATATCAACGTGAATCTTGGTCACCTTACCAACACTTTTGAAGGTGTTGGGGAGAAACAGGCCAAAGTTGATCATATCATCAAATTTGTAAGAGAGTATCAAGATTGTGGAGCTATCATTCTTAATGGAGCCTTAGGTGACATCGATTATGATACCCCTCAACTCTTCTTCAGTGGTGATTCATCTCTTCCAGAATTCGCCCAAAGACTTTTCTCAAACGGAATCAAGGCCAATCCTGTACCATCCGATTTCCCTTGTGACATCTGTAATCCGCTTTACGAAATCATGGAGTTCCTCCTAAAGAACTGTAAGGCAGAGCAGATCCCTTACTCCTGGTTGTTACAGTACATCCGTCTCCAAAACAACCGAAAATGCAACTTGTTTAAACTTGTCCCTAAATGTGATAAGAAAGGAAAGAACTGTAAACCAGAATGCAAAACCTGTAAACTCGTTCAAGTCGATGAACCTAAACCAGAACGTGAATGTCCAAAACCTTTCTGTAACTCTCAGATCAAAGACTGCAATAAACAAAATGGTAAGTCTCGTAATTTGAAATACAAAGGTGATAAGAAAGAATCATCCAGATTCGATAGCTTTTTCGATGGCAAATTCGATAGCAAATTCGACGGTAAATTCGACAACAAATTCGATAACAAGTACGATAACAAATACGACAACAAATTCGATAACAAGTACGACAACAAATACGATAACAAATACGACAACAAGTACGACAACAAATACGACAACAAATTCGATAACAAGTACGACAACAAATTCGATAACAAATTCGATAACAAATTCGATAACAAGTTTGACAACGATAACAAGTCTGACAAGATTGACAAACCCGTTTTAATTAAGAAGGGTTGTGGTTGTGGCATCGGTGAGGACATTAAAGTCGACGATCGTGATGTTGCACGAATGACCGGATACAATGGAGCCGGATTCAAACAGGAGGGATGTTTCAAACCTGCCTGTGTCTTTGCGGAGAAATGTGGATGCAAACCTAAATGTGAATACGTATGCGATGACAAATGTAAGATTGATTACAGAAACTGCAACTGTGATGACTCCAAATGTGAGATCAGATGCAGAAAACAATACGAATGCGAATGTGATGATTCTGAACACAAAGTTAGAGGTCATACCTGTAAGAACTTGTGTAAGAAAGAAGGAAAATCATGCTGTGGCACCTGTACTGGAGATAAACAGTGTGGGGGGATCAAAGGTGATGAACTCGCTGTCTGTGGAGATCCTTGTCTCGGTTTCAAATACTGTGATACTCTATCTGTCCTCAAACGAGATCTCTGTCTATTCAATACCCTTAACAGAATTGCCGATGTCAACGACCGATACACCGGATTCTATGATCACTACAATCGCTGCCTAGACTGTAAGTTCCCTCGAGGAATGTTCCAAGCCTGGGCTACTTGTCAAGAATACGAAAATCCTTGCAAAAAATCAAGAGTCGTTGATAATAATTCCGAACTGATGGCATTGGATCACTTCTTGGTCAGTGACTGTCTTAAGAACAACATCAGCTGTGCATGTCTCTCTGATATGTGCATGGATAAATGTGGTCAAGACGTTAAGATCTTGATTAATGACAGATCAAAGATGAATGCTGCTGCCTCTTATGCCTACAACGTCGACAAAATCTTCGGTCTTCCTGTAAACAACGGTAACTCAACCTTTGTGTATCAGTATGGAGGAGCTGTTGTAACATCTTTCTTTACCCATAGAGTCTACTCTGTTGAATTCCACTTCCCTCATATGTCTAAAGGTCTACCTACTGGTTGTAGAACTGATTACAACGAAACCTTACACGGACTCGGCTTAACTGGTCTCTGGTCTTTGTTGTGTTCAGCCGGATGTGATGCTGTCTCGATCAGAGTCTTTGAGAGATTCGGTTTGGATAAACATCCTTACTTTGCATCGTTCTTCTGGAACTGTCTAAAACGACACAATGCCCCTTCACACGAAGGATCAACTGTCCCAGAAGTATTATTATCTCATGTCAAATGCCACAATGATGCTATTATCTGTATTCAGAAGAGAGCCTCTATCTCTGAAGAGGAATTCTATAAACATCTCTTATGTGTGTTATCTAATGTCGATTCCAGAGATCGATTTAT
>Ga0302280_1002014_pt1 | contig 16099 bp, 17 predicted proteins | sample III_Fen_E1_1_FD_198771 | JGI IMG/M metagenome (GOLD analysis project Ga0302280, IMG submission 198771) | Peat permafrost microbial communities from Stordalen Mire near Abisko, Sweden - III_Fen_E1_1 | ecosystem: Environmental > Terrestrial > Soil > Wetlands > Permafrost | place: Sweden: Abisko... | reverse complement strand
AGGCCCTCCTCGCCGTTGGCGGCCTCGCACAGGATGCAATCGTAGGGCCGTAGCGACCTCCCCACGATGAGGCGGATGGTCCGGCTGTCGTCAACACTTAGAATTTTAATTGGCATAATTATTCTGGATTAATTGGTTTGATTGAATTTGATGTGAACTTCAACGGCGAAGCGGACACCGTCGTAATCGAAAATCAAAAGCTCATGCTGGACGTCTTGCGGCGATTCGATGACGAAGGAAGTTCCGCGGATGATGGCGGGAGTGCTGACCGCGCAATCGTAACTACGGTCGCATAATGTGGATTTCAATCCGCCTGCAAGCATGTTGGTGCATTCGCCGATAACGTCATTGACCTCGGTTTCGCCGATGGCTTCATCAGGCGGCAATCCCAGCATGGCGGTGGTGATGCGGTTTGCAAACGTTGCGGACAAATGAAGGTAAACTGCCCCTGTTACCGTGTCGCCGCCAAAGCCGACCGAGCCGGTCACGCGCTCGATAAAGACCGGCGGTTGCCCGGCTGTTAACGGCGTTACTTTCATCGAAAGCATTGTTTCAAATACCTCCACCAAATGTCCGGTCAGGTAATGGCGGATGTCCAACGAGGGGGTTTGCACATTCATAGTTTGATTTTAATTGCAGTTGAGATGTTTTTGATTGCGTGCTTCGGGGGAATTGTGATTGTTTCGGGTCAAAACCGAGCGAACGAGCGCGTCGGGAATTTCATCCAGCGGCAGGATGCTATCCACCGCATCCAATTCCACCGCTGCGTGAGGCATCCCATACACGACACAGGTTTTTTCGTTTTGCGCCAGAGTCTTCGCTCCGGCCGTCCTGAGTTTTTTCATTCCACTTGCGCCATCCGAACCCATGCCTGTCAGCAACGCGGCGACCGCATGGCTTCCGGCGCAGACCGCCGCCGAATTAAAAAGCATGTCCACGGCGGGGCGGGTGTAATGGAGCGGCGGACCTTGATTGAGGACAACGCGGTATTTGCCATTGTTCCAGAGAAGCATCATGTGATAATCGCCGGGTGCCACCAGCGCGAGTCCCGGTCGGATTTCATCACCTGATGACGCCTCGCGCACTTCAAATGAGCATGTTTCGTTCAGCCGTTCGGCAAAGGCTTTGGAAAACACGGGCGGGATGTGCTGGACGATGCAGATGCCCGGCAGTCCGTCCGGAAGGCGGTTGAGCACAAATTTCAACGCCTCGGTGCCTCCCGTTGAGGCGCCGAACAAAATGATCTGCCGCGGATCAAAACGTGTCGAACCCGCGAGGCTGGCCGGCTGATGCGCGGCACCCATTGTAAAATTTCCCTTCAACGACGCGGCAGCCGCGCCTTTCACGCGATGGCAGAGTTGCGCTCCGAGATCGCCGATGCCCCACGCGGAGTTGGGTTTTGCTATCACATCCACGGCACCGGCTTCGAGCGCGTCCAGTGCGATGCTTGAACCTGCCTGCGTCAGGGAACTGACGACGACAACCGGCATGGGCCGGTGTTTTTGCAAAACCCGCATGAACGTCAGTCCATCCATGCGCGGCATCTCGATGTCCAGCGTCAACACATCCGGGTTCAGTTCCAGAATCTTGTCCCGCGCCTCGTAGGGATCGGATGCGGTGCCGACAACCTCGATCTCCGGGTCGCGGCGCAGGGCGTCGCTGATGGCGCGACGCACCACCGATGAATCGTCCACCACCAGGACATTGACTGTTTTTTTCAAGTTCATGCCAGGTTCATGAAATTTTTGACCCGCTCGGACGATTCGCGGATATTAATCAGCAATGACTCGAATTCCACCGGGGTGATGGACAGCGCCTTGTTGGCGCGCTCATCCACCCGCTCGCCGAAACTTTCCCAGCCGATGGAGGAGCCGACGTGATGAGCAAGCTGATCGGCAACATGAATCATCACCGACAATTGCGGTTCCGGGTCAAAGAGCGGATGATGATGGTTGAGGACGGCTTCAACGATGGGAGAAGGCAGCCGCCATTTTTCCAACAGACAGGCTCCCACCTTGCTGTGGTCGGTTCCGACCACCCGTACTTCGGCTTCAGATCGCGAAATTCCGGATTCCCTGATGAGCGCACGGATGGAGATTTGAAAATCAGCGCTCAAAACATCGTTGAGCGCGAGCTTGCCGATGTCGTGCAACAGACCCGCTGTAAATGCCACGGAGGAATCCACCTCAAATGGAATTTCGGCCTTTGCCAGATGCTCGGCGGCCACGGCCGTGGTGAGGGAATGAGACCACAGATCTTTGGCTTCGATGGCATAGCCCGGCAGCGTCGCGCTCATGGCACCGCCAAACGCGAGGGACAAAACCATCTGCAAAATTTGCTGGTGGCCCAGAATCAAAACCGCCTGTTCCACCGAGGAGATTTTTTCCTCAAACCCATACAGGGGGGAATTGCATGCGCGCAGCAATTTGGCCGTCAGCACGTTGTCATGTTTGAGCACGGTCACGACATCGTCATTACTGACCACAGCCTGATCCAGCAGGCTGACGAGCTTGATTGCGGCGTGCGAAACAGCTGGCAGGTTCTGGACTTTGGCGATGACTTCGTTCGGTGTCATAAGAGGTAGGCAGACAATCCGGGGCTGTGGATGGAGACGTTGCCGGTCGCCAGGTCAAAGCGAAGCGTGCGGGAATTGTAACCGCCCGTGTCCCGGGCGTGAACTGCCAGGCCGTTGCGCGAAATCATCTCGTCAAACGCGAGAATGTTCCGCGCACCGATGTTGAATGTGCGCTGCTCGTCAAGAAATTGCGCCCCGCCGGCCACCTTTATGATGACACGAAACCGTTCGCCGCCGAGATTGAAGACCGTCTTGAATAGCTGCGGCACGCCGGTGTCCACAAACATGAACGGCGACGTCACACCCTTCCTGGGATCTATGCGCGAATCAGGCAACATAAGATGCAGCATCCCGCCGACTTTTTTGACCGGGTCGTAAACCGTCACACCCAGGCACGAGCCGAGCGAATAGGTGACCAACTCGGCGCCGGCATCGTTGCTGGCAACCATGTCAGCCACCCCAACCACAAGGTTCTTCTTGGGCGCGGCGATGACCCAGCGTGAGGATGCGGGCATAAAAATCTGGACGTAAAAATTCCATCCGCACGAAAGCCGGAGGTGCCATTGCCCGCCCATCCGGCCTTTCGTCCGTTCAAAGTTAAATTCGGCTGTGATTTTAGGACAGATGCCAAATAAATATGTTATCAGTCGCTTCACAGGTTCTCATGGCACTTTGGCCAGAAGACCGTTTCTGATCACAAACCTGCGGTCTCAATTATCATTCGGCGAAATGCCTCCGGACTTGAGCAAAAAAATGCTTTGCCCGCCGTTTTTAGTCCATGAGGACGGCCAGCAATTGCAGACAGGCTGCCCCGAAAATTATTCCTCGCTTGGTGGAGTGTGAAAAACGACTGTATCAAGCGCGACACGAACCGGCTTGCCTTTTACCTTGCACCGTGCGTAATATGTTTCCGCAACAGCGTATTGCAGCAGGCTTTGAACTGTTGTCGCCACATTTTATTTTGGGAACGCATTGAGCGCCCGGAGTTACGGTGTCTGTATTGTCAGATGTTATCTCATTCAAGACATTATGGGATACAATGAAGGGATACGCAGAGTAATACGAGTGTCAAAAACCTAATAAAACTCAATGTTTGCAATAAGTTGGCTGGGTAGCTCAGTCGGTAGAGCAGAGGACTGAAAATCCTTGTGTCGGCGGTTCGATTCCGCCCCCAGCCACCATTTCTAGTCAATGTTTAAGCGCATAAATCGAATCTTCCAAAAACGCCTCGAAAATCAATTCTGATTTTGGCCTGTTTTTGGCCTATGTCACCATTTGCATCGCGCACGAACATAAACGCGCCACGCGCAAGATAATGAAGCAGGCCGCGCATTGTGGCGTGCAAGTTTGAAGCCGGAAACTCGCCTTCGCCAGCCATGAATCTTGCCTTGCCGGAAGTCTTTTGTTTCAATCACCAACGTCAGTAAAAATAAAGACCAGAAAACACACAACAAATCAATTTGCGTAGCTTCGGCTGCTGTCCACAACGAAACGGGAAATTTAATTGGAAGACAGCGTTTGAAGGCACGCCCACATCGGGCGTGTCTGAAAGCGTTCTTCCAAGGCATTCCCGTGCCTGTTGTGGAGCGTGAGTAAGGCACGCCTTTTTTATTCAACAGCAGGCGCGCAGTTGCTAATTAAAATTATGATTGCCAGATGGATTCAACCCGTTCTTCTTTTTCTGAACCTCGCGGCCATCACCGCTTGCGCCATCATTTTGCATTTGATCTGGTGGCACGAAACAACTCCCGCGCCCGCGCCCGCGCCGGTGAAATGGGATTATTCCGAATTTGAATTTGACGATTCGAGGCACAATCCATATCCCGGCCACAACATCATTATTTTTTTCAATCAAGACCAGACCAACCTTGATTGGAAAACCAACACAAAATTCACGGACGCAGTTACACTAAACAGCTTGGAAGAAACATTGTCAAAACTCGGCGAAGATGGCTGGGAACTGGCATGGACAGATGGCAATCGGTGTCTCGTCAAGCGGACGGAGCGGGACGACAGGCGGCACGACGGTTTCAGCATTCAATATGTGCCGGAACAGACCAAACCATGACCATGAAAAAAATCATCCTCGCCAGCGCAGCCCTGATTTTAATTTGCCAATTCAGTTTGGCCGAGATGCACACATGGACTTTCAAATCCGGCGTGACGTTTCCCGGCGAGTTTGTCTCCGCGACAACAAATTCCGTGATCGTGGAAATGGAAGGCCGGAATTTTTCACTGGCCGTCACCAATCTTGTTGACGATGACGTTGCCTACGTCCAAAAAATTGTCGTTGGCAGGCGGCAATTCGCGCTCTTAATCGCCATGCAACAGGCTGATTTCAGAAAAAGAAAAGGCGAGCAATACGATTACGTCGTCATGCTTTCCACCAACCAGCCAATCACCATTACCGCCGTGCTGGACTACAATTCCAATACTGGAATTCCGCTGTGCCGCGTTAAGGGATTGAACGAAAGTATTCTCATCCAGGACTTGCCCGGTGGCGTGGCTAGTTTTGTGAACCGTGAAAATAATCTAGCCAATGAAATTGTGAATGACAGGGGAGGATACGAATTAGCGGACATTCTTGCACCGCATGATGAAGGTTCAGTTTCAGTGTGGGGTGGAAGTGATGTTGGAGTCACCGTTCCGTTTGTGACGAGGCAACGCGCCGTAGCTGACCTAAAAGGTTTGAAATTATCGCACGAAGAAATTGACCTTCAAAAGATGCTGGCCTCGCCAGAGAACGCCACAATCATCGCATTTCCAAGCGCGGATACTTTCAATGGCTACCGCGTCTGGTATTGCGCACAGTAGAACGCCGCCTAGTGGCAGGTATCCTTCGCGCACTGGCTTTGAAGCCGACCAATTGAAGGCCGGTTGCCGCGAGCGAATGCGACAACCGGCCATGTGCGGACAACCGCCGTTACTATTCGCCACGGCGCGGGCGAAATTTTCAAAACTTTTTCAAGGTCGCCCGGATTCCGTCAACAGCCCCCACCGCGCTCTTGATGGCGTCAATCTTTTCATCATCGCCGGATTCGTCCGCCCACAAAATATCTCCGGCGTTTTGCAGCGTGCCGACGTGCGTTTGATATTCGGAATAGTCGGGAATGCTTTTCTTTGATGGCTGACTGGTCTCCGTTTCGGCGGGATCGGGAACGGGTTCGTATTCCGGTGCAGTTTCCGTGCGAGCCGGATATTTTTTCGCGCCCGGCGGATTGTCGCCCGGCACATTCGGCGCCGTGTTGAGGAAAATCTTATCAGTTAAGGCGTGTATGCGGACTTCATCGGCGAACGCCGACGCCATATTGAGAAGCACATTAAACGGCAAAGTTTTTGCGTCGCCATCGGCGCGAAACGCTTCGACTATGGCCAGTGTGGTTGAATCAGATTTAGTTTTGCTCATAAATTTTTCGGCAGTTCGTCGGTGTTGTAAAAAAGACTCGCGCAGACTTCGCGCAAAAAGTTTTGCCGGTCGCGGACGGTCAACCGTGGAAGCGCGCTCAAAACGTCCAGCGCAAATTGCTCATCATCGGTGAAGCCGGATTGAACCGTGCCGGCGTCGTCATTCGCAACCGGCACGTCGCATGGCTCAAATTTTGGCGCGTCAAAGATTTCATCGGCCAGCCCGTAAGCCACGGCCTGTTCCGCCGTGAAATAAACATCTGCGCCGTTCAACCATCCGGCCACAACGGTTTCGGAAAGCTCCGTTCGCTCCATGATGATTTTTTCCAAAAACGCGGAATACTTTTGCAACTGACGCGCCGCCGCAACCATCTGTTCCGCGTTGGCATAAATCCACGAGTGCGGAGCGTGGCAAAGAATCCGCGCATGGCGCGCAATCCTGATTCGCGTTCCGGCCAGCGCAATCGGCAGCGCGGCGGAAAAGCAGCGGTTCAAAATTGTCGTTTCGGAAACGCGGCCTTTCAGCGCGCGAAATACTTCTACACCCGGAATGGTGTTGCCGCCGACAGAATCCACGAAAATCTTGATGTCCTTCGCGCCTTTAACTTCTGCAACCAATTCCTGCCACGGTCGCGTGCAGCCGACTTCGCCGAAAAAGTTGACGTGCGCGACATCTTGAATCATCCGCACGGCGAACCACTCGCCAAAGACAGTTTCAACGGATTCGTTGATCTCCGCTGTCGGCGACGGCTTTGGGACAACGGGATTTTTTAGAATGTCGGCAGCGTTTTGCATAAATTGATAAAGGCGGGATTTTCGCAATGTTTTTTTCGCAGGCGCAAAATCAATTCCACGGCGCGCGGATCGTCCTGTTTGGACGCGGCCACATTTGATTCGGTCTGGCCTTGCCAGAATCGTCTCTCTGATTCTGGCGCGCGCATTTCCCGCCTGAAGGCATATTCCGCCGCAGCGCAGAAAAAATTCGCCATGAAAGTTTTTCGCAGGTGATTCATGGCGTCTGTTTCGTTTCAGGGACGCTGGCGGCCTTGGTTGCAACGCGAGCCGTTTTATCCACCTCAATTTGTTCGCGCTCCTCGTTTGAAAGCTGTGCGATTTTTTGAATCTTGGAAACCATTTCATTTTTATCCGCGAGCGCGGCCTTGTGCTTTTCGTCGCGTGCGGCGTTCTCACGGTCGCGGCGTTCTTTCAACGCCGGATTTTCCGCGTCGGATTGCGGCGCGGGACGTGCGGGTAAAACGGAGACAGGCGGAAACCATATTTCCAAAAGTTTATCCGGGTCGGGACAATTTAACCGTTTTGTCAGATAAAAGTTTCTCACTGGCGCGTCGCATGAATGAAGCGCGAGAAACGCCAGCGTTTTTAGATAGCCACTTGGCACAAAAGGCATTTCATCGCCGCAATTGCCGTCATGCACCGCGCGCTCCTTCGCATCCTGGGCTTCGGCCATGTCGCGGGCGACTGCACGAAGCCTGTCGCAAGCTGGCGCAAGGATGTTAAAAACCGCTTCGCCAAGTCGCACCAGCTCGACGTGCAATGCTTCGCGCGCCCGGCCAATTCCTTCACGGATTTCCTTTTTAGACCGAAGCGGTGGAACTTCCGACAAGTTGCTGTCCAGAATTTTTTGCGCCGCCGTTTCTTGCTGTGCCAAATAAATCTTCGTGGACGCCCAAAAATTTAATTCTTCGAGCTTGGCATGAATCCGGGTTTGATCTGCGTGCAACTCGCGCAGCTTTGAAACGTCGGCGTCATTGAAAATTTCGCCCGCGCGATTCAAAAGTTGTTTCACCAGCTTTTGCGGAACAACGGGACGGTGAAAAGCCAGAAACTCGTTTCCTCTCCACGATGATTCTGGAAAATACAAACTGAATTTAATCTGCCAATCTTCGAGCTTCGTGCCGCGATTGGCGGCGCGATAGCCTTCTGGCGTCACTGACGGCGTGCCGGGCGCGGATGCTGTTGCGGTTGGTGTCGTCGCGCCGGGCGCGATTGCGTTAAAGATTCGTGAAATGATATTCATAAAAAATTCAATCTATCACTAATAGGGGTCTTGTTAAGCCTCGCTTTTATTGGGGTTTTGAAAGGTCAGGTGGCTAATTAGCCACCTGCCGGAATTTCTTTAGCTGGCGATTCCGCCACCTGAATTTTCAAGCCTAACCGCTTTTCAATCGTCTGTTGCTGGTAAAAGATGGCAGAGGTGGATACTCCGGCGCGTTCTGCGGCTACCTTTAACGATTCGGCCTCGCCAAAAATGACACGGCGGACAGCCTCGCCCGCCGACGTGCCTTTGAGTTTTTCAGCCAAGCGTTTCAATGCGTCCGCGCCGCGCTGGTCGCCAGCCATGTCTAAAGACGTTTCGATCAATGCAACAGCCTTTGACGTATCGGGGAAAATTGAACCTATTTCCTCCAGCGCATGAAGCAATACCAGTGCTGGGTCATTGCTACTTTCCGGCAAACAAACCGGCACAAGATTTTCACCCTCAAAAGCGAAACCATCCGGCGCATGGATTTTTTTACCGCTGATTTGTTCGTGGTCTTGCATCGGATATATCCGTTAAAGGATTGTCCGACGGCTTTACGTTCGGTTGCGATTGCACTGGCGCGCAGAATCTTTTTATCAATCGGCGCACTAGCCGGTGGGTATTTCGTCTTTCGATGCTCATGGTTTATTTGATTTTGGATTTCTCATTTGTGATTTGATTTGTTCAACGTGCGTGAAAATCACTAGGCGGGCGGTTTCCGGTGATTCTGGATTACAGAGCGCGGCAAGTTGTTCCGGCATCAAATCCAACTGCTGCTTAATCGGCAACCAGAGATTAAAATAAAGTTCACGCTCGGCCACCGGCAATTCGACTAGCTGGCCGTCACGAATTTTGTTTTGCATTTCCAGCTTGTCCGCTTGCGCTCGTTCACGTCGCACGCGTTCGAATTTCAAATCCCCTGCCAGCGCAGAATGGATTTGAAGCGTTGTGAATGCGTTGCCTTTGGCGACTTCGTGACCATTGGCGCGCAGTCCGCGAGTTAATGTTTCGCGTGAACAGCGAAACTCGCTGGCGGCTTTATTGATCGTCCATTTCATGTGATGTTCTTTTGTTCGTGGTTTTGATTGCTGCTAAAATCGAAAAATGAGGCGAGCGGCTTTCCATCGGAAAGGTGAATCACCCCTTGCTGCCATCATGCCAAAGAGATTCCTTATACATAGAACCGTTATGTATCTTGTCCCCGATTGCGAACATGGCGCGCAAAGATTTGAAGTCGCGCAAGAAAAGGTTTTGTTGTGATTGTGTGCTACGCTACTTGGAAGGCTATTCTCCCGCATATACATATATGCGGGAATAGCCTTATAGCCTAACGCTAGAATAGCCTCCGAATAGCCTTTCAATAGCCTTATAGCCTTCATGGTGATATGTGGTAAAATCCGGCGTCATCCTTCGTGACGATTCCATCGCGTAACCATATTTCGACACGACGGCGTGAACCGCTCGGCTGCAAGCCGTCTGCGTCGCATATCCGCTGCACCAGTTCGCCGTGGGGGAGCGCGGATTTTTTTCCTTGCGCAAACACATGCCCCGCCGCCTCGCGCGCCGTCGCCAGATTCAGTTCGCGTTTTGCGTCAGCCCTTGCCTCTGCCGGATTCTCAACGGTGATGTGCAAATGCCGCGAATCATCCCATGCGAAACACGGCGCGGATTTTTTTGGAATTGGAGCGCGGCGATTTTTGTCTGCCCACATAACACTTACGCCGTCTTCATCCTTTTCGAGTCGCAAGTTCGTTTCCGATTTGCGCTCTAGCTGCGAACCAAGATGTCCGCGCGTCTTAAAGTCAGAGCCGGGATTCAAATGAATCACGCCGACGATTGGACAGTTATGTTTGATTGCCAGCGCATGAAGTTCGGAAACAAATTCGTTCACTTCCGCCGCGTCGTTCACGTCCGCAACGGCGTCTGCGACACCATCAAGTATGAGCGAATGAATGCCGCCGAATTTTCGCACGGCCTCATCAAGTATGAAACGGATCGCTCTGCGGATTTCCTTGCTTGGTAAATCTGTGAGGCAATACGTATGCAACCATTCGGGCGCGGCCTTTGCGCCAGCACGATGAACCGCGCGCTTGATACCCTGATAATGGTCAAAAGGACATTGTTCCGTGTCCAGATGCACCACCGCAAAACCGTCGGAGTTTTGAGACGTGAAACCTAAACAATCAGAGTCAGGCGCGGCAAAAGTGCTGGCAATCCCTGCGCAAACGACACCGGTTTTTCCGGCTTTTGCCTGCGCGGAAATAGTTGTCAGATTGCCGGGCGTGCAAATGCCAACACCGGCGAGAGAAAAGCGCGGTTGCGGTTCTTTTGGTCGTTTGGCCGGAGAAAAAATCCGCGCATTGAGTTTTTCGCGCAGGCCAATCAATTCGTTGGCCGTGCCACTATCTCGGTTTAACAATTCAAGAATTTGCTCATGCTGGTCGTGGGCTATTTGTTTGAGTTTATCCACGGACAATCCGTCCAAGTGCTGAAGCGCAGGATACTTGCGCGGCGGCGGAACTGAAGGGCGTTTTGCCGGTGGACGCGGTGGCGGCCCAGCAGAGGCTAAATCTTGCGATTTGCCAATGATTTGATGATTTGAGGTGGATAAATCGCCACCTGAAGCCTTTTTTCCGGCTGGCGGAATTTCGGTTTTTTCGCCACCAATTCGGCGGGCGCGCTCATTCATACAGCGTCCCCCTTTTCAATTCCCGCCGCCGAGCCGCTACAAATTGTCGGCGCACCGCGCGTTCACCGAGCGATAGGAATTTTTCAATCTTGCGTTTCGCGCTACCGGACAGTTTGCGCCAGCCGTTGTGAGATTTAGCCACGTTGCCCCGTGCCTTTCGCGTCAAATCGTGCGAATGTTCCGCCAGCGGTGCGTGTCCGCAAAATTTCCGTCGGCTTGTCGGCTGTTGTTTGAACGTCACCGCTTTGAATTTTCACCACATCAGAAGCGCGATAAAATACAGCGCGGCAATTCAGTTTGATCGGCGCGAGAAGTCCGCGTGTTTCGTAGTTGCGCAGCGTGCGTGAGCCGACGCCAAGTAAGTCAGCGGCTTGGCTTCGTTTGAGAAGTTTTTCTTTTTCGATTCGTCGTGATTTAATTTTCACGACGATACTTTTCCAAACCCTTCAGGAAAATCCTAGCAAGTCACCGTCATAAATTGGCAGTCGTTGTTATGACGTTTGCATCCTGCCCCAAGCCGTGATATTATCATCCCATTTCTGCAAAATTTTCCGGCGGCGTTTTATTTCGTTGTCGAAAATGGAAGACCGCAAAGTGTCGCCTTTGACTGTATGCCCTTTTAACCTTTTCAATTCCTTATTAAGTCCGGCGGCGATTGCATCCCAAATAATCGGACGCTTTGACTTCACTTTATGCACGAACTTCCAAGCACCATTAACTTTTTCAACTCGCCTATCGCTAGTCTGCCTTGATCTCTCCGCATTTACGTTTTCGGCAAGCATTTCGCCAACGGTTAGCTTTTCCCGGTGCTGGTAGTAGTCGGTCAGCACAGTGAGGAGCCGGGCGCAAAAGTCCGGTTCACAACCATAGCACCAAAGAAATTTTGTCGCGCGTTGGTGACGTGAACAAGTGCTCGCAAGTGTGTCCGTCACAAAAAAGGCAGTCATTGGAAACGCTAGTTGTTCCGTCCGGTCGTTTGCGTTGTCTGAATGCGATTCACGCATTGTTTCAAGCACGTTCTGAACGGCCTCGTTAAAAAACGAGTCGGCAAAATCATCCGGCATGGTTTTTGTTTTCATTAGTCAAGCGGCGGATTGCTTTTGCATCAATTCGCCGATGTCCAATGCGATGCGTTCCTTGCGGTCAACATAGGCTTCGCGTGTGATGGTGATGTTTGAATGACGCAGCGCGGCGGACGCGGCGAAGATTCCGAATTTCTGATTGATGAGACTGCCGAATTCCTTTCGCAGCGTGTGAAGTGGATTTCGAGCCGTCACGCTCTTTGCGCGCAACCATTCCAACATGGCCTTGAAATGACCGTCGCATCGGTAGCGATTCCAATGCGGCGCGGCGGTTGGCGCGGACTTGGATTCAATCACAAATTCGCTTTTGCTCGCAGGCATTGCCTTTTTAAAATAAGCCAGCAAGTCAGTTCCAATGTCAATTTCCTCCGCGCTGCCTTCTGTTTTGGTCAGGCCGTATTCTGTCGCCTCAATTGAAATCGTGCCGCGCTGCCAGTTGAAGTGCTTCCAAGTCAGCCGGTCAATCTCGCTTCGGCGAAGCCCCGCGCCAAACGCGAGCAGAAAAATTTTGAATTGCTCTGGGTGCGCTTCTTTTAACTCCGCGTGCGCCTGCGTCGCCAGCAATGCAGCGTTCACTTTCGACTGATAGCGGGTGCGCGGACGCTTGCCTAAATCCACGCCGTCAAAAGGCAGTGGGGACGGCAACTTGATTCCCAAGTTGCGTGTGACTTTCGGACTGAAAAGTGATTTTGCGCTGCGAATGATGGACGCGGCGGTTTGCTGCGCGCTTCCACGTTTTAATGGCTCGCCGTCACGCCGCGAAATATACGCGGTGCGCCATTGCATAATTTTTTCCGGCGTGAGTTCGGCCAGTGGGGTTTTGTCCACTTGCTCGCGCCACCTATTTGCGCCGCCGTGAACGTAATCATGCTTTGCCCGCGTGCCTTTTACCTTGGAAACTTGAGAAACGAGGAAACGCAATTTGCGGACATAAGTTGTCAATGTGGTAGGGCGAACAACGGCCACGGCGGTCACAGCCTTGATGAAGTCGCCAACAGTCAACGTCCGCGCTGGCGTCTGTTCTGGTGCTACCGTCCATGGTTTGAATTTGATTTCTGTCGCCGGGAAGCCGTGTGTTTGTAACGAAAGCCAGATGTCCCGCGCTTTAATCGCAGCCTGTTCGCGGTTTGCAGTTCGGAGCGGCCAACGATCTTGCCGTCCGCCAAAACCGATTCGGCAATTCCATTCTTCGTTTGACCGCTGGAAAAGTTTATCGCGCCAGTAGCGCACGTCTGTCTTGGAATAGGTTTGGGACGCCTTTTCCGCCTTCTGCTTCAAACTTCTTCTGTCATTCATGGCCTTAATTTGGCCTAGATTTGCCTTCCGGTCAAGTCCAGAAATTTCAGGATGCAAAACCGTATAATATCATTGATAATAAAGGATTATTTAGGATTTATTCAATGATTTAGCGAGCTTTGAAAATACCGCATAAGCAAAACTGAAAATCCTTGTGTCGGCGGTTCAATTCCGCCCCCAGCCACCACTTCATTATTAGCCAATAGAATCAATGCTTTAGTGAAAGAACTGGCCTTGAAATGGGTCAGAGCAAGACATTGGCTTCACGAAACGGCATCCGTTTCCTTGAATATTACTGATGCAATTCAATGGTTTCTAACTTGGAAAAGCATCTTGTCGGCAGCGTCTCTTCTCATTCAAAAGGCCCAAAGCACAGCGCAGCGCGCGGCGAATCCTTGCAAAACTACCGGCTTATTCGATTTGATAGACTTGTTCCGTGCCGGCGGAAAACAGGAGGGTTTTATCCGGATAATCAGGCGGCTTTTCAGATATCAGGACGAACCTGTCCTCCGGCTTGTGCTGCCGGTAGAAATCATTGATATAGACGGGCCGGTTCGAATAATAGGTGACCGCCGGTTTTTGCCAGTTGACGGAGTAATAATAGATGTGCTGGTCGAGGTTGTGGGTCTTCAGATATTCGCCGACGGCCTTGTCGGAGACAAGTTGCGGGTCGTTTTCCTGCGCGACCCTGGTTTGCTTGTGTTCAAGGCTTGCAGCCACAAAAAACAGGATCATGGCGGCGATGAAGATGTTGCCGGAGTTTTTCCCGGATTTTTCGAGACAGCCAGCGAGAGAAACAAACGTTATCCCAATCATGATCGCGACATATGGGTAGGCAACTAGGATGTAGGGCGGCAGTTTGGTTGCCGCAGTGCTGAAGAACAGAAAAATGAACAGAAGCGTCACGGTCAGGAAAAAATGTGGCTTTGACTTGAACGATCTGGCGATGAAGCAGACGAGTGAAAGCATCAGGCAGCAAAACAAAATCCGCTGCCTGAAAAAGATGTCCAAGTAATAATGGGGCGAGCCGCCGTTGCTGTCGAGCGTGACGGCATATCGTTTGAGCAGATGATACATCAGATATTGATCCCAGAAAGCCCCGCCATAATGGATTTGCTGTAGGATGTGCCACGGCAAAACAATTGCAAGGAACAGCAGGCCGCCAAGCAGGAAGTTTTTTGACTTCAACCATCTGAAATCTGCCTCCGGCACAGAAAAAATCAGGACGACCGGCAGCGGCAGCAGTCCGATGACGCTTTTGGTCATCACGCCGAGGCCCATCGCCACCCAGAACAGCAGATAATAGCGGTCGTTTTCCCTCGCCTGCCAGAATGAATACAGAGTGAGCAGGACAAAAAATCCGACAGGGATGTCCAGTTGCAAAACGCCGGCGAAATCATCGAATTGAAATGCGGCGAAGAATGCCGCGACGGAAAGAATGGCGGCGGTGAAGGATTGCGACAGTTTTTGGGTGAACAGGAAAACCAGCGGCAGCGTGATGATGGCGAAGATGGCGGTCCAAAAACGCGCGGAAAATTCGTTGATGCCGAAGACGATCTGGGAAGTCTCGACCATCCAGATGATCAAAGGCGGTTTGTCAAAAAATTGCGGCGGCTTGTGCTGCGCGATGTAGCCGAGCCACGTCAGGTCGAGTTGGCTGTGGTTTTGAAGCGCCTCGCGTGCGACCTGGGCGTAGATGGATTCGTCGTATTCAATCAGCGGCCGGTTTCCCAGATGATAAAAGGTGATGGTCGCGAAAACGAAAATCAAAACCGCCGGGATTGCGAACCGGACTCCTTTTGATTCGATTATCATGTCCCAGCCATGATTTAATTTTTCAAATCACAACTCAAACTAATTGCAACGGATTGGAACGGCTAGGGCGAGCGGACGCGATAGAAACGGGTGTGATAATTTGTCCATTGCGGATCGCTGAAATAGACTGCGTTGCCGCTGATGATGTTGGTCTGGATCGGTGTCCAAACATTGCCGGCCAGATTTGTGGTGGCCAGAACCACGACGGTCTGGTTGTTGGTGCCGGTGATGTCGAAGCCAAACAGGTTTGTCTTCACGCCGAAGCTGCCGTCGGTGGTCGGCACATGCGGCGTGGGCGGATTCAACAGCACCGCCGGGATTCCGTCAAATGTGGAAGACCATCCTGTTGCTCCCGGCAGGTAATACGCGGTCGCATTATTATCGCCGGAGAAAACGGTCAAATCGGTGCCGGGCGCGTTGCCGAGGAAATTGACATTGGTGAGGCTGGTGCATCCGGCAAACGCAAATTGCTGGATGATGGTAACGTTGGTGCCTATGGTAACGCTGGTCAGGTTAGTAACGTTCAAGAATGCGCCCGTGATGGTCGTGACCGGCAGGCCGTTGATTGTGTTGGGAATGACAACTGCGCCGCCGGAGCCGGTGTATGCCGTGAGGGTGATTGCGCCGTTGTTGGTTGTGTAAGTATATGGCAGATACAACACTGCAGAGATGCCATCAAACGTTGAACCCCAGCCCATTGTTCCGGGCAAATAATAGGCTGTGGCACTGATGTCGCCTGAAAAGACCGTTGCGTCATTGGTGGGAGCGGGAGAATTGCCCTGGAAATAGACTCCTGACAGGCTGGCACCCGAAAATGCATAGTTCGCGATGTTAGTGATGCCAACGGGAATCGAATATGAAGTTCCGGTTTTGCCATCGGCATATTCAACGAGCATGGTCTGGCTCAAGTTAAACAAGACGCCGGCGACGCTCGCATAGGCTGTGTTGCCGGAATTGAGATTGATCGCGAGGAGGTTGGTGCAATTGGCAAAGGCCCCAAAGCCTATGTTGGTGACGCTGTTTGGTATGGTGACACTGGTAAGGCCAAGGCAGCCTGAAAACGCGTTGGTTCCGATTGTGGTGATTCCGGCGGGAATTGTGACATTGGTAAGGCTCGTGTCATTTGCAAATGTGTTCGTTCCGATGGTGGTTATGGGCAGCCCGTTGATGGAGCTGGGAATTGTCACCGAGCCGCT
>Ga0302280_1002010_pt1 | contig 16119 bp, 16 predicted proteins | sample III_Fen_E1_1_FD_198771 | JGI IMG/M metagenome (GOLD analysis project Ga0302280, IMG submission 198771) | Peat permafrost microbial communities from Stordalen Mire near Abisko, Sweden - III_Fen_E1_1 | ecosystem: Environmental > Terrestrial > Soil > Wetlands > Permafrost | place: Sweden: Abisko... | reverse complement strand
AATAATAATTTAAGAATATATTCAACCTATCTGAAAAAACCGCTTACGTTAGATAGCAGAACAAGACCAAATAAAAAGGGTAAAATTAAAGATAAGAAATGGGCTTCTTTCGTGGAAGGTAATATTACACACGATATTAAACTCATGAAAACCAGAACAGATAAATACTATTATTGTATCCCGTATGATGCGTTACCTCAAGTTACATCCGCGCAAGGAGTTATTGCCCTAGATAAAGGAAGTAGGAAATTCATAGTAGGATACTCCCCTACAGAAATAATCTCTATAGCAGGACATAAACACGATTTTTTCAAGAAAAGTATGAAACGGATAGAAGCTCTAAAGATAAATCCTCGTGACGCTAAACGTAGGAGGATTTATGAGGAGAAAATTACAAATAAAATCACGGACCTTCATCACAAGACCGTTAACTATCTAACAAAAACTTATAAAACTATACTCTTGCCCAAGTTTAATTCTAAAAGTTGCTTACAAAACAATCAACTACGTAAACTTTCAAAATTTATGTTGCAACGTTATTCACACTATCAATTTGATCAAAGGCTGAAATACAAGGCCGAGATCACTGGTAGTACAATTGTAGGAGGTAGCGAATACGATACCAGTCAGACCTGTACAAATTGTTTCTCCAAACAAAAAGTGCACGGAACCGAGACCTACATTTGCCCTTCTTGCAAACTAACAATAGATAGAGATGTTGGAGCCAGTAGAAACATTCTGGTAAAACACATAAAAACAATCTCTATCCCAGTGTACCAATTTAACGAGCCGCCTGAAGCTTGATTGATTTGGTATTCCCGTTGCTCTTACGGTTAGAAATAAATACGGTTGACAGTGATTTGACTTACAGTACTTTGCCCTTCAAGGCATAGGTAAAGCTGTTGAAGCTAATTTACTGGGCGTAATTCAAGGAACTAGGATTTTCTCGCAAAATCTGAAACCTTATAAGAGCGGATACCTATCAAACCAACCTTTGATCTCTACTAATATTCTCTTACGCTTTGCTTCTTTCGCCAAGTCCCGGAATTAATTGATTTTTTACTCTTGCGTATAGGAGAAAAGATACCTATCAAACTAACCTTTGATCTCTACTAATATTCTCTTACGCTTTCTACAATCTCTTTCTACCGACTGATATCCTCTACTTTTCCTCTTTCCATCAACATGTTAGCACATACCCAAACAGGGCGTAATGCATGCATGGGCAATCTTCATATGCATGGGTCTAAACGTTCTCGTATGGGTTACTATGCAGGGGAACAATATTCTCATACCCTTGGTATAGAAAATGCCTGTCGTACTACAGCATTTGCTCATATTTATGACAAGACAGCTTCTTCTCACGCCAAGGCCAAAACACAATTATGTCGCAGTGTCAAGGAAGGGAGACCCTGTAAATTCGGGGACAAGTGTACATATGCCCACTCAAAAACCGAATTAATTAAACCCAAGTGTTCATTCGGAAATACTTGTCGTACAAAAAACTCAAAAACTAACCCGTGTCAATTTGATCATAGTGATAGCTTTACTCCACCTCCTGCTTCTACTCCTAGTCTCGCGTATGAAGTCAAAGTTCGTGAGGAGGAATTAGCCGCTAAGAAGGCAGCGGAAAAACTCGAAATGGAAGCAGCCAAGGAAAGGGAACGTCTGTATCAAGTACAAGCAGTACAAGCAGCCAGGGAAGGATTAAAGGAAAGGGAAAGTTTTTACATTAATTTTGACGAATCAGATAGTGAAGATGAAGAATCAGATAGTGAAGATAGTTCTGAAGATGAAATATTGAGTTCTTCCCTGGAAGATTTAGCCGATCGTATTTGGTGCTGCAGTGCTGCAGTTACTGTTCCCTCTCAATCGAATGTGACTTGGCACCTGCCAAGTTGTCTTCATAATCAGCGAGTTGCAGAACAAGCAGAAGAAAAAGCTATGAATCAAATATGCGAACAAGCCCGACAACCAACTCCTCAAACTCCAAGTCCAGTCCCATTTAACGGCTGGGCTTGTGATCCAATGAAACCCATCGATGTAGCTGATGATTTTGGGGATGAACAAGATCAGAAAAACTTTCAGAACGATAGACTCAATTATCTCGAACAGATATGTTCTGAACAAGAATCTTTAATCCATCAACAGCAAGATCATATCAATATCATTGAAAACCAATTTTATACCCCCTGTATCCCAGTTGTCATTTCTCCATATCAACATGCTCTTCTTTTTGGTGTTAATATATAAATATCATATTGGGTGAGTATATTATCCTCTCCTTGTCATCAAAGATTAATTAAAAGTTAAACGTCTATTTATTGGACATTTAACTACTAAGTTTTTAGTTTGAAATTAACTGATTTTTTACCCTATCTTCAAATGTGGCTATAACTGAGATATAGAGCAATATAAAAAAGATTTGAATTCGTATCAATTCTTTGCTGATGATATAAAAGATTAAAGACCCAGGACATTGTCCTAAGTCTAACGTTTCCAAATTTTCCCAAAGACCTGGAATTAATTGATTTTTTACCCTTTGGTACAGTGGAAATAATACCTCTCAGACTTACCTCTGATTACTTTCTTCTCAAACCAGCAAACCAAACCTTCCTCCAAATTTTCCCAAAGACTCACAATTAATTGATTTTTTACCCTTCGGTACAGTGGAAATAATACCTCTCAGACTTACCTCTGATTACTTACTTTCTTCTTAAACCAAACCTTCCTCCAAATTTTCCCAAAGACTCACAATTAATTGATTTTTTACCCTTCGGTACAGTGGAAATAATACCTCTCAGACTTACCTCTGATTACTTACTTTCTTCTTAAACCAAACCTTCCTCCAAATTTTCCCAAAGACTCACAATTAATTGATTTTTTACCCTTCGGTACAGTGGAAATAATACCTCTCAGACTTACCTCTGAACATTTTCAAACTCTTTTAACTCTCAAACAGACCTCAAACATCATGTCTGGAAAAGTCAAATCTTCGTCTTCTCGATCGAATACTTCCATCAAATCAACTCCAACACTTCCAGAATCTCCCTGCTGTTCCCCTTCCCTTTCTCCATCATCTCCATCTCTTGCAGTATCAGATAACTTAACTCTTGCATTTGCAGCTTCTTTGGCGCAAGCGGCAAAGGCGAAACTTGAAGATGTTCTTGTTCGCTTTACTGATGCAGTCATTACAGAGTTTAATGTTGATCGTGAAAAAATTCTAGCTATTTGGGCTCGCGTTGCTCCAGATTGTGCTACTGATCTTACCTTGGCAGTACAAAAGGAAGCCAAGAAAAAAGAATCAGAGATCAAAAAGATGGCACAAAAAGAAACACAAAAAACAGGTCCTCATTGCGGATACAGATATGGTCCAAAAGCAAACAAGGCAAATCAACTCTGTCAAGACTTTTGCAAAAATCCCGAACCAGCAGAAGATGGTATTACATATTGCAATAAACATAATAAACAAGTTGCGAGCAAACATACCTGCGTTTATGTTTATGGTGAAAAAGCACTTAAGAAAAAAGGGACATTATGTAAAGCTCGTGTCGCAAAGGATGCTAACCCTTTTGCTTGTGAAAATGAACTTTATGATGGGAAATGGTTGTGTAAACGTCATACTGAACAGGTTAATAAAGCTATAGCTCGTGAAGCTAATCATTGTACTCATGAATACAGCGAAAAATCAAAAACTCCTGGGGCTTTATGCACTTCGATGGCTACGGCAAATGGCAAATGTTCCAAACATCAAGGTGGAGGTAAGAAAGATAAGGCTAAAACTGCAGAAAAAGATAAACGCAAAGCCGCTAAAGCTGGAGGAGATGATACTGATGAAGATGATGAGAAAATAATCCCTGCTGATGAACAGAAAGGTTCTACATCTTCTAAAAAGAAAGCTGACAAGAAAGAGAAAAAAGAAAAGAAAGAAAAAAGTGGGGAGAAAAAAGATAAAAGTGGGGATAAAAAGGAGAAAAAAGATAAAAAAGACACAACTGAAGGGAGTAAGAAAAAGAAAGTTCATGTAGAGGAGAAAGTTGACGCAAAGGTAAATTTCAAGCTTACAAAAGGTAAAGCGCGTCCTACTAAATTTGTAGCTACAACATCCATCAACGATCAAAAACAAACTTTTACGGTCTTTGTTGATACTGATTCAGGACTTGTCTGTATCAATCCTACAGATCCAAATTCCCAGGAGTTTGACGTTGACAATGTCCGAGCCTATGGAGTTTGGGCTAATGATAGCCAAACTTTTGGAAATCTCACAGATGAAGCAATCACATATGCTGATAAACTCAACATTGATCTTATGGAGGAAGAAGATGATCAGGAATTAGATAACCATGATACTCAGGTTAATACGCAAGATGATGGAGAAGATACTCAAGATGAAGAATAAGCATTGTGATTGCTTATCAGCTAAGATAGACGTAGAGCAATATAAAGATTAAAGACCCAGGACATTGTCCTAAGTCTAATGTTTTCCAAAGATCCGAAATTAATTGATTTTTACTCTTCAGTACAGTAGTAGAAATAATACCTCTCAGACTTACCTCTGATTACTTCTCAAACCAACAAACCAAAATTTTTTCTAAAGTCCCGGAATTAATTTTTTTACCATCACGCTTAGGCTAAAATCATTCTATCTACACACAACTTTATATCTTGAATGTTTAAACGGTTACCGAAATGTATTTTACATATTATAGCACAATACGTTATCCCGAGACCAATATGTTTAAAACTATTTATTAATCCGGACAAGATAGATTGGGTTGGTCTATCTCGAAATCCTGCGGCAATTTCCCTCTTGAAAACGAATCTGGACAAGATAGATTGGTATGGTCTATCTATAAATCCTGCAGCAATTTCTCTCCTTGAAAAGAATCTGGACAAGATAAATTGGTCTGGTCTATCTCTAAATCCTGCAGCAATTTCCCTCCTGGAAAAGAATCCGGACAAGATAGATTGGTCTGGTTTATCTCTAAATGCTGCAGCAATTTCCCTTTTGGAAAAAAACCCGGACAAGGTGAGTTGGTATCGGCTATCTCAAAATCCTGCGGCAATTTCCCTCCTGGAAAGAACCTAGACAAGGTGAGTTGGTATCGGCTATCTCAAAATCCTGCGGCAATTTCCCTCCTGGAAAAGAACCTAGACAAGGTGAGTTGGTCTTGGTTATCTCAAAATCCTGTAGCAATTTCTCTCCTTGAAAAGAATCCGGACAAGATAAATTGGTCTAGTTTATCTCTAAATCCTGCGGCAATTTCCCTCCTGGAAAAGAATCCGGACAAAATAGATTGGTCCTGGTTATCTTATAATCCTGCGGCAATTTCCCTCCTGGAAAAGAATCCGGACAAGATAGATTGGTCCGGTCTATCTTATAATTCATCAATAATAGAATTAGATGTAGAACAATACAAGCAAGATTTAAATTCTATGGTAAAGACATTGCTAAAGCTTTCAAAAGATTAATATAATGACCCGGGACGATAGTCCAAGTCCATTCAACTATCATCGCCCGTCCCTCCACGCTTATTGCCTGATGAAAAAGAATCGGTACACTTTAACATCCCGGACTAATGTCCCAGATGTAAAAAACCTATATTGGTCTCAAGTTTCTTCTAGTCTTAAATGATTTTTCCTTGTTCCTCTTTACTGAGCTAACAATTACTCTTATCGTATTTTTGCAAGTATGTTGGCGTTGAGTGACATTTCGACGAATTCCTCTGTGACATCATCATATTCTACTTATGAAGGAGCAACTGTAATTTTGCCTTCACTATGTGATGAGAATGGTAATTGGACATGCATGTCCTGTAAAGATATAATCTGTTTGGCTAATGTTCCTAAAACACATCGCTGTAGAGGTATTAGACAAAATTACCCAGTATTATCTACTGTCCTCAAAAGAGATGATATTATTCCTGAAAGTGAAATTATAACAATAGATGGTGTTGTATTTTGTTCTTATCAAAAACATTCTAGAAATTATTTAGACCCTATACAAATAAAACCTAGTATTTGCATATATACCCCGGAACATAAGTCTATTTCTCGGACTATCAAAATATACCATTCAGATGTTCGACTTGACCCTCCATATGGTAGTTATTTTATTTATCATCCCGAGGCTAAACTCGCGGCATCTATATGTTTGGATACCTGTTCCAAACGTTTAGACGAATCCATGTTACAGAATTATATAGGTACTGACAAAGAACACAAATTCTCATTTGATATTTTAGTTAATATAAATAATATTATTACCAATATATTCACAAGTAAATTCTAACATCTATATTCAAAGATTAATTGATGACATAAGTGTCATCAATTATAACTTGCCAGGTAAATACGCAGTATGAACGATATTTATAACGTTACAAATATCTTGCTAACGACTTGCTTGACTTGGAGGGAATCGGTTGGATTCCATATCTGGGAAAAGGTAACCTTATATTTGGATGATACCGATTTTACTGGGACACATACTGTTATATATGGCTGTACATAACATCCTCCTTTACCGGATGGATTTGTTAGATTGTAATCTGTCATATATGAAGTCATTGAATGGTCTGGTCCGGGAACGTAGGTTTTGAAACCTTGAGCCTCAAGAATTTTGGTCATGCTTTCAATCGGAGCTGTACACCATTCTGTAGAGCCAAACAGAGAGCTAGCAAAACTATGTAGTAGTATAGAGGAGTTGCGAAGTGGTGTTATAGAGTCTAGTCCAAGACACTCATATAGATAGTAATATGGGCTCTTGGTGATGAAAAAGTGTTGTTGGGTTTTTAATTCGGGATAGACGGCAACAAACATAGAAATGATAAGTTTGGTCCTATGAGGGGACGTTTTATCTCGCAGATATATTGCGACGTAATAAAGGTCATCACACGTCTTTAATTTCTCTTTTACCTTGTTAATAAAAGATAGCTGTTCTCTGAGCAGTCCGGATATTCCAGAAAAGACGGCTGAGCATGGTCTAGGAACCTCGGTAGAATTAACGTATGCCATGAATTTTTCTAAATCGCCTTCATTCAGGTTCATTTTGTTTTCTATATGTTTAATCTTTGATTCCGACTTGGTATCGATTGCATCAGTAAGAGCGATCAAGAACTTCCTTTCGCTTTCGATTAGTGTTTTTAATTTCTTAGGGGCAGTGATCACTTCATCTGGTATAGATCCTTTGATCATGTATTCCATATTGATACACTCATAAACTAGATCAGGTGCAGTAGATAGAGCCATAGATATTTTTGAAGGATGAAAAGATATTTAGAAATTCATTCTTCGTCGGAATCCTCCACGTTGAGGTTTTGAAGCGCGAGTTCAAGTTCTATTTCTGCTTGATTTTTTATTCGCAGAGATTTGAAATCATACTCTCGGGAAAATTTTTCGACGCTTGGTAAGCGGGCTTCTGCCAGGTAGTATAGTACTTCTGTTATTTCTGTTTTTCCCGAACTGATTAAACCCTTCATTATCTCTATTATTACTTTGAATAAATACGTCTCAGGGTCTTGTAGAAATTGAATGAAAAATTCAATCAAATCGTCCTGGGGAAAGATATTGATAAATAGGGTATATAGATATTTTTGTATAAAGAATTCGAACCTTATTCCATGCTTGGTCATATATTCTAGCACTGATGGGGCTTCTTGTTCGAGTATTGTTTTGAGAACTCTAATTTCTACATGTAGGCCCACCAGAGAATGTGTCCATACATTTGCCCCATATTTTTCCAGGATGTATAGTATTACACTTGGGGCGATGTTTTCGTCTATGAAACAAAGTACAAAACTGGCTATATAACTTAACCCTTGACAATAGTCTTTTTGATGCAGATAAACTAGACGTAGCACGTTGTATACTCGATCAAAGTTTTCATCACTAACAGCTCGGTTTATATCTGCTCTTATTATTCTTTCTATCTCTTCTGGGAGAGGAGAGGATGTAGGTAAAGTAATGATTATTTTAGGTACTGAGTTAAATATGCCAGCGAGAATGTCGTAATTTTTGGCGGTATCAATACGTTGATATTTGGCTAATACCAACCTATTTTTCCTTTCATAGCTGATAAAAGACATGTTGTATTAATGATGCTTACTGTCAGATATGTATAGAGAATAAATCAATTATATGTATAAAAAGATTTAGTTCAGTTCAAGACATAAAATCAGGTCAACTCTGTAAAAAATCTAACTCGGTTAAAAATGACTTATCTATAGAGGAATCGGTACGGATAATTCGAAAGTCTCTGGATATACTTTCAAATTATATCTAGAAAAAACTGATTTATTCTCTATTAATAAGGTGATATAATACTTTACGTATTATCTCTTCAAAGATGGTTGAACGATTGCCAAAATGTCTATTACATATTGTAGCTCAATATGTCGTCCCTAAACCAGTATGTTTAAAATCTTTCATAGATGAGGAAAAGATAGATTGGTCTTGGTTTTCTGGAAATCCTGCAGCTATTTCTATTCTAGAAAAGAATCAAGAGAAAATAGACTGGGATTGGCTCTGTGAGAATCCAGCAGCAATTTCCCTATTAGAAAAGAACCCAGAAAAAATAAATTGGACGTGGATCTCTCAAAACCCAGCAGCGATTTCTCTGTTAAAAAAGAATATGGAAAAGATAAACTGGGTTATATTGTCTAATAATCTTTCAGCTATTCCTTTGTTGGAAAAGAACCCGGGAAAAATAGACTGGTATTGGTTATCAGGAAATTCTGCCGCTATTTCTTTATTGGAAAAGAACCCAGAAAAAATTAACCGGAGCCGTTTATCTAGAAATCCAGCCGCGATTTACATTTTAGAAAAGAATTTAGATAAGATAGTTTGGAAGTGTCTTTGTGAAAATAAAGCAGCGATTCATCTTTTAGAAAAGAATCTCGAAAAAATAAACTGGTCCTGGCTCTCATCGAATTCGTCTGCAATTTCTATCCTAGAAAAGAACTTGGATAAAATAGATTGGGCTGAGTTATCTGGAAATCCAGCAGCGATTCATCTTTTGGAAAAGAATCAAGAAAAGATAGTCTGGAAAAATTTTTCCGGGAATCTTTCTATAATCGAGATAAATGTAGAGCAATATAAAAAAGATTTAAATTCATGGACTGATCGCGTCTATACTTTATAAGAAATTATTACAACTATTTCTTTATCATAGATTATTGTTGACAAATAATTTACTGTCACAATACAGTAAATTATAATAAATTTATATTAGCTCGATTCTGTAAAATTGATTTTCTTTCCCAGTATAACAAAATGGTACCTATAGAATAACCTAGTATCCATATCTTTTTAAAAATGATTCAACCATTGCCAAAGTGCCTCTTACATATTGTAGCACAGTATGTTGTCCCTAAACCAATACGTTTTAAACCTTTCATAGATAAGGAAAGGATAGATTGGTGTCGACTTTGTTCTAATCCTAAAGCTATTCCACTATTGGAAGAACATATACACAAAATAAACTGGAATGAACTCTCTAAAAATCCAGCTGCTATATCCTTTTTAGAAAAGAATCCAGACAAGATAAACTGGACTTATCTTTCTGAGAATCCAGAAGCAATTTCCCTGTTAGAAAAGAATCCAGAAAAGATAAATTGGGTTTATCTTTCAGGCAATCCCAAAGATATTTCGTTTTTTGAAAAGAATCCAGAAAATATAGTTTGGTATTTTACTTATGAGAATCCTGCCATAATTTCCCTGTTGAAAAAGGAAATGGAAAAGAACATACTAAATATAGATTGGAATCGTCTGTCTGCAAATTCTGCGGCTATTTCGCTTTTAGAAAAGAATTTAGACAAGATAGACTGGAGTTGTCTCTCCTGGAATTCATCTGCTATTTCGCTTTTAGAAAAGAATCTGGACAAGATAGACTGGTATTGTTTTTCTGCGAATACTGACCCCGGAGCTATTTTACTTTTAGAAAAGAATCCTGACAAGATAGACTGGATGGTACTTTCTGGAAATCCGTCCGCTATTTCTATCCTGGAAAAGAATCTGGATAAAATACAATGGTCTCTGTTGTCTGGAAACCCATCTGCTATTTCTCTTTTAGAAAAGAATCCGGACAAGATAGACTGGATGGCACTTTCTGCGAATCCAGAAATAATTGAGCTAGATGTAGATGAATATAAAAAAGATCTAAACTCGTTCGTGTTCAAGTTTGCTTATCCAACTTACCAATACAGAATTCATCCATCCGACTAATACCATCAACATGTCGCGCGTCATCAAATGGAATGGTAGCATCTTTTCCGGCCCATTTTAACAGAATATTCCAACCTCCTGGATGAGTCTTAAATTTGGTGAGATCAAATATATGCGCATCGATGATAACCCATAAACTTTCTTTTGAATTATGAAGAGAAACTTCCTCTATAGAATATTCTTTTATTGGATGCATATATAACAGATTAAATATCTGTTATAAAATAAAGATATCTTTAACCAGCAATTACCAAATAGCGATTTCTAATAAATGATTTCTAACTTCTAATCATATTTAAAGAACAATAATATTACAACACGTCTTAAAAATGAGCGACGAAATTAAAGATTTATATGAACGCTTGGAATCTACCCATTTAAAAGAACCTATGGACGATCAAATGAAACTTATTAAGCAGCTTATTAAACGAGCTGATGCTTTAGTAATTGTAACTGGAGCTGGTATGGGTGTTGATTCTGGTTTAGGAACGTTTAGAGGAGAAAAGGCATATAAATGGGCTGATGGAGGAAATATGGATTATATAGACTTATGCGATCCTACTTTATTTGATGTAGACAGTAAAATGGCCTGGAATTTTTGGCTGGATATGAAGAGAAATTTCGAAGCTCATAAACCTCATCAGGGATATCACATTTTAAAAGAGTTGGCTTCAGAGAAGATACATGGGGCATTTATCTACTCGACTAATATAGATGGGTATTGGGACGGAATTATGCCTGCAGATAGAATAGTTGAAATCCATGGCTCAACCAAATATCTACAATGTTTGAATCCTACTAGACAGAGAGGTGAGTGTTATGAATCTGTATGGGAATGGAAAGACGAGATTGGAGTTATTCCAGTTTGTATACATTGTAAAGGTCCGGCTCGTCCTTGTGTATTGATGTTTCACGATAGACAATATGTAGAGAGAAGAACAATCCAACAACAGAATAAATATGAAGAGTGGATAAGACAGATCAAGAATAGCAAATCCGAGACAGTAGTTATCGAAATTGGGTCTGGAACAGATATTATGACTGGTCGCGATGAAAGTTCTTATCTGACTCGAATCTTGGGGGCTACTGTTATTCGAGTTAATCCAGAGAATAACATCATCGGAAATCCTCATGTAGGAATTTCCATGGGTGCACTTGAGTTCTTGTCACGTCTTACATCCAAATATGATAATTCGACAATATCATCTTGATACTATTTAAACGTATAATCTCTGTTAAGAAATGTCGGCACCTAGAATTGAAACTTTAATTATACAATATTCAAAGTGGGTTCCGTGTATAGGATTTAACTATAATGAAAACAAGATTAAAACCGACTCTTCTATTCAAGAACATAAAATAGATCCATGTCAAGGTTTAGAAAATGTACAATTATCAACTAGATTAGGAAGTTCGAGTACAGTAGGAATTGTGATGAAATATGCTCCACCAGAAGAAAAGAGTGCTTTATTCGCGATGAAAATTATTCCAGGAATGCTCAGAGAGTTAAGTATTAGACGAGAAATTGCTACTAGCCGATATTTATCAGACACCAATTCTCTATTTTATCCTCGCCTTTATTCATATGGGGAATGTCAAAAAATAATGTTTCCAGAAGATAAGGAGACAAAACCCGGAATATATCTTGTTTACGAGTTATTGTCTTTTGATATGCGTCAACTCCTAAGTATGTTACCATCACTTGACATAAAAGAGGATGATTTATTTGATCTAATTTATAGTGTTTTTCAAGCTTTGAAAGATTTGATCATACGTCAAGTCTTGCATCCAGATACCCATACAGGTAATATTATGTTCCGTTGTTTACCGTCCGGAATGATCGAGCCGGTAATTATAGATTTTGGAAGCTGTATCCTTCCTGAAAATATTTTCTTTATATATGATCCTACTCCAAAGGCAAAAATTGGATTTTTTAGTAAAAAACCTCTATCTAATTTAAATTTCACAGATCGTTTAGAAAGCTTGCCTGGGGTGGATTTATTTATCTCTACTTGTGTAGCCGAATTTGTAAATGAACAGAATACTAAGAGATATCCGAAGATAACCAATGCTCTCAATGCAATATTTACATTATCAAAATTGGAGGGTAAGAAATCTCTACCAAATTACATGGAGATTTTTAACCAGACATATCAAGCGTCAAAATAATATTTATTACATCAACATGTATCCGATTCGATCGCTCTCCAATTCACTCTTAATAAAAATCTCTATATGATTTAGACAGATTAAAAACAAGTAAATATTATTTGCCAAATTCAACGATAAAATCTCTTAATACGAGTTGGTTATAAATGAATTGTTTTATAGCTGTAGGATCGCGAAAGTTATAAGTATGAGGTATTTCTATCAATGTTACATTATTAATTTCGCAAAGATATTTCTTCTTTTGATCTCGTTGTTTCTGCTTTAGGAAACCCTCTTCATTTTTATGCCAATGTGGTACAAATTCAGTATGCTGAATGCCTTGATACTCCCATGCTAATTTGATCTCTGGATAATATCCATCAAGCTCTTGCTGATCGAGTTTTGTTTCGCCTCTAAGAAAATCAGGATATCCAGGTTTAAACTCCGCTCCCATTAACTCTTGAAAAATCTTTCTACATGTCTTCTCAGATTTAGACTGACAACAATAAGGACATCCATGTCCTTGTGCAAGTTGTTTTGGATTTACATTCCAAATAAAATTGCACGGAATACATCTAGCACTAACTTGTGTTCTACAATTGACATAGACGGCATTTGACAAGTCTAATGTGTCGTCTGGGTGATGTATACGAACTCTTTCCACCCATTCTTCATGAGTTAGCTTTTTAGTACCTCCACAGGTAGGGCATCCGTGTCCTCGGCGATGAGAACCAGAATTTTGGGTAAAGTATTCGCTACATCCGTTGCAGAATATAGTAACATCAGATCTACTGTCTATATAATTTGTTTCAGAATAGTCATATTTATCTCCATGTATTTCTTGCATCATTTTAATCCACTTCTCGTGGGAATAAGTTTGGGCTATTGATTGTTTAAGAGACTTGCAAGAATTAGTAGAACATCCACGTCCTGCTAGATGCTTATTTGGAGTAATCTGGTTAACTTTTCCGCAAGGAAGACATTTAATATTTACGTAAGTCGCATTGTTCTTATATTCTACTGCACTATAATCATATTGATCCCCGTGTATGGCTATAGCTTTTATGATAAAATCTTCTTTAGTAGATCTAGGAGGCATGTGTAGTATTAAATGTAACATCATAGTTGTATATAAATGTAAAAAATCATTTATATTCTTCATGCGTAAAACCAACCTATCTATGACAATATTTAGATGGGATTTCGCTATTTTTATTTGGGATTATGGGATTTCGCTATTTTTATTTGGGATTATGGGATTTCGCTATTTTTATTTGGGATTATGGGATTTCACTATTTTAGACGAAATTTTTATAATAGTGAGTAAATTGTACGTTCCCCGAGACGTCCGTAGGGGGTCTCCTCCTGAACTGGTGTCGGTTTTCTTTCGAAAATAGAATCCCGCAATGATGTTGACTGTTGAATGTCCAGGTAATCGGCAAAATAACCCTGCATGAGGTCTTGTTTTGCTACCGGATTTGGATCGAACCATCCCCAAACACAAGTCTCAACCTTTTCTTTCGGTTGAGTGAGCCTTCGATCATTAGATGAAACACATCCCCTGCATTCCTTAGCAGTTTCGTATTTTACCTTCATGAAGGTTGTCCTACTGTCGATTATCAGTAGTGTGTTCCGACTGTACATTAAGCGGCATTTCAGCCACCTACGAACGACCCAGTCTGTCGCGGTGATAATGCATCACCGACGGTCTCCCCCTTTTCAGGTCTTGACCGTTAACGTTCGTATTGCCATCTCTTGCTACACTTGCAAGATACTTACCCCTGTCAGGGCGGGCAGAATAGTTGTCATGGCGACATAAATAGATTCCCTGCATAGGTTGCTCTATCTCTTCTATTCTGTGACTATACCTAATTCCATTTACACCTATTCAATAAGAATAGATGACCACGATGTATACCCTTACGGGCATCTTAGGCATTTTGGACAAGCAAATGCAAATCCTTAATTGTGGTATCGCTAGATCGCCGCGTATGAAATCAACCCCAACTTGACCATATCGACGTTTCAAGGGAGCAAAAATATAACGGTCGTACATAAATGTGTTTGGGTCACTTGGATCACGTGCCAACGCTTTTTTCATATCCGGAACAGGTAGCAATTGTTTGGGGTCGGTATACTCTGGAGAATCAGAAGTACCGCGACCGAACTTATTTGCTAGGATAGTATTAACCTGAGTAGTACTAAGACCACCAGATGGAAGTCGAGGATCAGCATAAGCTCCATTTCCCATGACAGCATAAGTTGGATTTTCCACGCTCATCAAGCTCTCTACAGGTGTTAATGGTGCTCCTTGGACCGACATACCCGGAAATTCGCCAATTATTTGGCCTCCCCCTACGCGTGAAGCGTCAAAGCGAGGTGACAAATCTGCCCTGAAGGTAGGACGGCTAACCCAATTTCCTTTACTGTAATCTTTTGCAAAGAAAGTGTCCTCATAAGGTTCTCTTACTGAAATCTTTTTCTTACTGTGCATACACTGACAGATTATAAAAATCACAATGAAGATTACTAAAAGCCCTATCAAGATTTGATTTGTTTCCATTCTGTTTGTCTTGAGTGGAGAAAAGAAAAAATTTTAGTAATCTTTTGATCTATTCTAATTTCTGATTTTAAAGTATTAAAGTTTTGACCTAGATGATAACTATTAAATGATTTAATTCAATAGCTTAAAAATTCAATCACATAGGCTAGAAATGTATTTTAGACCAAATAAATACGGGTTAAGAACAGGGAATACATTAAAGTTTAATCCGTATATACGCGGGGTTAAAATTGATAAGTTCTTAGTAATATCTCCGTTTATAGAGTATTCTTTCAATAAACGTAAAAATTGGGAGATTTGTCGGATAGTTATCAAAAATTTAAAAATATTTAAACAAAAGGTCGGAGAAAACTGGTATGAGAAATATTCGCGCATGCAAAGGGTGTTTAAACGAGCAAGATTCACTAATACGTATCCTAATATTAGATATACTCAAATTCCCGATACTAAAAGAAACAAAGTAATAGAACCCGAAGATTACGTTCATGATGTAATCTATAGATACGATAATTATAGATTAGGTAGAACTGTTAATGAAACATCTTACTATGCTTGTTATAAAGACGGTGTTAAACGGTCTCAATTTCTTCAAGGATATAATGCTAATACTAAACAGTTTGTTATGATTGGAAAATATGTACAGCTTACATCTCGTGGTCTTAATAATTTTAACACTAGTCTTAATGACAATCCAGAGGTTTTTAAAAATTATCCTATATTTGTTGATGTTCACAATTCAGAGATGGATTTACGGCAACATAAATCAAGAACAGAGATACGGATAAATAAGCACGCAAAAATGAAAGTTAAAATATACAGACGACAAATATTACAAGACTGGATAAGATCCAGTCTAATTGATATTTAAAGTTTAACATATAATTATATTAAAATGTCTATTAATCAGCCAGAATTACCAATTTTTACATTGCAAGAGGTATTTCATGATCCAGATATGTCACAGGAACATGAACGTATATCAAATCTGTATTATGATAACAAGATTTCCCAAGAGGTATATGAAGAACACATGAAGAAACAAAAACAATTATCTGGAAGAGTCTTTTAACTGTTAATTTTAAACATTAGACAATGTTTAAAAATATATGTACATTGAAATGTAAGTTAAACAAATGAATTTAACTATTAAATAATGGAATGGAAGGAGCCCATACCTTTCTTTC
>Ga0302280_1002009_pt1 | contig 16122 bp, 12 predicted proteins | sample III_Fen_E1_1_FD_198771 | JGI IMG/M metagenome (GOLD analysis project Ga0302280, IMG submission 198771) | Peat permafrost microbial communities from Stordalen Mire near Abisko, Sweden - III_Fen_E1_1 | ecosystem: Environmental > Terrestrial > Soil > Wetlands > Permafrost | place: Sweden: Abisko... | reverse complement strand
GCGTCAGTAGCGGTAGGTTTAAATTCTACAGCGCCAATATCAGGCGTAGTGGTATTTCTTGCTTTGCCATTAATGTCATCGCTCACATCGGCAATCGGTGTCCCATGCTTGTATAAAGAATCTGCATTTGGTGTGAGGTCAATATTAGAGACAAAAATAGGATCTACAGCAAAAGAATTAGCATCCTGGCTGCTTGCAGTTTGCCAGTCGCTTAAAGTCGCTTCCTGACTGCCACCCCAATACCCAAGGTATGAACTTGTACTGGGAACATACCAGTCATTATAATTTAAAGTGCCTGCAGAGGAAGAACTATAAACATATATGGCATCGCCTCCACCAAAATTGGCAGCAATATTGTTTTCAAAGAGCATGCCACTACCACCATAGTCATAATCAGTGATGCCGGTACTCGATGTATTAGTATTAGTGATGCTAATATTATTATAAACGAAATTAGTATAATAGAAATAGTAGGCATAAACGCCATAAGAATTAGACGTACCACCAATAATCGAAATGAAATTATTGGCAATTAAAGAAGTGTCATTAGATGAAAGGTAAGCTCCATAATCGAAATATATACCATAAGTACCATAACTTGCAGTGCCTGGAAGTATAATTTTGTTTTTTGTTATAAAATATGCAGTTTGAGGCACTATCATGTAGACGCCATAATAGTCATTGCCGCCACTAATCGGATTTTCTATGGTATTCTTGGTGATAACGATAGAATCGTCATAATATGAGTAAACACCATAATACACAAAACTGTCTATGATATTGCCAGATATAATATTGCCAGTTTGGTATGGAGTACTATAGTTAAAAGAATACACACCCATTTCACCACCATGTATGGCACATTCACTAATGACATTACGGTTATTGGCTCCGCTTAATCCATATAGTTGTACAATTTCAGAATATTGGTAAGTTGCCCTCACTATACAATGGCTGAGTGAATCATACTCTGCGCCATCTTCAAAATAAACGGCGCTACTTGATGATGCGCCGGTATTCTGAATCATAATTCCATGAAAAGTAATGTACTTTGCTCCATTAAAAATTACAGTTCCGGTAGAATTCGAACTAGTTAATGTAACTTTACTACTATCCCCTGCAGCTGACATGAAAGATATAGTGTTAGTGGAAGATGCTCCTGATATAGCTCCAAAAGTCAGAGATCCGCTATAAGTGCCAGACGCGACACTAAAAGTAACAGCGCCACTAACACCCACGGATGCCAGTGAATCTGCCGCAGCAGTAAAAGATTTAAAATTAGTTGAACTGGCAGCAGTTGAGCCGTCAATGGTGTAACTACCTGATAATTGCGCTTTTACTTGCATGGAAAATAAAAGCAACAAAAGTGATAATGACCAACCGGCATGTTTTGTAAATTTTTTCAATGTGTTCATCTTTTTATGTTTTTTTTATTAATGTAGTAGTTCTGGATATATTTTGCCGCTAAATTAACATTTTTTTTAATTTTACTACTATATTAGTACGGCTTTTTTCTAAAATAATGAAAAACATTAAATAAAGTGGATTCATACCCAGCTAAAATTCGATATTTTTCAAAAATATATATAATACGACAAATACTAAAAATTATAATTCATCATCTGCCATTTCCTCGCCCTTCTCTGCCACCTTAGCATAACCACGCCATTTTTGAATCAATGCCTGCATATCAGGCGGGGGAGGAGCATCAAAAAGCATTTTTTCTTTGGTAATGGGGTGAATAAAGCCCAGGGTACGGGCATGCAATGCCTGCCGGGGGCATATTTCGAAACAATTCTTAATAAATTGCCTGTATTTTGTAAACACAGGTCCTGCTTTGATCTCCGCCCCTCCGTAGGCCGCATCGTTAAACACGGGGTGCCCGAGGTGCTTCATATGTATTCGTATTTGATGCGTACGCCCGGTTTCAAGTACGCACTCTACCAGAGTGGCATAAAAAAATCTTTCCAAAACTTTGTAATGTGTTACCGCCGTTTTGCCGGTATCTTCATCAGCATATACCTGCATCACGCGCCTGTCGCCAATACTGCGTGCCAGGTTTCCCGTTATAGTGCCTTCATCCTCTTTAATATTTCCCCATACGAGGGCATTATACGTTCGGTCAATAGTATGGCGGAAGAACTGGTTGGCCAGAGCTGACATACAATATTCATCTTTTGCTATCAGGAGCAAACCACTTGTATCCTTGTCTATACGGTGTACAAGCCCGGGCCTCCTTTCTCCATTTGCTGTGGGTAAAAGGTCGAAATGGTAAATCAAAGCGTTTACAAGGGTACCGGTATAGTTGTTGTACCCCGGGTGTACTACCATGCCTGCAGGCTTGTTCACTACCAGCAGGTAATCATCTTCAAAAACAATATTGAGTGGTATATTTTCCGGTTTCAGGTCTTTATCTCGTGGAGGCTCCGGTAGCACTATAGAGATAACATCCCTGGGCTTTACTTTGTAGTTGCTTTTTACGGCTGTTCCGTTTACAAGTATGTTACCAGCTTTTGCACCTTCCTGGATACGGTTCCGGCTGGCATTTTGCAGCCTGTTTACCAGGAATTTATCTATACGCAGGGGCTCCTGACCGCCATCCACCTTTATATTATAATGTTCATATAGTTCCTCGGGCTGGCCTTCTTCTTCATCGCTTGCTTGCACTGGTTTATTATTAATGGATATTTATTCCCCTAAACGTTAGGGTATTAAAAATTTGATATTTAGCTAACGAATTTAGTTTAATGGTGAATAATTTGCAAAAAAAATTGTCTTTTCAATAAAATTATTAAAATAAAACATATTTTTGATATTGATTAAACACACTAACCCATGAAAAAATTAACATTTTTACTTATCGCATTTTCTTGTGTTTTTGCTTCATGCCATAGCCATAAAAAGGGGCCAATGATAGTGAAGTTTAAAGACGCTACAGATTTTCCTACTGCTTCTATAGCAATGACTTCACCTACACCCGGCAGTTTAATCTCCTCCGGTGGGAAAGTGCATTTTGGATTTAATGTTGTTAATTACCAGCTTACTGCCCAGACGGATACTGCTATGAAAACCTGCGCCAATTCTGCCCAGGGGCAACATATTCATTTTATTTTGAATGACAAACCTTATACTGCCCTTTATAAACCAGAAAGGGATACCGCCCTTGCCGATGGCCATTATGTTTGCATGGCTTTTCTTTCCCGTTCATACCATGAAAGTATAAAACATCAATCAGCTTATGCCCTTAGCCAGTTTGATATAGGGAGCAAAAAAGGTGATAGTGTTGACCTTACAAAGCCCTTGCTAATTTACAGCCGCCCCAAAGGGGTCTATAAAGGCAAAGATACCAAGAAAATACTTCTTGATTTTTATCTTGTTAATGCAGATTTGTCTGAGACCGGTAATAAGGTGATAGTTACTTTAAATGGCACTGTAAGTGACACACTTAAAGAATGGACGGGCTACCTGATCAAAGGGCTTCCAATGGGTGAAAATGCAATTAAACTGGAACTGGTGGATAAAGATGGTAAACTTATCCCGGGCCCTTATAATTCTGTAGAGCGAAAATTCATTTTAGAGGACAAATAAGTGCTGAATCATATAGACGTATTGCAATGCATCTATTCTTTATTCTGGTTTCCAGGTTTGCGGGCTTTTCCGCCATTGCGTTAGCATTTCCAGGTCGATCTCAGCAATATATTGCTTATCAATGGCAAGATTGATAAGGGCAGTATAGCCCGAAAGGGTAAAAAACGATATATCGCTATTGGTAAAGGCTTGCCTTGCATCTTCAAATTCATAAGAAAATACAGCACCAAGGCCAATCACATTTGCACCAGCTTCAAGAATCGTGTTAGCAGCCTGGATGGAGCTTTTACCTGTAGAGATAAGATCTTCTATTACCAATACTTTCTGTCCGGCATCTATTTTCCCTTCTATTAGTTTTTCTAAACCATGCCCTTTTGGTGAAGTACGTACATAAGCCATAGGGAGGTTTAGTTCTTCTGCAATGAGAGCGGCATGGGCAATGCCAGCGGTAGCTACCCCGGCTATGCACTCCGCATCGTTATAATAGTGGCGGATGATTTTGCAAAAAACACGGATAACCTCTTTCCTTACTTTTGGGTAGCTGAGTATCATCCGGTTATCACAATATATAGGTGAAAGCCACCCGGATGCCCATGTAAAAGGCTGGCGCGGCCGGAGTACCACCGCTTTTATATCAAGCAGGTATTCTGCTATTTCATTCGCAATGTTTTCATCATAAATCATGGTTCAAAAATAAGGGAAAAATTCTCACGCAAGGCCGGAAAAGTAAAATCACCAGGCAAAGTCAAAGGAACACAAAGAAAACGAGTATTTTATCCGTTATTATTTGCGGTTTCTGATAGAAAAAGAGTGTATTTAAAATAAAATGCTAATTTTGGCGGACTTTTGCACAAAAAGGCCAAATTGAAAAGAGTATGACTATGATTAATTATAACGGCAATATACTTTCCGCCAAAGAACCAATATTTGCGTCAGACAACCGTTCTTTTAGGTATGGAGATGGTATTTTTGAATCTATAAGGGTGATTAATGGCAATATACAGTTATTCGACCTTCACTATGCCCGTCTCATCAGCGGCTGCCAGCTAATGAAACTAAAAATTGCCAAAGAATGGACATTTGATTTCTTTAAAAATAAAATTAATGCCCTGCTGAAAGAAAACGAAACTGCTGAGAACGCCCGCGTGCGGCTCACTGTTTTTCGTGGTACCGGCGGGTACTATGAGCCAACAAATACCAAAGCCGAATACCTGATAGAAGCAGATCCCTGGAAAGGAAAAGGTTATGCCCTAAATGAAAAGGGGGTTTTAGTTGACATTTATACGGATATGGAAAAAACTACCAGCCTTTTTTCCACCTATAAAACCAATAATTCCCTGATCTATGTGCTTGCTTCCATTCACAAAAAGGAGCATAAACTAGATGATTGTTTTTTGATTAATTCCAAAAACCGTGTGATCGAGGCCATAGATTCCAATATTTTCCTTGTAAAAGGCGGCGAAATATCTACCCCGCCAACTACGGAAGGGTGTGTGGCAGGAGTTATGCGTGAATACCTTTTAAAAGTGATGGACGAAAATAATATCACTTACCACCAAACGCCTATTACACTGGAAGATCTGTTTACGGCAGAAGAAATATTCCTTACTAATTCTATTTCCGGCGTGCAGTGGGTGAAGACCTATAAAGTAAAGAATTACGAACTTGGTATTGCTAAAATACTCAGTGAACATCTGAATAATCATTTGTTAGCTTAATCTCTTGCCAAACGCAGCCCAAGGCAATTCTCACGTCGTTTAGGAGAAATAAAGCTGCGATAAGAAATTACGCACCACCGTCTGTCGTGATCTTCTCTGACTGAATATGCACTTCTCATCACTTGAATATAACCCGTTTGAACAAGGGCATTGCAAAATTCCCACGCATCATTTGAATCCAGGTCATATATTCCCAATTCATTTGAATCCAATTGGCCAACGTCGTGTATGTTGATTGGCAAACTGTCGAATCCCGAAAATTTATTGCTGCTGTATTTATAACCTATGCTAGGTCTGCCACCTCGTTTCATAAATTTCCATTCCACATCGCTTGGAAGCCGGTATTTTTTGCCGGAGAGTGAATTAAGTTTCATAATAAACTTTTGCGCTTTATTAAAATTAATGTTGCTTACCGGGCAGGTAGGGCATTTATTTAAACTGGGGTTAGTGTCCATGATTGCCTCCCATTCGTCCTGGCTTACCTCAAATTTGCTAATATAGAAATTACGAACCGCAACCCAGTTTTTTTGTCCTGAATCATCCGGGCAGCCATCAAGGAATGCGCCGTCAATAACATGGACCATATCGGCGGCAATTTTTGAGATGGCAGCTTTTTGCAATTCTGCCTTGACTTTAATGTCTGTTGTCTCATCATCAGGCCCTATTTTACAACCTGTCAGACATAAAAGGAGAAAATATATCCTAAAACCCCATACCCGTTTTACTTGCATGTTATTTGCTTATTATTCGGTTTTAACAATTAAAAAATCAATACAGTTTAGAAATCCCGTTTTCACCCCTGAAACCATTCAGGAATTCATTTGCCTTTACCCGTTTTTTCCCTTCTGTTTGTATTTCAAGAAGGTGGAGGAAGCCACCCTTTACGCCAACCTTTAAAAAGGTCTTTTTATCCGTAAATACCAGGCCATATTCGCCCTGGTAACCCGAGTATTCCTTAGCCGTTTTGTAAATCTTAAAAACCTTGCTATCAAATGTAGTCCAGGCAGTAGGATAGGGGCTAAGTCCGCGGATAAAATTATGTAATTCGTTCAATGGTTTGTTCCAGTCGATCCGGCAGTCATCCTTGAAAATTTTTGGGGCTGTTTTAATATCCTGAGCTAATATTTGCTTTTGAGTTTTAATATTATTAGCTTCAATTTTCTTTACAGTTTTTAAAACAAGTTCTGCGCCGGCAATGCTCATTCTGTCATGCAGTCCACCCGCAGTTTCATCGGGGCCAATGGGCAGTTTTTCCTGTAAAATAATATCCCCTGTATCTATCTCATGCTGAAGAAAAAAAGTTGTTAGGCCAGTTTCTGTTTCGCCATTAATTACAGCCCAGTTGATAGGAGCTGCCCCCCTGTATTGAGGCAGCAGGGAAGCATGCAGGTTAAAGGTACCATTTTCAGGCATTTGCCAGACTATCTCGGGCAGCATCCTGAAAGCGACAACTATTTGAAGGTTGGCATTAAAACTCTTTAATTTTTCAATAAAATCAGGTGCTTTTAGTTTTTCTGGCTGTAAAACAGGAATATTGGCAGCAAGGGCGTATTTCTTTACCGGACTTTCATTTAATAATTGACCACGCCCTGCCGGTTTATCCGGCGCGGTAACAACTGCTGATATGTCATAGCCATGTTTTATAAGGATGTCCAACGATGGCACCGCAAAATCAGGCGTACCCATAAAGATGATTCTTAACATGGGACAAAGTTAAATGGCTAAATTGTTAAATTGTTGAAGAAAGAAAAAACAGGTGCTTTTTTTGCCGCAAAGCAAATGAGCCCTTAACAATTTATCGCTAATTTGCGTCTTTTCAAATAAAACAACGAAATTCGCAAACATAATACTAACTTAAAGTAGTGTTTACTCTTATTTGCTGGAAACTATAATTAAAAGGTGGGCTCCTAAACCCGCCCCCGATCTGAATATACTTGAAAGTATACGAAAAGAACTGAAGGTAAACGATATACTACTTCAGCTTATTGCTCAGAGGCATATCGGCACTTTGCAGGAGGCGTTTGTGCACTTTACCCCCGACATCAAATACCTCCATGACCCTTTGCTGATGTTGGATATGGAAAAAGCCGTTGACCGCATTATTACTGCCATGGAAAAAGGTGAAAAAATACTCATTTATGGGGATTATGATGTTGATGGCACCACTTCCGTAGCGCTTGTGTATTCTTTTCTTGAAACTGTTTACCCCCAAATTTATTACTATATACCTGACCGTTTTAAGGAGGGCTATGGCATATCCATGCAAAGCGTTGACTGGGCCAAAGAAAAAAAGATTAGCCTGATCATCGCGCTCGATTGCGGCATCAAAGCGAATTCGCAGGTGCAATATGCCAATGAAAACGGTATTGATTACATTATATGCGACCATCATACACCCGGTGACATAATACCTGATGCTTATGCTATCCTGAACCCTAAAAGAAAAGATTGCCCTTATCCGTATAAAGAATTATCCGGCTGTGGTATAGGTTTTAAACTGATTCAGGCGTTAGCAACAAAACTTAAACTTGAGTGGAATTCCGAAGAATACCTTGACCTTGTGGCCGTGAGTATAGCTTCTGATATAGTGCCCGTAACGGGGGAAAACCGCACACTTGCTTTTTTCGGGCTAAACCGTATCAATACCAATCCAAGACCCGGTATATACGCACTGATGCAATATGCAGCAATAAAAACCAATATGCAGATAAATGACCTGGTTTTTAAACTTGGTCCGCGTATAAATGCTGCGGGCAGGGTAGCGAGCGGAAGCGCCGCTGTTGCAATGCTTATCGAAAAAAGCCGCCACAAGGCTATTGAAATGGCTGCTGAAGTGAATAAAAGCAATTCCATGCGCAAGGAATTTGATTCAACCATTACTACCCAGGCGCTTAAAATGCTTGAGGATGATGAGGACTACCTTAACCGCAAAACTACAGTTCTTTTTGACCGCGAATGGCACAAAGGCGTTATAGGAATCGTGGCCTCCAGGCTTATCGATAAATATTACCGGCCCACTGTTTTGCTTACGGAGTCAAACGGCTATGCCGTAGGTTCTGCAAGGAGTGTACCTGGCTTTAATCTTTATGAAGCGATATCTGAATGTGCTGATGTACTGGACCAATGGGGAGGCCACCATGCCGCAGCAGGCCTTACTATGAAGCTGGAAAACATAGATTTGTTTAAGGAGAGATTTGAAGAGGCCGTTACCCGCCTCATTACAGATGATCTGCTTATACCTGTTATAATATATGACCTCGAAATACCCTTTGACGCTATAACATTATCCTTTTGTAAAACCCTTGAGCGTTTTGGCCCTTTTGGCCCCGAAAATATGAAACCGGTTTTTATGACAAAAAACCTTATTAGCGTGGCGGAACCACGTATTGTCGGGAATAATCACCTGCTCCTTTCCATATCAGATGGTTCGGGTGTATTCTTTCGCGCCATCGGATTTGGCCTAAGTGATTTTATTGAAATTACCCATAACGGCGCAAAAATTGATATTTGTTACACAATTGAACCAAATGAATTTCGTGGTGAATTCTCTATTAACCTGAATATTAAAGACATTAAACCATCTGTTGAATAGTTGTTTTGACTTACGAATTACGAATTACGACTATTAAAATGCAACTTAAAGCTGAAAACCTCCTGAAATCTTATCGCAGCCGTAAAGTGGTAAACCATGTTTCCGTGCAAGTGGAGCAAGGCGAAATCGTAGGGCTATTAGGCCCAAATGGCGCCGGAAAAACTACCACCTTTTATATGGTTGTTGGTTTTGTACGGCCGGATGAAGGCCATATATACCTTGATGGCGATGATATTACTCACCTGCCAATGTACAAGCGCGCAAAGAGGGGTATTGGCTATCTGCCACAGGAACCTTCTGTTTTCCGCAAACTAAGTGTGGAAGACAATATCCTCGCAATACTGGAAATGACCAGCCTTAACAAACAGGAACAAGAGGAAAAGCTTGAAAGCCTGCTTACTGAGTTCGGTTTGCAGCATGTGCGGCGCAACCGTGGAGATGTGCTGTCAGGTGGCGAAAGAAGGCGTACGGAGATTGCCCGCGCCCTGGCCGTAAGCCCTAAATTTATCCTTCTTGATGAACCTTTTGCAGGGGTGGACCCTATTGCTGTGGAAGATATACAAACCATTGTTGCACAGCTTAAACTAAAAAACATCGGTATCCTCATTACTGACCACAATGTGCAGGAAACCCTTAGTATTACTGACCGCGCCTATTTGCTTTTTGAAGGCAAGATACTTAAATCCGGCACGGCTGAAGAACTTGCCGCCGATGAGCAGGTTCGCAAAGTCTATCTTGGCAGGAATTTCGAGCTGAAAAAGAAGATCGTGAATTAATAATTATCGAACCGTCTATCTTTCTTTAAAGCTATTCAACCTTGGCCTTGTGCTTTTTATTTTCTTTGCGGTAAGTGCTTATCACAGGGATAATTGTAATGATAATGAGGGCAAGTACTATATATTCAAGGTTTTTATGTACCCATTCAATATTGCCAAGCAAATAGCCAATGGTAGTTATTGAGCCTATCCACAAAATGGCGCCAATCAAATTATACAAAAAGAACTTTCCGGCATTCATTTTTATGGCGCCAGCCAGAATCGGGGCAAAAGTGCGGATAATAGGTATAAAACGCCCCAAAATTAACGCCATGCTACCATGCTCGTTATAAAAGCTTTCCGTCATCTCAAGGTATTTCTTTTTGAAGATAAGTGAGTCGTCTCGTTTAAAAAGTCGGGGGCCAAGATACCTGCCCGTATAGTATCCGGTAGTATTGCCAAGTATGCCCGCTATAAGTAGTAGTATTAAAAGGGGGGGGAAAGCCATACCAAGAGTGCTGGCGTCTTTTGATAACAATCCGGCAGTGAAAAGAAGTGAATCGCCGGGGAAGAAAAAGCCTACGAACAAGCCTGTTTCTGCGAATATCATTACTATTACGCCTATCCACGCGATGGGGCCAAGGCTGTGCAAAAGATATTCAGGCTTCAAATATTGGAGCCATTCTTTGATATCAAGGAAAACTGTAAGAAAAAGAGATGTAGTATGCATTTATGAAATGGTTTATTGTTCTATGTAATTTAGATCTTTTCCGAAGGTTTCTTTCACTCCTAAAATGGAAATAAGGGAAAGTAGAGTGCAGACTGTGCCCACAATGAGCGCGCTGTAAATATTATTGGCTATCTGGTTTTTAACAAGGAAAAGATAACTGCCTGTAATTAGGGGGACGGCCCCACGCACAAAATTCGGCACTGTGGTAGTAACGGTGGAGCGGATATTGGTGCCAAACTGCTCTGAGGCGATGGTAACAAACAATGCCCAAAAGCCCGTAGCAAAACCAAGCAGAAAGCAAATGGAATAAAATTCAAATAATGTAAGGCCGTTGAGAAATAAAAAGAGAAGGAAAAAGGCGTATAACATGGCGAGGCAAATAAGGACAACTTTTTTCCTGCTTTTTAAAGCCTGGCTCAGCAGCCCAACGAATAAACCACCCACCGAAAGCCCTATATATGTGTACATTACCGACTTTCCTACCACTACTTTACCTTGTACGCCAAGCAGCTCTCCAAACTTGTTGGAAGAATTGATTAGAACAGCCACAGTAAACCAAATAGGCAGGCCAATAAGTATGCAGCTCAGGTATTTAAAAAATCTTTTCCGGTTGGTAAATAGTTGGAAGAATGCACCCCGTTTTGCGCCGGTTTTCTCCATGTTTTTATACATCCCCGATTCAAATACACTGATACGCAAGGCAAGAAGTAGAAGGCCCAGGCCGCCGCCAACAAAATAAGCGGTAGTCCAATGAAAATTAGCGCCAATTTCAGCTGCGAAAACAGCCCCTAGCGCCCCTACGGCTACAATGAGCATAGTGCCATAGCCTCGCTGTTCCTTGCTCATTGATTCGCTTACAAGTGTAACCCCCGCGCCAAGTTCGCCCGCAAGGCCTACACCAGCAATAAACCGCACCGCGGCATATGTATTAATATCCGTCACAAAGCCATTGACAATATTAGCAACCGAGTAAATAATAATAGAGCCGAAAAGGACAGAGAGCCGCCCACGCTTGTCACCTAAAATACCCCAAAGTATGCCGCCTGTGAGCATACCATACATTTGCCAGTTGTATAATGCAAACCCAACTTCCTGCAGCCTGTCTTTATCAAGCGCTGAAATGCCAATACCGATCAGGCTGGCTTCCTTGATCACATTAAAGAGAATAAGGTCATATATATCAACAAAATAGCCGAGTGCAGCTACCAAAACAGCCATATTCATTACAGATTGCAATGCAGTCTTTTTTTGATTTATTGGCTGGCTATCCACTGTAAAAAATATTAAAACGAGGTTATTTTACCGCAAATATTAAAAAGATTTATGGAATGAAGAGAAGTTTACTTTGCCTTTTGCGGGAAAAGAATGGAGAGCAGTATAGAAATGGCAAGAATAGCAGCTACTATGATGAGCGAAATGTTAATATCAATAATAATTAGTTTCTGGCAAATAATTTTTAGACCTATAAAAATAAGTATGACAGATAAACCATAATGAAGGTAATGAAACAAATCCATAATACCCGAAAGCGCAAAATAGAGCGTGCGTAAGCCCATGATAGCAAATATGTTGGAAGTGAATACAATAAACCTGTCCTGAGTGATGCCGATAATAGCCGGAATTGAATCAAAAGCAAATACTATATCAGTAGTTTCCAAAACAAGTAAAACAATGAAAAGTGGAGTGGCGAAATATTTAAAACCATCCTTCACAAAAAATCGCCCGCCAATATATCCGGGAGTTACCGGCATTATTTTGCGAAAGGCACGCAATACAATATTTTTGTCAGGATGTACCTCATTGTCCTTGCTCAATAGCATTTTAACAGCTGTAAATACAAGGAAGACGCCAAGTATATACATTGTAAAACTGAAAGTGGCTATGAGGGCTATGCCTGCAAAAATGAATAAAGCCCTAAAAACCAGTGCACCTAAGATACCATAAGAAAGGACTTTGCGCTGGTAAATGGCGGGGGTTTGGAAATACTTAAAAAGCAATAAGAAAACAAAAAGGTTATCCATGCTAAGAGACTGTTCTACCAGGTAGCCTGTAATAAATTCTTCAGAGCGTTTATGACTGATAAATAAATAGATAAAAAGATCAAATAATATTGCTATGGATATCCAGAAACCGGTCCATAATAAAGCAGTTTTAACTTTTATATTTACTGTCTTTTGGTTAAATACACATAAGTCCAGCCCAAGCATGAGCAAAATAAAAGCCACGGAGCCAGCCCAGAGTAGTGTTTCGTCCATTTTTATATGAGGCAAAGGTAAGAATTACTCCATCATAATATTTTTTTGATATTTATATAAGCTTATTAATTAACAATAATTTTTTATTTAAATGATGAAAATCATATTATAACATCATTTTTAATTAGACCTTTGCGATTGAGTTTATATTATGAAAAAGAAAATTAAAAAACCCTTTTTTTAATAAAACTTTCGTATATTCGTGTTGGGAATGGAGATTTAAAAAGGCCGAATGAGCAAACATTTACATTTACTGGAAACTATCAGCGAAATTTCCTCAGCCGCTGCCGAATTAGGTATTGCCCATCAGGTTACAGAAGATAATTATCTGGATGGAAGGATTATACACGTAAAGGGACAGGAGTTGATTAATTTCGGTTCCTGTAGTTACCTTGGCCTCGAGCAGGATAAAAGGCTTAAGGACGGCGCTATTGACGCCATTTTAAGGTATGGCACTCAGTTTTCCTCTTCAAGGGCATATATGTCTGTAACCCTGTACAGTGAAGCTGAAAAACTACTTGCTGAGATTTTTGAAAAGCCAGTTGTATTGGCGCCTACCGTTACCCTGGGGCATATATCAGCCATACCTGTGCTGGTAGATGATAATGATATAATAATAACCGATAGCCAGGTACATGAAAGCGTGGTTACAGCCATCCAACTGCTAAAGGCAAGGCACGTACCTGTAGAAATGGTAAGGCATAATAATATGGAGGCCCTGGAAGCGAGGTTGCGGGAACTATGCCCTAAGTATAACAAAGTATGGTATATGGCTGATGGGGTATACTCTATGTACGGAGATTTTATGCCGGTAAATGAAGTCACAAAACTTCTTGACAAATATGATAATTTTTATACCTATATAGATGATTCTCATGGAATGAGCTGGGCTGGAAAAAATGGAGCAGGCTATATACTGAGCCAGGTAGAGATGCACCGGAAAATGTATATGATCACCGGCCTGGCCAAAAGTTTTGGTGTATGTGGTGGTGTACTGATCTTTCCTGACGAAAAATCTAAGATGCTGGTAAGGCATTGCGGCAAAACCCTTATGTTTTCGGGCCCTATACAGCCGGCAAACCTGGGCGCTATCTGCGCTTCGGCAAGGATACACCTGAGCAAAGAAATATATACCCTGCAGGAACAAATGACTGAAAGGATAAATTATTTTCACTTTTTAGCTGATAAATACGACCTCCCGCTGATAGGGGACGGCGCTTCGCCCATATTCTTTATAGGCCTGGGGCGGCCAAAGACCGGCTATAGCATGGTACGTAAAATAATGAACAGGGGCTTTTTCGCCAATCTGTCTGTTTTCCCGAGCGTATCTTACAAACACACCGGCCTCCGCATACCTATCACCCTGCACCATAGCCTTGAAGATATAGACAACCTCCTGTCTGCCATAGCGGAAGAACTGCCCGAGGCGCTGCATGATGCAGGCTCAAGCATAGAAGAGGTGCGCAGGGCTTTCGGACTGGCGCATAAAGCAGAACTGAATAAAAAGATAGCGTAAACTGTCTGTACACGATTAAAAGGATTAACAAGATATGCATGATTGTTAGGCGTGATTTACAGTTTGTCTTTTAGTGGGCGACCGCCGTCATTATGAAAAAACATTGCCAATCGGAAGAAACGCCGTCATTGCGCCCGCTCGGTCTTGCCATTCGGACGGGGAAAAACCTTGCCGATCAGAAGAAACGGCGTCATTGCGGAATTTTTTTGCCATTGACAGTTCAAAAAGAACGACAAAAATTGCTGCAAAAAAATATTCGCAATCCCCTCTTAAAATTCACAAACGTACCCTAACCACTTTTGTGTTTCCTGACTTAAAACATCCTATTAGTAAGAAGAAAGACGAATAGTACATTGTCACGGGGGATTGCGGATAAAACCCGCAATAGCGGTTAGTATCTGAAGTTTTGGTTATTGGTTTTTCCGCAATGACGCCTTTGGTTTATAAAGGATTACATTTGCCGCTGCAATAATTTGGAAGTACCGGAAATTTTTTGTATCTTAGCATTATGAAAAAACAACCTCTAACTATCGCCTCCGGCCTGCAAAAGAATCATCATCGCTTCACCCAGTTCTCCTGTCAAATGGTTTATCCGCGTAAGGTTTCTGTAAACGGGACACACTACTTTATACTATTATAGTATGGGTAAGCAGTCAATATGTTTTACATCAATTACTTATGAAGTAAAATCAATACTAAAATGCCGTTGCAGAGTAGTGTATTAGAGTAAAAATAGTATCTGATAGAATACCAAATTTTGAAAAAAAATTCCGGAGAAGGATTTTAGGCGGGTAAGATTTTTCGATAGATTTACGAGATCAGCTTCGCCGGGACTTCGTGGTTTTCGTCCTGCCCTTTTTTATAATAGGAAAAACATATCACGTTGAAATATCTGACAAACAGTTGCTTATATGTGAATTATCTCAAAAAGCCCATTCCTGCCTAAATTGTTCGTAATTTTGCCGATTAATATTGTTAAATTGTTAAATTGCTGAAAAAGGGTTATTAATGCTTGTTTTTCCACGACTAACGACTTACAACTAACGACTAATCCATGGGAAATATAGTAGCCATAGTAGGCAGGCCAAATGTAGGGAAATCAACGCTTTTTAACCGTTTAATTGGTGAACGGAAGGCGATCGTAGATGATGTAAGCGGAGTAACGCGCGACAGGCATTATGGCGTGTGCGATTGGAACGGGCGCGAATTTGTGATAGTAGATACAGGCGGCTATGTGTCTTATTCTGAGGATGTTTTTGAAAAAGCTATCCGCCGCCAGGTGGAAATAGCTATTGAGGAGGCAGACCTGCTGCTTTTTATGGTAGATGTAGCTACCGGCATTACCGATGAGGATGAGAGCTTTGCAAAGGTACTCCGCAAATCGGGCAAGCCGGTACTGGTGGTGGTGAACAAGGTTGATAATTTTAACAGGCTGAACGAATCGAATATATTCTACAAGTTTGGGTTCAAGGAGTTATTCCCCATATCGTCTATTAGTGGCTCGGGCGGTGGCGAACTGCTCGACAGGATAGTAGAACTGATTCAGCCGGAAGAAGAAATAGACAAAGACGATCTTCCAAAATTCTCCATCCTCGGCAGGCCGAATGTAGGCAAATCTACCTTTCTGAATACACTGATAGGGGAGGAGCGCAATATAGTTTCGGATATACCAGGTACTACACGCGACTCTATACATACTCATTATAAGAAGTTCGATAAGGATTTTCTGTTGATAGATACCGCTGGTATCCGTAAAAAAGGCAAAGTAACGGAGGATATTGAGTTCTATTCAGTTATGCGTGCGGTAAAAGCTCTTGATGAGAGTGATGTATGCTTCCTGATGCTCGACGCTTCTGAAGGCATGGAATCTCAGGACATAAATATCATGGCGCTGGCCGTAGACCGCAGGAAAGGCATAGTGATACTTGTAAATAAATGGGATAAAGTAGAAAAGGACACCAAAACGGC
>Ga0302280_1002007_pt1 | contig 16130 bp, 9 predicted proteins | sample III_Fen_E1_1_FD_198771 | JGI IMG/M metagenome (GOLD analysis project Ga0302280, IMG submission 198771) | Peat permafrost microbial communities from Stordalen Mire near Abisko, Sweden - III_Fen_E1_1 | ecosystem: Environmental > Terrestrial > Soil > Wetlands > Permafrost | place: Sweden: Abisko... | reverse complement strand
ACGATCTACCTTTACCATTCTCTCGAATTAGATTGATTACTTTATCTTTGCATTCTTTACAAAAACGAATGTGTCGTAGTAAACTTTCACCACTATCTAAACTTTCTAATGATTCTACACTATTCAGATCAAAATCTATACATTTATGTCTTTTACTTCTCTTCTTGGAGTTGAATTTAGATTTGGTTTTGATCTGTTTATCGATCTCTCTGGTGTCTAGATCCAGTGACATTAATGAATCTGAGCCCGAATCCTCCGAACTATTATCAGAATTAGAATCGGTATTGATAGATGGAGTATCGAGAGATATATCTTCGTAATTAGTATTATTAATATTGCTCAGTAATGTCCCAGTTGTACTTGTTGGTCGATACATGTTTTCGGTGTAATCACCTTGGGCAGAATAGAATCCACCGTTAGAAGAAACTGTCGCCATCTCTAAGCTTGTTGATTGATGACACGGTAAGATATTGGTCCCTTTGTCTGTTTTATCTGCAAAGAACGCCGCAACGGCCCGGGTCTGCTCATTTGGATCTACTGAATGTGAAGTTTTTCTGTATTTACGATACATATCCTTAGTTTTTGAACGTTTATTATTATTAACCTGTCTGGCCATCTTATCCAGATCCTCTGTCTGAAAATTAAGTCTCTTATCAGCCAGAAGACCTTTATTAATATATGCATTATTTATGTCACAATATGATTCCATATTTATATACATAACGAAAAGATAAAATATGCGTTTACGATCTCCTGATGAAGATTATATTTTCAATTACGGTGGTCTCTTGCCCCTCCTTTGGAATTAAACGGTATTAATCAGGATTTAATTGGTATCATATGTTCATTTACTATGTTAAAAAGTCCCCCCCCCAACTACTTATTATTATTCCATCAAGATTATAACATACATACGGATGAGCGATCATCAAAAGAAAAATTCAACAAAAAAGTGCCATTCAAAAGAACAGAAGAAATGTCACAAAAAAGACAAGTGTAAAGACAAATGTAAACCACCAAAACCAGACAATGGAGAAACTGTCATCTATCATGATATGGAATTCATTCTCAACGATTTTGATCAGAATCCTGTATTCGGAACAGAGTTCAAAGTAAAATTAAAGATTATTAAATCTGAGAACAACAAAATCAGAATATATTTCCCTACTACCAACTTTTATGTCGGACAAGCTTCGATTCAATCCTTTGGATCTGTGTCTCCTATTAGTGTTCCGGCATCTGGTACACTTCGTACATCTTCTGGTTTTTTGCCTTTGGATCTGTGTCCTAATAGTGCAGTCTATCAGAGTTCAATGGCCCCTTCTAATACTCCTGTCATACAACCCCAGTACTTTTCTAATCTCTATTTCACGGGATCGATGCAACCATCCGTGTATCAAGGCTTCATCCAAAACACCACATTCAGTGCGTACATCGATCCGTTAGGATTAATCATGTATGTGGATCCAACCAGCATCACTGGACCTCTCGGAGCTTTGGGACTAGGATTGTTTCCCGGATGTCAGGTCATCAATCCGTCTATTCCAGCAACAATACTCGCTCCAGGTACAACCATCGTAGAGGTTGGTACTAACGGACCAAATTCGTATCGGTTGAGCGGCATTACCGGACCTATCGGAACCGCCCCTTCTGGTTATGTAACGGGTTTCTACACTCAATCGATCCTACAAATCGATTCCATCACATCAGGAGCTCCTCCATTAATCGGTGTCACAATAACTGCATCAGGAGTGTCACCGAACCCGACAGTAACGAATGAGTTTTTAGCTTTCGGTTCCAACGGCACTGGTCTCTACTTCGTATCAGGTAATCCTAATCAGTCCTCAACACCTCTTGGTATGGATACCACGATCACTGCCAATCAACCAAACGTCCTCAATGTCACCCAATCGATTGCAGGATCTTTGATTACACCCGGAATGGTACTCTATGGACCAGGTGTTACGACAGGAACCGTAATTAGCGCCTATACAACTAATTCTAACGGTGGTACCGGCAGTTACATTGTTAATATCGCACAAACTTTTCCAACGACTCAGATAAACGTGTACACCTTTCTGAACTCTATGTTCACCACACCCACCATCCCTGGATACATGATTAATATCGGACCCTTCGGTGATATCTTGATCCAAGGACCAGGAGGATCGATCGATTCACAGATCCCAGGTGGGCCTCAGACGTTGATGGCTACTACGATCGACTACATCGCCGAACCACACACCAAATTAAAACACAACAAAAAACTGAGCACCGGTACTATCAATGTTACCCAATGGGTTCCATCACAGTACGGAGGTGCAGGCAGCGCCTTGAGAGATGGTCAGGATAACGATGCATACGATAACGTTCTGACATGGGCATGGGCTGATAACTCTAAACAGACCGATCAATCTAACGGTGTCTCTGATGCTGTCGTAGTGATTGGAAAGATCGTTGATGAGAAAATAGTTGCCAGATCACCTTTTCAACTATCCAACAACGGTGGTACCTACAACGATACCATGTATCCTTATCTGTTAAATGTCATCAGTCCCCCTTTAACAACGCTACCAACATTCATCTTCGGTACAGCGACTGCGATCAATCGTGTCAATCCTAAAAACATCATAGTATCCTGGGCTCTCGGTAACGTACCAACATTCCCTTTCAGAGCAGTCTCTTTTGATGGAGGTAATACATGGCCTTACAACGGTCCAGCCAATATCCAGGCATCGGGAGGAGCAGGAGGAGGTGATAATCGTGGTGTTCAGTCCGATAAGTACGGAAACATCTGGTACCTCGTATCGAACTTCAACACACAACTCGTACCATCAACCGCACAAGAACAGTTGGTCTGGTTAGTCAGTCCTGATGGTGGTATTACTTTTTACACTGCATACTCAACCCCACCTAACGTTTATGCTAATGATGGTGGTAATGATTCCCCTACCTACTGTTTCGGATACGATGGTTACGGTAACTACGGTTTCTGGTACGGTGCCGACTACGATATAGAATATGGTAACACAACCGTCGGATTCAATGAAGTTCCTATCACAGGATTCGTTCCGATCACTGGCCCGATGTCTAAAACCACTACCGCTACTTTTACCGCTACAATCACTGGTACGACACTGAACATCGTATCCGGCTCGATTGTAGGTACGGTCTCTGTAGGTCAAACAATTGGTGGAAACAATTTCAATCCAGCCATCTATCTAGATCCTACAACTCAGATAGTTAGTGGATCAGGATTGACCTGGAATATCCCACAAACTATTTCAACCCCGATAGTAATGTATGCATCAGTTCTACCCATCGGTCCTCTACCACAACTACAAGTAGCGATCGCAGAAACAACCGTTACCCCGACACCGGTTGTCATCGTTGCTAATGGTTTATTTATCTTACCTGTTGCCAGCACTTCAGGTTTCAATACACCTTCCGGAACACTGATTATCACGAACACCCAGACCAACAAAAACTGTACCGTCACTTACACTGGTGTAACAGCAACTACTTTTACCGGATGTCTTTGTGGTACTGCATTTACAGTCTCCAGTAACAATCAAGTTATTCAATACGCACCATTAATTACGAGTGTAACTCCTACTACGGTAACATTGTTACCGAACGTGAGATTCGATCTGAACGTTGCCAGCACTCTCGGAATCGCCGCGATCGATGGCAGCAATATCGTATTCTCGACCATCGGTACTATTCTGGTAACCGACATCACCACCAACCGAAGTGTTGTGGTTTCGTATGGTGGAACAACTCCTACATCGTTTACTGGATGTCTATGTGGAGACGGTATCGGTCTCGGAATGACGATCGGAGCATCTGATGATACAATAATCACCCAACTGAGCACCCCGAGCCTTTTACTGGGTATACCTAATCAACAAGAAACAGCCGCTATGACAGCGAGTCAGGATCCGACAGACGGTCGATTGTGGGTCGCTTCGTCGAATGCATTTTTTGCCCAGTACTGGTTCTCTGGTTATGGTCTTCGATTCAAATCGGCCCCTAATATCTACTATCCTGATATTGTACAAGCAAACTATGCCGGTTCATGGCAGATAATGAGTCAGGTCTTCTACTATATTAATACAGGCAGTGGTACGATCTCGTTTGAAAACTTCCAATATTTCAATCCTCGAAAAACCATCGTTTATGACGACGCTAGACAGGCCCTTTATGTCATAGTAAACAACAGAATTCATGTCGATCCTTATGCAGTACCTGATTTCACTCAGAATCCAGTACCACCTCCAACTAATTCATCGCAGAACATGACTCTATCGTTCATGATCTCCCGTGATAACGGTATGAACTGGAGTGATCCTATCTACGTATCAACAACAAACTTCGCCAACAGAGGATTCCAGTCTATCGCCCTAGATACTAAAAAAGGAAACTTATTGTTCGGTTGGTATGACGGTCGAAACACCAGTCCGAACAGTCCAACTGCTTTCCAAACCTTAGAATACTACAGTGCGGTGATCCCTTCTAAGAAGTTGACCAAACTCGTCAACCAGATCCCATTATCTAATCCTAGATTCGCATTAGGACCTGTCGTAGAGAACAATAGTGCTGCCACATTGTCTGGAGGACAAAATACCGCCGGAACCTCCAAACTAAGCAGAAAAGCATTACCCTCCAAACTAAGCAGAAAAGCATTACGAAGACAATAAATTATCAACATACATTATAATGACATTCTATCAATATCGTTTAGATCCGGAACCCGATAAACCGTACCCCAATAAACAATTCTTGTTTTGTGTTTGGTTGATATTGATAAGTATTGTAATTTTGGCATTTATCGGTTACTGGTCATCGACTAGACTTCTAAACGAATGCGATATCAGATCAGACAGTTTCGTACCGAGTATTGTTGATTTTGTTGAGGATGATATCAGATGTTGAAAAAATGTTCATAATGAAGTTGCTCACATATTATCATTTCCCTTACGTTGCATACATTATAGAAAAATTGAATATTACAATGAATCATTATAAAATAAATACACATGTATAAAGTATTACATTTCACATTTCGTATGAGTAGAGAAAAACTCTTCGGCAAAATCCCCCAACCTGACATCCCCTGTGATAAATGCGATAAACTATTGACATCTGATGAAGCCAAATTCATTAAGAAACACGATCTGACCAGATACACAGATTTTAATCGTCATCTGTGTAGTTTACATTGGTGTGCATGCATGCCGGATAGTACACCATGGTCGTATCTGACTGGGTGTTCGGTGTGTGAGAAAGGTATATGTAAGACTTGTAGATATCCATCGAGAAATTTTACGATGTGTTCAGATTGTGGAGACTGTTTAGAAAAAGGTAATAGAATACATACGGGATCGGATTATTAATCGTTGTAATCAGTAAGAATCATATTTTTGTAGAAGGCATCATACCAACTACCATCTTTGAACAGAGTATCGAATCTCTCGATGAATTGTACTTGCAATTGTCTATTTTTGAACTGTACAACACCATCGGTCGATACATTATCAAGAGTTACGACATCATTATTATCATCATTCGTTAGTTGAGGAAATACAGGGAATGTGTAGTCGATACCATTGATGTCGACATATCTTAAGAATGATACAAATGAGCAGAACAAAGACGAGATGTACAATCCTTTGCCTTCCTCTTTGGCCGCGACTTCTAACTTCTCGTTACGTTCTAGCATCTTTTCAATGTTAGAATTATGGGACACAATTATTACATTGTTGTAGATTTTTCTGATCTTGAACGTCAAAGGTCCTTTGTTCTCATCGAGGTTTTCATACTCTTGTTGATATTTATTGACATAAACATTGTCATGATCTGCAGCTGTCCAATTTCTAGTATTAGGTGGAAAGACTATCGAAAATCCGTATTTGAAGTACTTATTGATTCGATGTTTGACCAAAACCGATCCTCCTAACAGTCTGATCTCATTGATCATGTATCTGTATGCGATAAGGGATTTTTCTGTGAAATATACTTTGGATCCATCAAAGAGTACTTTAGATGGATACAGATCGAATGTTTTAATGATATCATTCATCGTTTCATAGCTACACAACACAAACTGAAATCGATGTCTCATTCGAATACCATGATCATCACCGTCTTCAAAGTAATTGGCATCACGTTTTACATTGTTTCGTATATTTTCTCCACTTTCACTGTTATCATTACTCTCATCATTGTTACTTTCATCATCGTTGCTTTCATTATCACTTTCATCATCATCATCATTGTGTCTAATCGCTTTACCTTTGTACCTACGAAGACTGCGATACTTATAAGAGTGAAAGTTATCCAGACTGAAATCTTCGGTAATATGATTAGTAGGATCTTCGAAACACACTAATTCGAACACATTGAACATCGGTTTGAAAAACATTCCGAATTTAACACTACTTCGACCGGCTTCAGCATGATATTTACGAACACTATTGATTACATCTGTTAACAGCTTGACAAATCGTTCAATAAAGGCATCTTCTGTTTCTAATCCGTAAAAGAAGAAGTCAAAGTCTTTCATCTCCTGTTTTAACAGAACAGATCTCACAAATCCTCCGGCTAGTGCTACGTTTGTCATATCTAGATCTTTGATATAGGGATACTTGATTGCTACCATCTTCAAAAACTCTTCTTGTGAATGTACTTTCATTTTCGAGGATGAAACAGGATCAACGATCATAATATTATCACATTTGATGGATTCGATATTGTCAGAGAATGTATCAGGACATATCAATACTTCGTCATCAGTTTCACCGTTTAACATACCCATATTGACACAAAGATCAGAATCTATTACATGGGATTTTGTCATATCAGTATCATTTATTATGAATATCAGATTCTCATGGAGTTTTGCAATATCCGCAGGTTTCGTCTTGGGATGTTGGATTATCTTGGGTTTCGCCGTACACAGAGGACACGCATAATCATTAATTTGATTAATCTTCTCAACGACAATTCTTTCGGGACAGATGATACCTAGACCCGGAACAATATGTGATTTTATGGTGTATGTGGTTTCAGGGCGGTAGTCCACACACTCGATCTCAACACCGATAGTTGTTGAAAGCTCATTAGAAAGCCTGATCAAGTTCTGTTTACCTCGATCATCGTCATCGATATCAAGATCATACCCGAGATCGATGCTCAAATGTTTCGAACAGAATTTGATTATGTCGTAAGAGAAACTACTGGTTTTAGCTTTGTCCTTAAAGTGTTTCAAAACGAACGTTGTAGTTATTAATGCCAACATTGATAACGGTTCTATTTTTAGACCGGAGTATGTCGCAGCCGATTTCAGAACTCGATAATCGATTTTGATCTTACTCTCAAAAATAATCCGATCGATCAACTTATTTTTTGTTCCGAAGATCTCTTCATTCAAGAATGCATCAATGAGTGTGGTGTAGTTTTTAATAGCATCCTTGAATTGATCTTTATTCGAATCTTGTATTGATGCGAGTTGGAGTAACAGACAGTCCGTTGCAACATAGTACCAGATATCCGGATTCGATGGACTCACATTCAGGATTCTAGCATACAAGATCCTAGTCCACTGAATAGCTGCTTGTATGTTTTCCGGTTTGTTTCCGATACCAAACATGATCGGTACACAGAGATTATCAACCTGAATACAAGAATTTCGATATGTCACTTTGTCTAGTGCGAGATCGGTTAATGTTACATTTGGATCTATTTTGATCAGTATATTAGGCATGGATGTAGTATCGAAAGATCTGATTAGGAAAGAAGAGTGACTTATGTTTTGGTTCTGTCCTACAATAGCTGATTTTACATCGTTCATTAGATCCATATTAGTATTCTCTATTTTGAGATGAGTTGTCTTTTTGGCTTCGGTGAAAGTAGTGGCACGACCTGTGGTGTGATTATCGACCTCATCGATCAATAACTGTCTGGCCTCTTTGTAGATCTCTGAATCATTCGGGAATCTTTTGTACATGTTGCTGAAGATTTCGATCGCTGCCATCTGTTCGGAGTAGTTCATGTTCTTAATACAATAATAGATAGATAGACTGATCGCATGAGTGAATCTTAACACGTCCATCTTTGAAACACTGTTGACAGGTATTTCAGGTTTATTGTAGAGTGTAGATTCTTTTTTAATAGTTCCTTTAGATCTAAAACTATGTTTCAATAGTTTCTCCGCATACGCATCATGATGGAGATTTTGGGCCATAGTAGCTAGTTCGGCATCGACATGAATCATGAACTGTCTAAAATGCTCTTGTTTGAACATCTTATCGTGCATGTATGGTACAAAACCCTCCGGAACACGAGGATTACTAAAATTGATGAATTCTTGTTTTAATGAGTTGTAGATGGAGAAGCTGGATACAACGCGCGTCATGTTGCATTCACGAATGTATCTAAAAAGAGTGTTACTAACGTGACAGTTTTCCTTAAGATAGTTTTTTGCACCACGTTCTAGGGCTACGATTCGAATATCTGTGTTTTTGGTAGAGAATTTACGGATCTGTTGATCGATCTGTTTCTTAGAATCACCTATCTCACCGTCCGTTAAGATGTACAGCTCGGTAATAGTGTTCGGATCAATATCAAACATAGCGTCAGTTAAAAGATTGAATCCGCTCATCATATACGTGCCAGAAACGATCGGTCTGATCTCTTTTTGGATTGCTTTTAATCTTTTTATATCGGTCGGATCAATGTTCTCGAATAGTTTGGCATAAGTCGACCAACATATCACATGACAGTTAGTATATCCCATCTTTTTTGCAATCTTGCCTATCAGAATAAATTCATAGTCCATGATGGTAACAGACTTATCTACCCATTTTCCCTTTATTTCTATTTCTCTAGTGTACATATTAGACTCCGTAGATCCAGATACATCAACAAAAAATATCGGTGTGTTTTTTTGTGTTAGAGATTGAAGATCAACAAAGATGGATTCATTAGTTTCCTCGATTTTCTCGATTTTAATACTCTTTTTAGGTTTAGTAGTTTTGGTGATTGTAGTTGATTCAGTTGATTTAGTTGATTTAGTTGATTTAGTGGACATGTTTTCGATAATGCTGATGTGTATTTACGTGTATCGATATACCCTTGCGTAATCTTTGTTAAAATCAACTTTTGCGTAAAGCTCTATCGCGTAGTAACATATAAAATTCTTTACATCAAGGTAGATATAATGACAGAAGTGGATACAGAGAATCTTGTTCCGACGTCTACTGATATGTTTGTAGGAATGCTTGGTAATACCGACAAACTGGTATCATCTAATAAACGTTGGAATTATGCTGATCATAAAGGGGAAAAGGACTATGATGATGATCTTGATGTCGATCCACACGTTTTTATGAATAATGCAAAAAAGTCTTCTAAAGGTTTTGGAGCAGAATCGATATTCGTGAAACCTCGCGATCACGAAGATAAACGAGATGATAAACGTGATGATAAACATGAAGATAAACGTGATGATAGACATGACGATAGACATGATGATAATGGAACTCGAAGTGGATCGAAAAATAGACACAGAGATAACGATACAACATCTGTTGCTGATAGTGACACAGTAAGAGATGATACTGATACGAGTCATCTTAGTAAAAAGGAACTGATTCTATTGAAACTCGATCTGATTAGAAAATTAGGGGAACTCAAACAGTGTGGTGTTAATCTATCCCAAAACTACAATCTTGATTCTGATTTAGATATGATGCAATACGAATACAAACTCCATCACGATATTCGATCAAAACAAAACTCAGTACAATGGATGAGTCACATGATGATCGGTATTATTAAAGGTACGGAGATCCTCAATGATAACTACAATCCTTTTGATATCAAGCTAGATGGTCTAAGTAACAAGATAGGATCTGACATGCACAATTATTATGCTGTTTTAGGAGATATCTATGAAAAATACAACCAACCCGGAAAACAGATGGCACCAGAGATGAGACTACTGTTAATGATCAGTGGTGCAGCCCTCAATATGCAAATCAACAAAGTAGCACCTGGTGTAGGGAGCATGTCGACATCAAACGTCGTCAAAACCGAAGAAAATTTAACGGACCTACGACAGAAAGCAGAGTCTGATACTAATGCCGATACTAATTCTAATTCTTACATTAAAAAACAACATGATTCCGCCGCTCAAAAAGCAGCAGATCTTAAAATGATCCAAGAAAAAGAGTTAGAACTGAAAAGAACCAACAAGATGCTGGATGCTAAAAACGGTACTAGTATGAGAAAATTCAAAGAGAGACTCGTTTTGAGTTCCGAAGCCCCTCCATCTCAAGACAAACGACGTGGTAAACAACAAGACAACAATGAAGATGAAGACGAAGATGACGATGAAAATGAAGATGATGATGATAACGAAGAAGATAATCCACATAATCTATCAAAAGCTGAAATTGAACATATACGCAAAATGAGATATCTTGAAGAACAAAAACATCTTGAACTCTTAAGACGTAATGCTCACACCGATTCGGAGATGTTTCGAAACAAGAAGAATGAACTTTTTAGGAACAATATGATACGTAACGACACTGAAGAAAAAAGAAAACGCGATTTAGCAAAACAGAATCAACAGATGGACGATATTTTGGATTCTATCGACAAGATGACCGTCAATAAATCCAAACTTCAACCTAAACCTCAAATTAAACCTAAACTTCAACCTAAATCCCAATCTAAAATTCAACCTAAATCTCAATCTAAAACTAAAACAGTTCCAGAATCCACTAGATCATCCAAACGTAAATCATCAGACGAAGTATCGTCCGCTAGTACATCGAGTACAGCATCGTCTGTTTCGATTAACCCCAGAGCAAAAGCGATCATGAAGAACACTGCAGAAAAGGCCAAAATAGAGAGTCAAAAAAAATACAGCAACTTCTCCGATGATTTATCTTCGTCATCTTCCTCACTCAAACTCAAACCTCAACCAAAACCTCAACCAAAACCGAAATTATTACCAAAATTAGTAAATACCAAACCCCTCAAGACTCAATCTCAACCTCAACCTACGATCAATACCAATACCAAATCTAAACCCAAACTCTCTGTTAATGATTTTAAATTCGATGAAAAGATAGAAATGCTATTAGATAACAATCCATCCGAATTTGATGATATGAGTAGAGATGAGATCAGTATCGGCAGCCGTGATAAAAAGAGTAAGGGTGGTGATACTGGATCCGGATCTGGATCTAAGACATTTGATCCATTAGACTTTGGTATGATATCTATCGGTTCTAAAACCAAAGGTAAGAAACTTTTATTGACTGCTGGTAAAAAATAAAAATTGTTAAAAATGTTGAAAATTACATACACTCTGTATTATCATTAGAATTAATGATAATAAGTAGGAAATTCGCTCATGGATCAATCTAGATCTGAATGCGATTTGATGTTGATGTTGAAGATCGTCATAATAGGTGATGAGGCTGTAGGTAAGAGTTCTATTTTTTCTAGGTATTGTAATCTTAGCTACATATCTGAATCTTCCTATGATTATATATATATACCTACCATTGGTGTTGATTTCAGAAGTAGGTATGCGGATGTTCTCACTTATCATAAACTACAAACTAAAATGTGTAGGTGTAAACTACATATATGGGATACGTCCGGTAGAACCGCCTTAAGACCTGTCACTCAATCGTACTACAAAGGATCCCATATCTGTATTGTGTGTTTTGATACGACTAAATCTAAACCTGACATTGATGTTACAAATTGGATCACTGATTTTCGGGAGAAGACTCAATTAGAAAATAGTATGATCTATGTTATCGGTACAAAATATGATGATCATGCCAATTTAGATCTGATCGACATCAACATCAACATCAACATTAACAACACTTCATTTGCAGAATACATCACACAGATTAACGACATTCCCAACACAAAGTTCATGGGATTCACCAGTGCAAAAAACAATACTTACGTTGCATTTGGTAAAACTGACACTACCAAAGTGTATTCTATTCATGCAATGTTCATGTTGATAGTGAAGGACTACATTGAGAAGATTGTGTATACTAATGCTATTGACCTTACACAAGAAAAATATCATGTAATGTCAGGTTTTGAAAATGATACTGATAATGACGAATATTGTCAATGTTGCATATTGTAAAATTAAATTAAGATCACTTTTCAGTGAGTTCGTTGTAAGCTTTAAGAGTCTCTTCACGGATGTTTCGTTTTTTCAAATGTTTCTGATGACCGAATTTATCTGTACCAACCATGAAACCTAATTTGTTTGATATACCGTAGGGATCATCCATTGCAGATTTGTAGTCGGTGTGTTTCATGTTTGAGAAGTATGCTAGATCATCTTCTCTTTCATCCTGCATCTTCTTCATTGCGGCATCAAGGGATTCTTTAGTCACTCCTTTATTATGCGAATCATATTGATTTTCATCTGGAGAATCAATACTGATCTCGTCATCACTCATACCATTCTCATTACCGATAATTCCTGCTCCGATTCCGGCATAAGAGTTGTTGTAACCATCAAAGTTCCCTTCGGCATACAGATTATCGTACTGATCGATGCCAACACCTCCAGAATCACCATCAAAATCATTGTAAGCAGCGATGTGATCGTTGTACTTGGTCAATCCACCTTTCATCTTTCTTTTATCATCCCGTCTCTTTTTCCTCTCGAAAAGTCTATTAAATTCATCCGGAGTATACGATCGTCCCTCGAACAAATTCTCTTGATTCATCTCGATCTCCCTATCTTCTTGTTCTCTAAAGAGTGTCATATCATCAATACGGCGTTTGTAATCTTCGGGATTGATAGCCTCTGCATTCTTCTTATCATAACCATGTTTTCTATTGGTATCGGACATTCCCCGTTCGAAGTTGAGTTTAGCAACAGCTTTATCTTCGTCTGTCATGTGTTGGTCCTGAAGTTTAATAAACTCTTTGAACGAATCTTGTTGACTTTTGAAATCCCTTTGAGTAGTGTCCATTTTACGTTGCATATCATAAGCCTTCTTTTCATGAGGGTTGGTCAAAAGATCTCCAGCTTCTCTGATAAGTTTGTATTTGGTTTTGTTCTCTTTGGTCTGTTCGATATGATCAGGATGGTATTTCTTTAATTTGGTTTGATACGCTCTTTTAATCTCAAGAGGTGTCGCAGTAGATTCGACACCTAACACTTTGTAATGATCCATCTCTACCTCTTTAATAGTTGTTTTGAACTTCGTGTCGGATTGCGATTTTTTATTCATATCTATCTCTTCTGGTCTCCTTTTAGGATTCATTTTACCGATTAATTCACTAATGTCTGTCATTTTAGTTACTAACAGTGTAAAGTTTATTATTTAAGTTCGATCTAGCACATCCATAATTAAATCTATATTCATTTTATCTGTCAATCATATAATGAATAAACATCAACATAAACATCAACATACACATCAACATGAGCATAAACATAAACATAAGGATCAACATAAAAATTTAAAGCTGTTGGACAAGTTTCGGGCGGTTCTTCTACTGCATGCTCTAGGGGATACGATCGGATTCAAGAACGGTGATTGGGAGTTCAATTACAATAAAACAGAGACTCTAGACTATGTCAATGAACTTATCTATGAGTTTATCGCTCTGGGGGGGGTCAATGGAATAGATCTGAAGGATTGGAAAGTGTCGGATGATACATTCCTTCATTTAGCGATAGGTAGATCTTTGTTATCTTATAAAAAGAAGGACGGTGTTACCGAAAAACTGATTGATATCACCAAAGACAACTTGTTAGATGAGGCAGAAAGGATGTGGGCAGAAGCCGATGGATCTTATGTTGATGATACCGATACTAAAACCGACAAGATTAAATTCGACAGATTTATCGGCATAACGACATCTAACAGTATTGCAAAGTTCAATGATACACTCGATGCCAGAACCCTTCCTTATGATGATAATGCGGGTGGTAACGGGGCTGCTATGAGGAGTCCAATTATTGGTGTCTGTTTAAGAGATAACATAGACGATCTGATCACTTACAGTATCGATTCATCTCGCCTCACTCATAATAATGCTCTGGGTTATCTAGCTGGTTTTAATGCCGCTTTGTTCATAGCTTTAGCCGTACAAAATATCCCGATCGATGATTGGCCATACATATTGATAGATCATCTGAAATCGGATCGATTAAAGTCTTTCTTATCACTCAAGAATATGGAACAGGTCTATGATCATACAATGTACATCAGATATTGGCAGAAATATCTTGATACCAAATTTGAAAACGGTAAACATATGTATCTCAAAACCAATTCTAATCCGATGCACAGAATTAGGTACTACTATGATAACTTTCACAAAGGAACATCAACGGTTCAGATCGGAGCGAGTGGTTATCTATGTATGATAATGGCGTATGATGCATTGATCGATTGTGATGGATGTTGGGAAAAACTTATAGTCTACGCATGTCTTCACAGCGGAGACTCTGATACAATAGGAGCAGTCGCAGGTGCCCTTTATGGAGCTGTTTACGGTTTTGGTGATGTTCCGTCTAATATGCTCAAATATCTCGAACGAAAACAAGAATTAGAAAGTTTGGCTTCAGGACTGTACAAGGCATTCACATGAATAAAGTTTACATGAACAAAGTTTACATGATGACCAGATTCTTAGCACTCATGATGGCATTAGCCATGCTTGCTGCATCAGTTGGTCCTTCATACTCTCTGCGTCCATCTGGCGACACAATGACTATCGTAGGGAACTGTTTGAACTTATCAGCCTCTTTATCGCGACCTAACTGAAAATCGTAGATGCCGACAGAATCATCGTTTTTAAAGTAGTTGTTCAGTTTCTCAAATTGGGATTGGGATTGGGATTTGGATTTGCCGCTAGAGCTTTTCATGACGGCATTACACGCTCCACATCCTGGCATATGAAATACTAATAGTTTTATCACTCCCGCTTGTGGAAGCTCTGATCTCTCCGGTAGTTGTGGTGGTTTAGGTATTGTAGATTGAGTTTGAGTTTGGTTTTGATTTTGAAGTTGAGATTGATTTTGAAGTTGAGATTGATTCTTAGTTTCATTCGATTTGTCTTTAGATGCATTGAATGAATTGTAGTGTTGTTTGAGAGTATCACTCATATCGCCCTCTTTGTACTGTGAAACTCGATCGATCACAGAGCTCACCATAGGATTCAGGTTGTCTCCAAACGCATAGGTTGTGTTATCGGCATAAGGGTACTGTGAGATGTTAGTATTAGGTGGTATCTGTCTAAAACTCTCACTAGACTCTACTTTGATCTTGGGGATTCTGGACACATAACTGTACATCGAATAGTAGTTGTAGATCATCACAACAACAACGATAACTAATAGAACCAGTATGATGATAGTGGTCGTTGAGAATCGAGATTTATTACCGTTTTCAGTAGTAGAGCTGACTGTTATTGATGTACTATCGGACATTGTTATTTATAGTATAGACAGGGAGATATATTCTGAGGGGATTTACGATTCAGAAACGATTAGAACGCATTTTGTTGTAATTGTTCATATAAAATGAGTAACAATTTTTTTCCCCAACCAGTATATACATCGAGATGGCACACAAGGAGAGTTTGAAAGATTTTGATGCTTTTTTTGGGGGAGATCTCAAAGGAGGATTGTTTGTTCAAGCCATGTTCAATGGTAGTGATTATACCTCTAGACCTGGAGGTAATTCTGGTCTCATGACCGAACTTTTGAGAGCGGAGAACTACAACGGTTACCAAAACGTGCGTTCTTCAACTGGACGTCAACAATCACCTGATGATGTCCCACAAGATGTTACGGATCTTATCATCACAACTGCTCTTTTTCATAGATTGATCGATGAATCTGCTACGGCTGGTACCAACATCGGAGAAGCAATTAATACAATGAATACATCTTTGAGAACATATCTCAATAGCGATTATGAAATAAATAAAAATTACCCAGTATTCGCTACCGCAGTGTACAGCAACGCACCGGATAATAAACATTATATTAACATCGCGTATGAGACAAGAACCAATGCTGATTATTTATTGTATTTAATGGCTGATCG
>Ga0302280_1002006_pt1 | contig 16142 bp, 11 predicted proteins | sample III_Fen_E1_1_FD_198771 | JGI IMG/M metagenome (GOLD analysis project Ga0302280, IMG submission 198771) | Peat permafrost microbial communities from Stordalen Mire near Abisko, Sweden - III_Fen_E1_1 | ecosystem: Environmental > Terrestrial > Soil > Wetlands > Permafrost | place: Sweden: Abisko... | reverse complement strand
CTTACGTCAAATCCGGCATTCACCATGTTTTGGCGTTGTTCGAGTTTATGAATGTTTATTCCTTCATAATATTCTGCAAATACTTTTAATCGCCAGCCATTATATAAGTTTAAACCTTTAGGGCGCGTATTATCAAATATATATTCTGTTTTAAACCCTGCCCAGTTATCAAAGACATTTGCTTGTTGAAGGGAGGTATTATCCTCTGCGCTTGTAATGGTTTTATCATTGCGGTAACTAAAAGTCCCTCTAACGCTTGATACCTCATTAATAGGATATTTTAATCTGTACTGCACATCATGTGTGAGAATTTTAATAGTATATCCATCATCACTTACAGAGGGTAGTGAAAGGCGATGAAGAACCAATTGTTTATCCCATAACTTTTTTCTATTCTCTACACTTACAAAATATTCATTATTTAGATTAACACCCATACGCATCCCTGCAGTTATGCGATAATCCTCAAACAAATCGCTGGTAGCAATTTTCAAGAACGCATTAAGTCCGGGGTTTACATAATAGCCTGTAAACTTTTGATAGGTTTGATTTAGAAAGGAATTATCTACTTGTGCTATAACTTGGTCGACAGCAAAATTTACATAATAGTTTTTTTGTATAGGAAACTGAAAGCCCGGTAATTTCTGATTGTTAGTAGTTGTACCTATGCTTGTAGTTGGTGTAACAATACTCGTTTGTGGTTTAGAAGAATTAGTCGGATTATTATTTCCATTATTATCTTTAAAAGAATAGTTATTAATATCAACCCCTCCCGAATTATTTGGTTGTGTTGGAGTAATTTTTTCCGGTTGATTCTCAGATGAAATAGTTGTATTTGCAGGTATTTTTCCCTTAGCTGCATAGAGTTGAGCACGCCTGTAGTAAGTATTTTTTAAATTATAGTTTCCATTTACATCAGTTTTACTAATTGGACTGATATACATGTACTCAAGTCCGTTCACATAAAATATCTCGGCTACTTTATTGGCTTTTATGTTTACATCCTGTTCCAGTACACTTGTTTTATAATTGGAAATTGGATGGGCATTAAACACATATTTATAATGTTCGGTAGTATCTACAAAAGATATCACACTATCCAGCTTTGCCACAAAGCGATTTTTTATTCCATTCTGATCGCTTAAGTATGTAAAGTACCCATCATAAAAATCGGTTGGTTCACTTTCCTGAATGTTTTTTGTGTCGGTTACACGATAAAGGATTTTAGACTTTGTTTTGCAATCGTATAAAAATATATTGTGAAACCTTGATTGCTCAAATTCAAGTTTGCCATTATCACTTTCTTTTATCGTATCGTGAGTGCGGTTAGATGCAAAAGCAATTTGGTGTCCTTTGTTTACAAAATGTGGAGTTTCATCATCCCAAATATCATTGGTTATTTGTTCCAGTCCGCCTGCATTTATTTGATAGATAAAAATATCACTTTGTCCTTTTGCTTTTTTTACCGCACTCATCACAATCTTTTTTCCATCCGGACTATATGCAAAAGACTTTACTTTTTCTATTCCTGTAATGGGTTTATCCACTTTGTCTTTATCTTCAAGATTATATAGGGTTAAATAAATAACTCCCTTTTTTTCATGTATCACAGCAAAAGCTTGTCCGTTTGGATGCCACGCCAACAAGGGATAAGTCAAATCGTTAATCCTATCTATTTTAGGCCCCCATTTAGCTATGCGCTTTTTCTTTCCGGTAGTTAAATCTTGGAGATAAATGCGGTGCTGAGTCATTTCATTACGCGCATATATAACCTGTTTTCCATCGGGGCTGATTTTTAGCTGGAAATAATCTCTGGTTGCTTTTGGTTTTAAAATAATAGGGTCTTGAGTAGGGAACTTTTGCGTAGTATCTTTCTTTATATTGTTTCTGGCAACATTATCAATCCATTCATATAACAATCCTTTCGTATCGTTACCCACTACAAACATAAATGCATTATCTACATTACGCGAAACTTTGGTCATATATAAAATATTGGCAATGCTCGATTCGCCATAAGCATCGGCAACATGCTGCCACATTGCCTGCCCTATAATAACAGCATCTTTATCGCTTAGTCGGCTCAAACTAAAATACCTATCGAAGGTAATCCCATCTGTTACAATATTATCAATATTCGTATTCCATCCTTCAGAAAGATAGGCTATCAGTCCTTTTGTGTACCAATCGGGTAAATTTAAAAATGTTGAGTTTATGAGTACATTTTTTGTTTTACCGCCAAACAACATATCATTTACAAGTGCTTCTGCAAGCCCAGATCTAATCTGTCTATCAAGCGCAGCTAAATTGCCGTTAAAATACACGCTTAGTTTAGTGCCTATAATTTTTGTAGTACCGCCTGTATTGGCAGTAACATCCGTTGATAAACCCAAATTACTTTGTCTGAAATCTCCCTGATTACTATAGGTAAGTATTTGCAGCTTTCCGCTATGGTGGTAATCTAATTTTTTCTGTAAATCTTTTAAATGATACTCGGCACGATAGGAAACATATTTGGCAATATCTCTGCACCCTTCATAAAAATAAACCTGATAATCGTTATAATCATAATAAGTCCAGTAAAAGGGCTGGTACTGCACACGGCTTTTTCCAAATTCTTGTTGTAATCCATAATAAAATTGCCCGTAAAAAAACGCAGGTAATAAAATGGCAACAAAAAGAAGATGTTTCTTTATAAGACGCATAAGCTGAGGGGTAAAAGTAATAAATTTTCAAGCCCAAAACCTTAAAATTTGTTATAGATTAATAGGCTGAATAACAAAACCCCTGAAAAGGATTATTTCTTTTAAAAAGCCTTATATAAATGCTTCCTTTTGTGAAACTTTTTACCAAAGTATAGTTGTTTTCTAAATACTCTTTCCTTTCCTTACTATAATTATTACAAATATTGCTGTCGGCTATATATAAGTTTTCATTCATCTCTGTATCGCTTAATAAATCATATGCTTTGTTTGAACCGTCCATTAAATAATACTCATCATTAAAATATACCTGAAAACCGGCAGCCACGTCTTTTGGTGATATGTGGTTTTGTATTACATAATCATCCAATTCTTTTCTTACATCAAAATAATTGAGACTTTGTAGATTGCAATCCCATGCATTACCATATTTGTTAGGCTTAATAAGCCAGTTGCTTTGTATCATAAGTAAAACAAAAACCAAGCAAGCAGCTGTTACTTTTTGTTTACTAAAAGAAGATATAGAGTAAATAAAAGCAGGAAGAGAAAATATATACACCAACAAAAAGTATCGGTTACTGATTGGGTTAGATAAAGGCACACAAAAGGCAATAACAGCTATTATAGCAAGTATAAGAAACACAAAAGGTTCTTCAATCTTTTTCTGTTTAAAACAAAAGAGCGCAATGAATATCAGTGCAATAATGTTTCCATAATCAGTAAGTTTGATAAAGCACCAAAAGAGATTTTTCATCATTCCCATAAAGCCTATAGCAGTTCTGTGGCCTATGTTCTCAGGGTTTGTAAAGAACCAACCACCTGCATAAAAGTGAATAAACATCCAGATAATAGAAACCAAAACAGCAGCAAATAAATACCAAGCCGTTTTTTGTTTCTTTACAAAGACAAAATAAATCGACACAATAATTACTAAAGGAAGTGCCCGCAAATTAAGTAAACACAATAAGGTTGATGATAAAACCATACGCGATGCCCTCACATCTTTTACGGTATTCAGCATCCATAAAGTAAAAAACACAAAACCTATTTCACTGCTAAAATAAATGCTTTGTGCTGCCATAGCAGGGTGTACAAGCATTAACAAAAGAACCCACAGAGTCTTTTCATCAGATAGGAAGCGTTTGCACAATAGTTGTAATTGGTATAAAAGCCCGACAACAAAAGGAATGATAGATACGTGGGCTAACCATAATTTAAAACCAAATAGTTTAAATAAAGATGCTAAATACAAAGCGTATAAAGGAAAGTGGCCGTTATCGGTAAACCCATTTCCATTAGGAAGTAAGTGCTTGAAGTTTGTTTCTAAAAAATAATGTGCCGTTTTTACCTGTCCATACGTATCCCAAAAAACAGGTGTGTTGCAGCAACTTACAATAATAACAGCATATACAATGCTTACCAGCCACCAAGCATTCGTTTGTATAAATTTATAAGCAGCCATTTTGCCCAAAGGTACTTTAAACAGAGATATTAAAAAATGATATTAATTTTGGCGCACTATGTTTAAATTATTTACCTGGATACAAAAACTTGTTGCTTTTCTTACTACCAAAATATGGGGCATACGCCTTAATAAACTGGATAAGAAACAGGGCTTTTTAATACGACAGTTGCGTATAATTGCTTTATCAATCAAAGGCTTTAACGACGATAAGTGTACGGTTAAAGCCTCTGCTCTTACCTACTATATGCTATTTGCCATTGTTCCTTTATTGGCTTTGTTATTTGCTATTTCTAAGGGATTTGGTTTGCAGCAAAAGTTAGAAGCATATTTATTGCACGATTTTTCTCAATACAAAGGCATACTTACGCAGGCTTTTGAATATGCCAATAAAATGTTGCAAACCACGCAAGGGGGCATTATTGCAGGTATTGGCATTCTGCTTTTAATATATACGGTGTTAAGCTTGCTTAGCAGTATTGAAAATTCTTTTAACGAAATATGGGAGATAAAAAAGGGAAGAATCTTCATCCGTAGGATAACAGATTACATTGCCATTACCATTTTTGCACCCATTTTAATGTTTGTATCAAGCGGCATAAGTATTTTTTTAACTACAGAAATTGGTTCTTTAGAAAGCCTTGCGTGGCTTAGTCATTTTGGGATTATATTTAAAATTGTACTGAAAATAACATCCCTCTTATTGCTTTCAGTTATGTTTACGTTTATCTATGTGGTGTTGCCAAACACTCGTGTAAAGTTTAAATCGGCAATGATGGCGGGAATTGTAGCCGCTATTGCGTTTGATGTGTTGCAGTGGGCATACATTGCTTTTCAGGTGGGGGCAGTAAAGTACGATGCAGTTTACGGAAGCTTTGCCGCCTTACCCCTGTTTTTAATTTGGATGCAATACAGTTGGTATATTGTATTGTTTGGTGCAGAGCTTTCTTTTGCCAATCAAAATGTAGATCATTACGAATTGGAAAGCGAAATAAAAAATATCAGCACACGCTATAAACGTACCATATCTTTATTGCTTGCCAACTTGGTAGTACGCAATTTTATAGAAGGCAAAGCCCCCCTTACGGCAGCGCAAATAGCCGAGCGTTTGGATATGCCCATACGCCTTGCCCGCATGATTATTTTTGAGTTTACCGAAACCGAAATACTTAGTGAAGTAAAAACCGAGAAAGAAAAAGAAATAGCCTACCAACCTGCAATATCGGAAAACCAATTGAGTGTAAAATATATTTTAGATAAGTTAGATACCAAAGGCGTAAATGAGTTGCCCATACAATCTACAGCAGAGTTGCAAAATATACATAAAGTAATGAATGAGTTTGACGAGGTACTGAACGAAAACAAAGGAAATGTTTTAATAAGAGATATTGTTTAAGCCAATCACTATGCAAAAAATCATCTTAACATTAGTTCTAATACTTGTTATAACCACAGCCTGTAAAAAAAATTACACCTGCACATGTGCAGTTCTTTTTAGTGGCGCTACTTCCTACACATCAACAAGTTTCGACGATACTAACGCGAATGCTAAAAGCCAATGCACGGCTTTAAACCAAACAACAGTTACCCAAACCGTTACTTGTGCTATAAATTAGTTGGGAGTTCCTTTTGAGTTCAAACAAAAAACAACATAGCATTTTGTATTTAGCTATATGAGTTCTATATTTGAAAACTATGGAGAAAATTGAAGGGAAGGTAGCTACATTCAGTATGATTGAAAAAGATATAGTGCTGGTAGTAATGAAGGAGGATGCCGTGGTAGATGTGCCTGAGGTTGAAGAGAATACTAACATAACGATGCAATTAACCAAAGGTATCAGGTATGGTGTGCTGGTTGATGCCCGTCTGTATGATTCTATTACAGGTGAAGCAAGAGAGACTTCTTCAGATCCGGAAAGAAATGCTTATGTTATTGCTCAGGCAGTTATTATTACATCGTTGGCAAACCGTTTACTGGCAAATTTTTTAATCCAATTCCATAAACGGAATAAGAATGCCGAAATGAAATTGTTTAATGATTATGACGCAGCACTAGTTTGGCTGAAAGAAAAAATAAAAGAAGAACAGAGCGGAGGCAAGTCAACAAAAAGTAAAAAGATTTCTTTCCTTTCTTCTATATAGAACCCTATTCTTTATCGCTCAATTATTTCTTTTATCTGTTTAAGAAAAGCATCCATACCACTTTTAGAATGATTATAACCATCTTCGTTAGAGAAACCTTTTTGTGTCCAGGTAAATGTAGTATGCTTACCATCTTTAGATTCTAAAGTATAAGTTACCAAACTATAATTCTCTGGTTTATCTTCCAAACCTGTAAACGCACTCCAATAGCGGTAACTGAGAACTTTATATAAAATATTCTCAACCACCTTTCCTTTATCCTTGTATTTATGCCCTTGATATTCTCCTTGAAAAATAATATCACTACCTACTTTCCAATCGGTTATGGTTTCAGTTCCGAATAAATATTCTTTAATTATTTCGGGTGTGATTAATGCACGCCAAACTTTAGCAGGCTCGGCATTAATTTCAATAGATTCAGATACGGTTAAATCGTGGTTCATATTTTTATTTTATGAAGCAAATATAATTGAATTTGCATAATTCGTTTCAACAAAGCCTGCCTTAAAACTTGTTTAGGACTTTTACCAATTTATCTGCTAAGCCAACTATTTTTAACGCATGAATGTGGCGCAAAAAAAATCTTCATCCTTATGGGTGTTGTATAGTATTTTTTTCTTTTGGGGTTTTGTGGCTGCGTCTAATACGGTTCTTATCGGAACCTTTAAAGCTCATTTTAAGTTAACGCAATTCCAGTCTCAATTGATAGATTTGGCTTTTTATGCGGCCTACTTTTTTGGCTCGCTCATTTACTTTTTCTATTCCAGATTAAAAGGGGACTTACTTAACAAGATTGGTTACAAAACAGGTTTGGTAAGTGGCTTAGTTATTTCTGCCATAGGTTCTTTGGGTTTTATTCCTGCGGCGAGTATGCAATCATTCCCTATGATGTTGTGTTCTTTATTTATCGTTGCTATCGGTTTTACACTACAACAAATAGTGGTTAATCCCTACGTAATGGCAATGGGTAGTGCCGAAACAGGCGCGCATCGCGTTACATTAGGTGGCAGTATTAATTCTTTCGGAACTACCATTGGTCCGCTGCTAATCAGCTACGCTATTTTTGGCGGGATTAGCAATACCAATACGTTAAGTGATTTATCAAGCGTGAAACTACCTTACATCATTTTAGCTGTTGCATTTATACTGGCTGCTTTGTTGGTTGGTTTATCTAAACTTCCTGCGGTAACCAATACCGAAAAGATGGAGGACAACTTAGGTGCTTTTTCTTTTAAGCAGGTGCGCTTGGGTATGATGGCCATTTTTGTTTATGTGGGTGTGGAGGTAACCATACAAAGCAACATGCCTGCCTTGCTGGAAACAACTGATATGTTAGGATTGCCTGCCAATCAAACAGTTCATTTTATTTCTTTGTATTGGGGCAGCCTGATGATTGGGCGGTGGACAGGAGCTATTTCAGCGTTTAATCTTAAAGCAACTACCAAGAAAATTCTTACAGCAATTATTCCATTATTGGCTTATGCGGTTATTCTGTTGGTTAATTACATTAAATTCTCAGCCTTGGGGGTTCCCGAAAAAATAAATGATTTGTTGTATTACTTCCCTTGCATTGTTTTAATTATTGCAGGCTTCTATCTGGCACAAGAAAAACCTGCACGCACGATGCTATTGTTTGGAAGCTTAGGTACATTATTAATGATTGCCGGAATGTTGAGTAAAGGTTACATAGCTACATATCTTTTTATAAGCGGTGGTTTGTTTTGTTCGGTTATGTGGCCTTGTATTTTTTCTTTAGCACTGGCAGGCCTTGGTAAATATACCAACCAGGCATCTTCCTTATTAGTGATGATGATATTGGGCGGTGCGCTTATTCCGCCGCTTCAAGGGTTATTATCCGATAAAACAGGTATTCATTTTTCTTATATCGTACCTTTGCTGGGCTTTGTTTATTTGGCTTATTTTGGTTGGAAAGTAAAAGCTGTTTTAAAACAACAAGGACTTAACTTTGATGAACAAATAGTTAATAGCCATTAGTTAATAGTTATTAGGGATTATATATAAATGAAACAATTTACAAACATATTAACTCTTCGATACTGTTTTCTTGCTATTACCTATTGCCTATTAACTATTAACTGCAACTCCCAAACAACCCGCGTGCTTTTTGTATTTGATGCTTCCAACAGTATGAAAACAATTTATGATGGCAAACCCCGTATTGAAAAAGCAAAAGAATTATTCTATAAATTTATTGATAGTCTTAATCATTTAAAAAATTACCAGTTTGCTTTGCGCATATATGGCAACACGGTTAAGTACCCTCCAGGAGATTGCAACGACAGTCACCTTGAAATTCCCTTTGGAAAGAATAATATACAAAGGATAAAGGATTTTATCAAAACCATTCAGCCTACAGGTATTACTCCTATTGAGCATTCACTTACGCAAGCTGCCAATGATTTTCCCGATACCAAAGCTATTAATACCATTATTTTAATTACAGATGGTATTGAAGAGTGCGGTGGTGACCCTTGCAAAGCTAAACTGGCCCTGCAGGAAAAGGGTATTATTTTAAAGCCCTGTATTATAGGAATTGGTTTAACGGTTGAGCAGGCAAAGGCTTTTGATTGCGTAGGAAATTATTTCAGTTATGAAGATAAAGATGCTTTTTCTAAGACACTCGACTATGTTACCACCCAAACATTAAACAGAACAACCGCACAGGTTAATTTGCTGGATGTATCTTCTAAGCCAATTGAAACGAATGTAAACATGACTTTCTATAATGAGAAAACAGGAAATATTATGTATAACTATGTGCATAGTATTAACCTGAAAGGGAATCCTGATACGATACCGATGGATGAAACCAAACAATATACCATTGTGGTAAATACCATTCCGCCTAAACAGGTAACGTATGTTAAACTAAATATCGGTACCCATAATATTATTCCTATTGATGCACCGCAAGGTGGCTTAACTATAAAAAGAGGCGTGGGTATTTGCAACAACAACGATAAGGTAAAATGCATCATCAGAGAAGGAGGCAAAATGCAAACCTTGCATGTACTTAACTTTAATGCCTATGAAAAATTTATTGTAGGAGATTATGATGCCGAAATTATAACCCTGCCAAGAACCTATTTAAAAGACATTAATATATTGCAAACCATAACCAAAAGTATTGATATAGCCGATGCCGGACAGGTAAAAATAACTACACCCGATTTAGGCGACGGATGTATTTTGCAGGAAGTAAACGGAGAACTGATTTGGGTATGTAACTTGCGCACCAATAAAACCGTACAGGAATATAATTTGCAACCCGGCAATTACAGGGTTACATTCAGGTCTAAAACATTAAAGCAATCCATTTATACAATTGAAAGAAAATTTACGGTGAAATCTGACCAGCAATTAGCCGTAGATTTGTACCGATAGAAACACAAGACCATGCCTGCAAAAAAACTACAAGCCAACCAACCTATAGGTATCTTTGATTCGGGTATTGGCGGGCTAACCGTCGCCAACGCCATTGCCAAAGCTTTACCCAAAGAACAACTTATTTATTTTGGCGATACCGCCCATTTGCCCTACGGAGATAAATCGCCTGACAGTATTAAATATTATTGCATACGCATTGCACAGTTTTTGCTGGAACAAAATTGCAAAGTAATTGTTATTGCCTGCAACACTGCATCGGCACTGGCTTACGAAACGGTGAAAGATTTTGTGGGCGGAAAAGTGCCGGTAATTGATGTGGTTAATCCTATTGTGGATGAGGTGGTAAAAGATGCTACCCTGAAACACATTGGCGTAATTGCGACCAAAGCAACTATCAAAAGCGACATCTATGCAAAGAAGATAAAGCACGCTGCCAAGCATGTAGAAGTTTCTTCTTTAGCCACACCTCTGCTTGCTTCTATGATTGAGGAAGGTTTTTTTAATAACAAGATTTCGCGCACCATTATACACGATTACCTGAGCCGTGCCAAACTAAAAAAAATTGATTCGCTTATACTGGCTTGCACGCACTACCCCTTAATTAAAAAAGAAGTGGAAGAGTTTTATAAAGGCAAGATTAAAATATTTGATAACGCCGAAGCGGTTGCCAAAACCGTTGCACAGGTGTTAGCCAAACATAAACTATTGGCTGTAAAAAAAGGGGCTATGCATAAGTTCTACATCAGCGATTATACCAAATCGTTTGAAGAAACATCGCGCAACTTTTTTAAATCTAAAATAAAACTTACACAGGCTGCTATTTGGAAGTAGAGTGTTATTTTTGTGATGTAACAGAAGTAGGATTTAATTAATAACACAATTAATAAAAGGACCACCCGAACCAACTCGGTCTTGTTGCGAACAAGTGTTAGTTGCAGCTTTCTTTGTATCATATATTGTAGTATATGTAGTAGGCAAAGGATAAGAATTAGGTCCAGTTGTTTGATAACTACCAGTACAAGTACATAAATAATGCTTTTTACAAGATGTAAATGACATAATTATGAGTGCAAGTACTAATATTAGCTTCTTCATTATACAAATATAAAGCTAAAACAGCTTAAAAATCATTTTCGGGAGGGGTTTTCCAAACTTTGGAGGGAGTTTACCGAAACTTGGTGGGGGTTTATAGAAACCCTGTAACCGTTTACAGAACTTCGGCGGGGGTTTACCGAAACTTGGTAACCGTTTACAGAACTTTGGTAAACCTTTACAGAAACCCTGTAAGTGTTTACGGAAACTTGGTAAGTACTTACAGAAACTTGGTAAGTGTTTACAGAAAAGGTCTTAAAAGTCAATTTCCAGTAAAACTGGGCAATGGTCGCTGTGCAGGGAATCCGGCAATATTTGGGCACGTTTTAGCTTAGGTTGCAGGTTTTCCGTTACCATATTATAATCTATACGCCAGCCAAGGTTTTTGGCTCTTGAATTTGCCCTATAACTCCACCAGCTATATTGGTGCGGTTCCTGGTTAAAATGCCTGAAACTATCTACCCAGCCTGTGGCTACAAAGCTATCAAACCACTCGCGTTCTTCGGGCAAAAAGCCCGATGTGTTGGCATTGCTTTTTGGGTTGTGTATATCAATGGCTTTGTGGCAAATATTATAATCTCCGCTAATGATAAGTTTGGGGCGTTCTTTCTTTAATTTGGTAATGTATTTCAAAAAATCGGCCAGCCATTTCATTTTAAACGCCTGCCGCTCATCGCCGCTGCTTCCGCTGGGGTGGTAGGCACTAATTACCGAAATATCGCCAAAATCGGCACGCAAAACACGGGCTTCATCATCATAGGCTTTTATGCCGCAACCATACACTATGTTATCGGGCTTTATTTTGCTGAGTATAGCCACGCCGCTATATCCCTTTTTCTGTGCAGAATACCAGTAGTGGTATTTATACCCCAAATCCTCAAAGGGTTTATTGTCAAACTGCTCTTTTTCTGCTTTAATTTCCTGCAGGCAAAGTATATCAGGGTTGGCTGCTTTTAGCCATTGCAATAGGCCTTTGTTAAGGGCGGCGCGTATGCCGTTTACGTTGTAGGTGATGATTTTTTTGTTCATATTCTTGTGTTGCAAAAATACTTGTTAAAAACATTCCATAATTATTATAATTACTATATTTGGGCAATTTGTTAAGAATAATTAATACTATGCAGGTAAGAAAATTGTTATTGCTGTGTTTTGCAGTAATAAGTTCTTTGGGGTTTTCGCAGTTTCAATTTAACGAATATTCTTGTGCAAACATAAATACCGTTTTAGATCCTAAAGGTGTTGGTAACCAACAAAGACCTAATTGGATTGAACTTATTAATAACTCTACCACTGTTCAAACACTTACCGGATGGTCTATTGGCACAGATAGAAACGGTAATAACAATAAGTTTCCAATACCTTATGTTGGCAATAACCTTATTAATGTGGATAGTTTTGGGCTACAGGTAATTTTTTTATGTACGCATGATGAAACATCTCCTGGTACCATTGGTACCCAAACGATAGATATACATGCCAACTTTCTGATTAACCAAACCCAAAATCCAACGCTGTATCTTTTTGGTCCAACAGCCGGAAACTCTCCTGTGGATTCGGTTGTTATTCAACGCAATTTACCGGGCAATGCATGGGGCAAACCTAATAGCGATAGCGCTGCTTATTATTCTGATACCACCGGTAGAAGTAAAGGATTTGGTTTAAATGCCTGGAGGCTTTATCCGGTTGGCAATCCGGGGTTTAAAAACCTAAATAATTGGCATGATACAGGCGCCGCCTGGCAAACTTGGCCTAATAGATATTTTTTAGGTTATGCGCCTACACCCAAGCTGGTAACCAAGCCGGGTTATTATGGCTCTAATTTGCAGGTCACTATTCAGGATAGTACTCCGGCTATTATGATGAATACCATTTATGGTGGAGTACTAAATATTAAAGACAGCTTGGAAATATTTGCTACTACTGACTGTACAAACCCTACAACGTATTCGGCCAATGCAACTATTCCAACTAATATTAATGTTGCTGATTTAGGGCATCTTGGATCTTATACACCATTAACAGTGCCTTATTATAATTCAGGAGCCCCTACACCTAACCCAAATTTAGTTGGAGTGGTTGTAAGAGCTGTGATGCACGACCAATCCATTCGCCCAAATTATATGGACGGTTTTGAAGCGTATGGCGCTTATATTATAAATGATTCTACCTATCACATGGGTGTTACCTGTTTTTGTATGGATACGGTTAAGTTATTTACTTCTCCTACTCCGCCACAGGCAAATGATACCGCTGGCACACCAAGTGATACTAGTTATTCTACCCTTTACTGCTATATTAGTAACAGTACAAAAAAACAGGTGTATAAAAACCAGGGGCAAGCACTTGTAAACAGAATAGATTTTACCGGTTTTTTAGGCACTGCCACACCTGCAAAACTCCAATGGAATTTTCAGTTCCGTTCAGAAGACAGATATGGATATAGCTATTCAAACGTATTTGACTTTTTTACAGATCAAAGTTTGGGCTTAACCAACCGCCCCGATTTTCCTGAACTAGTATTTCGTTCAAGTGCCGAAGATAATTTCTTAAAAGGAGGTTATAACGCCATTGCAGGTCATGGGGCTACCCACTTGCGCGATTTCTTTAACCATACCATTACTTTGCGTCATAAATTAGATTTTGAATCGTCTCACTATACACCTACGTATTTGTTTATAAACGGAATTAACCGTGGTATTTATTACATAAAAGAACCTATTGATACAACGTACACTAATTATTATTATAACTATGCACAGGCTGATATTATTGCCTGCGATTTAAAACCTACCACTACAACACCTCAAATAACAGCTCTTGCCGGAAGTTTGCCTAAATGGGATAATTTTTACTCATGGGCGATGAACAACACCAGTGCAGGGTTTCAGATACATAATCCTGCTTCATACCAAATGTTTTCTGATTCGTTGGATATACAGTCTTTTATTGATTACAACTTTTACAATATGTTTAGTGTAAACACCAACTTTGTAAAAAATCAGGCACTTTGGTGGAAAGGAATTTCAAACGATACTACCAACCCTTCTAAATGGCGTTTTGGTTTAAGTAATACCGATATGACATGGGGTTCTAACCATAATAACTCGGGTGTAAATGGTACTAATACCAGTACTCCTTGTAATTATATAACTGGTTACGGAGCAACCCCTCAGCATCCTTTAATGCCTTTATTTGCTAAGCTAATGCTTAATGATACCTTTCAATCTGCTTTTTATTCCAGATATCAGGATTTATTAAACACTTCCTACTCCTGCGATTCAATAACTACGCATCTATCTTATGTAAAATCATTATTAGCAAAAGATATTGCCAGTCAGGTTTATTGGAATATATCTCCTACTGCCTCTGCAAGTGGCGATTCTACAAAACTATGGACTACCTTTGTTGATAGTGTGAATGCATTTATTACAGAGCGTTGTTCGTTAGCTCTGCAAAGTATGGCAACTAATTGCTTAAATAATGCTGACGGACCTTACAATTTATGTGTTAGTGTAATACCTGCAAACGGAGGTCACGTTAACTTAAATAGCTTAACATTAACTACTTTTACTTGGAACGGACAATATATAGATAGTGTTAATTATACTGCCAGTGCAGTACCCGATTCTAATTATGTGTTCGACCATTGGCAAACTCCATATTCGGTTCAACCGGCTAATACCAGCGATACGATTACTTTTAAAGTAAACCAAAATGCTTGTTTAACAGCTGTATTTGTATTAAAGCCTCCTTATGAAACTACAGGAACCCCTATGTTGCCGGGAGCTTTCTCTCCAAACGGAGATGGCATTAATGATGTACTAAATGTTTATGGAATAGTTAATGCCAGTTCGTATACTTTTGAGATTTATAACCGTTGGGGCGAGCGATTATTTTATTCAACTGATAAAACACAAGGCTGGGATGGTACGTATCCTAATGGAAGTGGCCCTGCAGCAGTTGGTGTTTACGCATACAGATATAATATTATCATAAACAATAAAACTTACGTTAAAAACGGAAGCGTTACGCTATTAAGATAAAATATGGGCATTCGTAATATTATTTTTAAGTTATCGTTTTTCTGTACGTTAAGTCTGTTTGCTCAGGATGTTCACTTCTCACAACTAAACCAATCACAATTACTCATTAACCCTGCAAACACAGGTTTTTTTGATGGATATTCACGTGCTGTATTAAATTACCGTACCCAATGGACTGCAGGAGGAGCGCCTTACACAACCATTATGGCATCTTTTGATGCAAATGTAGGCGTGAAAAAATCCCGTAAAGCATTTATAGGTTTTGGCGGATATATATATCAAGATAAAGCCGGAGACGGTAGTTGGAAAACATTGAATGCCGATTTCTTGGGAAATATTATTGTAAACATAAGTAAGTCTGCTAAGCTAAGCGGTGCTATTGGGGCAGGTATGGGGCAAACAGCAACTAACACCAGCAATTATAGTTGGGGCGATCAATATACCGGTACGCAGTTTAATACAAACTTGCCAAGTAATGAGCAATTTAATAACAGCCGGAATTTTACCTGGTTTGATTTATCATCGGGTGTAAACTTAGATATTGATAAACTAACACAACAGTTTACGCACAACAACCGTTTTGCTTTACGTATTGGTTTTGCGGGCTATCATTTAAACCAACCAAAGCTTGAATTTACTACGAACACTCCTCAGGATATAGCCCGGAGGTTTGTTGCTAATGTACAATCACGTATTGATATCAAAGAATCTCCCGTAAGCATTATGCCAAGCTTTATATATATGTGGCAGGGTTCATATAAGGAAGCTAACTTAGGTACTTTTGTGCGTTATCGGTTTAAGGATGAAACAAAAACAACTGGTTTAAGAAGCGAAACAGCTTTATATATGGGGTGTTATTACCGTATAGGAGATGCTATTATCCCTCAGTTTATGATAGAAGTAAAAAGTTGGATGTTTGGCTTTTCTTATGATGAAACGCTATCTACATACAAACAAGCTAACCACGGGTTAGGTGCTTTTGAACTTAGCCTTAAATGGACAAACCTACGTAATTCTTTATTTAAACAACGTCGCGAGTTTGCCGGTGGCAGCGGAAGAGGTAGCGGCCCTCCAACATCCGATTCGAAAGATAAATAATATAAGTTTTAACTCGTTAGAAAACTATATTATCGTCACTTAGTGACATTCTTCCCTAATTCAAATAATAATACCCCTGATTGTATAATGATTAAGCTATTAGTTTAGATTAGTTTGCTACACATTAATGTTGCATTCATTTTATAACTAAAGTAAAGAAAGAAAGGGTTAATTATCTCGAAACTACTAAGCGGC
>Ga0302280_1002004_pt1 | contig 16153 bp, 6 predicted proteins | sample III_Fen_E1_1_FD_198771 | JGI IMG/M metagenome (GOLD analysis project Ga0302280, IMG submission 198771) | Peat permafrost microbial communities from Stordalen Mire near Abisko, Sweden - III_Fen_E1_1 | ecosystem: Environmental > Terrestrial > Soil > Wetlands > Permafrost | place: Sweden: Abisko... | reverse complement strand
TGTAAAATATCAATCAGCTTTTAGAAAAACACTATTATATTTACTCCTACTTTGCATTACCGTCATAACAGAATACACTCCATGTTTTGAATCTTTGCCAGTTATTATTCGTCTGAACATTGAAGCAATGGTGCCAACAGTTTCACACTGTCTCGAGAGAGGTCGATTCTTATTATGCAGTTCAGAAATAGTGTTAGCCATACAGCTCAGCGAGATTGACCAGCTTTCAACTCTTGTTAGAGCCCCACCAATCTCACACTCTCTAGTTCAAAACAACTTACGAGAGTTTTTACTAAGAGATTCAACTCGCCCAATATACACCTCCGGGTGACCAAAAATAGACTTAGGGTCAAACCCCCGTCTCAGAACCGTGCGGGCATTTTCCAAATGCACACGGCTCGCACCCCATTACTTGAATTTTTTAAAAGTCTCCCAACATGTAAAGCTAATTTTTGTAATATTATAATACAAGAATGCGTCGTTTATACACAAGAGCATGATGTTTCTTGCAAAGAGTAACAACTTTTCTTTCTTTCAAAATAAAACTCTTCATAAAGGGAGTCAGGTCTTTTCTAGTAAGATTGACCCGCGGATTAATGTGGTGAACTTCCAGGTTATCGGTAACTTCACAATTCTGATATTCACATTTTTCCTCTTTTGGCAAGGACTTATAAGATCCTTGTATATCCAACGCTTCATTATAGACTAGTTGAGTTAAGGTAATAAACTCTTGACCACGAAAAAACTTATTATTTGTTTTTAAGGTAGTAGGTCATTCCAATCTAGTAACTTTCTTTCCTAACTTATCACTAACTCTTAGAAATCTGCCATATTTAGAGAATACTTTAGCAGCTGTACGAAGTTTAAGTTTGTCAGCAATAGTAAGCGCACAACTTTTACGATATATAGCTAGTATTGTTCATAGGTCCGATTTTTGATTTACAAAAGAATAATAATTACTCAATCCTCGGATTATTGAGCTATACTGTCTCACCAATTCTGGAAGTTCTAGTGATGCTAGTTTCCTACAAGAACAAGCTCTATAAGTTTCTAAGTTAGTACCCGATCTCTGAACTGCAAATCCCCTTTCTGCAGCTCTACGACACAAATCCAAAACAGGAACCCTCATTTGGGCATTATTATGACTGATTTGTTTATGTCGAGGCAAAACAAGACCATCGTTTATTTTTGTTATAACATTATTCTTAATTCAACGAATATCTGTACCCAAAAATCTAACTTTATTAGATCCATGCATTATGATAGATTTTTTTTTATTGCACTGTAGAGACAAAGTCTTTTCTAGAAATTCCACAATAGAATTCTTTATAACAAACGCGTTAATTTTTGAACCTACATATCCAATTAAAAAATCATCGGCATATCTTATATAATAAAGTCTACCAAATTTAGGATCATTTGGTAACCTAGTAGGAATATTATTTAATATAAGTGGTTTCCGTTTGATCCGATGCATTATTATTTTAAGTACAGGATATCTTGACACAACCTCCTTGTCAAAATCATCCATATGGTTAATTGACCGATAATCAGGATTGTATTGCCTGGTTATCCCAAAGTTGTACCTTGGAATTAAATTAGTCTCCATAAATTCATCTAACTCATTAAGATAGAGATTACTTAAAATAGGAGAAATTATTGAACCTTGCGGAACTCCCTTAGTTTGATAATTGGCTCTATCTGCAAGATTATAAATGTCAACATAACCTACTTTTATAAATTTTCCAATTAACTCACAAGTTGATTGATCACAATAATTTTGAAGTAACTGCAGCAGCTTCTTGTGATGAACATTATCAAAATATTTTTCTATATCAAAAGATATTGTTCAAGTTACTGCTTGTCATCTATATTTTATATCATGTAAGGCATCATGACAACCTCTTTTAGGACGAAAACCGAAAGACTTGGAACTGAATATAGGCTCTAAAGTTTTTTCAAGTTCTACAAGAATTGTCGCTTGTACAACCTTATCTATAGCAGAAGCAATACCCAAATATCGAACACCGCCATCAGCTTTTAGAATGCTAATTCTTCTGCTTGGTTTAGGTTGAAACTTTTGAGTTTCCAGGTCTTTAGAAAGTTTATTTAGACGATCCAAGGTTATATTGGCTTTAATTTCTCCATCAACACCAGGAGCTGCATTAGTTTTAAGTCGAGCATAGCCAGCCTTAAGATTATCTATATTATATAATACAGGATAAGATATCTTTGCCAAAATATCTTTTTTTGCTTTCGCGTTGGATTTCTGAAACTCAGTTTCCTGAGAAATCTTATTCGTACCATGAACAGTCGAATAATTTCTTACAAAACTGATACGACTGAACGGCCGAAATAATGGGCTATGGGTTTCGAGGTTAATACCTCTTCCCACTCTGCAGGCCATAGGAAGCATCTTTTTTGCTCGTCCATTACCCATTCTTACAATATAGTAATTCCTATTCAGTCTACTGTAAACATCAAGTAGATTAGGCCCTCCCTGCAGTTCTAAATAAAGTGTAGTGACATATTTAAATACCCTTTTTATGGCTGGATGATAAAGATTTGTTCCACTCGTCGTGGTTATAAACGTTGAGCTACTCTCAGGTCATCTATGATTCGGGGACTCCCTTCTAACGTTAACACTTTTTTGTGTCCGGTTTTCTAAAGTCCGTATCACTTTATCTACCATAAATATACTTGAGTGTGACATGCTAAATTCCCTCATCGCTTGTTTCACGATTTTGGTAAGTCAACTACTCACGCAGGCGTAATATTTGTAGCTTAGCCTGCCCACAATACAAAGCTTAACTGCAGCGCACAATCAAAATAAATGTTGATATAAAATTACATCACCACCAGATAAGGGATCAAAAAAGCATGTCCCAAATCGACGATCTGTCAATAACATCGTCAATGCTCCAGCTAAAACTGGTATTGATAACAACAACAAAAATGACGTTACAAAGTGCAGCCTAGACACTTTCGCATCCGCGCCCAAAACTGTATGAACTAATTTCTTAGAGTACAGCTTCAAAGAGCCTTATTTACTTTTCAGATTTTGTTTTCCAAATAACTTTCGCCTTTGAGAAATTGTTAATCTCGTACGAGATCGAATTAGTTTTTTAAACATATCTCATACTTTTTTAAAAATAATCTTCATTTTACCAGATCCACAGACTTTCTTCATTTCATTTTTCCTTTTTCTAATTAACTTAGAAGCGTGCCCCATTTTCAATAGATTACACTTCTTATGCACTGCGTAATACATCATTTTATTCAGTATAATTTCATTATAGACCATATCCCAATCAATATTTGCATCAATACTTTCAGCTATACAATCTTTTGTCTCCTCAGAAAAATCGACCAGCTTCTCGAGGTTTATTTTACCTCACTGCTCAAGCACAAATTCCCAACACCTAACACTTAGTTCAAATACAGTTGGCTCATGATCAATTTGAATCACTTCTTCTTCTAGCATAAGTAACTCATTACAAATATTACAAACAGCATTTTGGCGAAAACAAAGAAAATATGACAATTCGCGTGTAGTAAGCTCTTTTTGCATTTATATCTTTTGCTGAGAATTTAAGTATAATTGAAAGACTTTATTTTTATTATGTAAATATTTATCCAAGTAAATATTGGTTTTCCAAAAGCTATACTTTACCCCCATAAATCACACACTTCTACCACCGTAAGGCCTTGTTTGTTTGTGCTCTAATAAAATAGCCCCGTCAGTCCGAATTTTACCATTTTCAAAAAAAAGAGTTTTTACGTATGTCATTGTTTTAGGTTTAGATTGATATTTTGATATTAATAATTTTTTTAAACGCTTTCGCATATAAAAATCAAACGACTTCATCTGTAAGGTAATGCTCCCATCAATATGAAAGTAGTTACAAAACCCCCGTATAAGACTATTTAGACCTTCTATTATACTTTTAATCGATTTTGGAATAGCAGACCTAGTTAAGAACCTCTTCAAGTCCAATTTATGCTTTTTTTTAGAATTATCAGAAATCATCAAAAATACACCACTGTTTAGATAGGTTATTCGCCTATTCAATCTAAAGGACCATGGAGCTCGTTGAAGCTTGGTAAATTTACCTGAAAGAATTTGCTCAGTTTTACGCGGAAAAACTACACAAAATCCCAAGTAGTCAAAAGAAACGCCAGGTTTAAAAAGTTTACCTTGAAATTTACCCTTATCTTTTATAGACAACCCCCTTTCTCGTAAGAAATGCTGTAATTTTTTTTGAATAATTATTAACTGACGCCAGTCCATAAATCCAAATATAAAAATATCATCTACAAACCTAACACAATGAACTTCAGCATTAAATTTTCTTATTTTTGACACACGATCATACGCTGGATTTTTCTTTCCCCCGTTTTCAAGCTCCCTTAACCATTTAGAAGCCATTTTGATGTTAACCTCATATTTAGTTTTAGGGAAAAATTGAATTACTTTATCTAGTCCATCTAATACACAATTACAGCATGCAGGACCTATAACAGATCCTTGAGGTACTCCACGTTTAGAATATCAACTTGTATCGACTAAACTGTTCGGTTCTTTCTTACCATAAACTTTCCCACGCAATCAAGCACAAATAAGAAATTTATATTTTTGTGTAATTGGAAAGTATTTAAGAATACTCTGGTGATTTATAGACCCAAAGCAATTTTCTATATCTACATTTAAAAATTTATACCATCTGCGATGTTTAAATTTTACAGGAACATTGTTACAGGTAGCTCTAGGATAAATTTGATATACACGATTGTACTGCCTACGCCGCATTTTTGCCTCTCGATCTATAAGCCTTGTTCGTATTGATGTTTTAAGACATTCCGCTTTATCATAGGTTGTCTTACTTACTGTCACAGGCATCAATAGATTTGATCTCCTCCCCACCCGCCTTGATTGACCAACTCTTCTATAAATAAAAGAAATTGCTTGAATTGCATTTCTATATTTACGAAAACCAAATGATAAAGGATCGCTTTGGAATTCTATAATGGGGTGTACTGCGTTTAGGATGATAGTTTGAAGAACCCTGTCTCTAAGACTTGGTATACCTAAGGGTCTGTGCCCAGGCTTTAATAACTTATCAATTCAGATCTGGCGAATAGTATCAGCTTTATAATTTTTCCTGATACTAAGCATATTACACTTTTTTAAGAGATTAAGACTCAACTCCAAATTATATTGTTTCATCTCTTCTAACAAAATATTTTCACGTTCTAGATCTATCCGCGCTCTAAGCGGTAGATCTTTTTTTATCTTTCATAACTTTTTAGATTTAGCATATCTAGTATTTTTAATTTGATTCTCCTGATATTCTTTTTTCATATTACTTAAGGTTTTATACTTCTCTCCGTTTACTCCAGAAGTACCCCCACCTTGTGATTTTTCAATCTCTTTTACAGCATATACACATATACCAAAAGATTCAATAAACACATTTTGAATTTTTGTTATTAATAAAGGCAATTTATGAGAAACAATTCGATCTTCTTTGGTTAACTTTTTATGAAAATGTAAAACTTTAGAAACTATAATGTTGTATGAATCAATTGAGGTACTAATACATTCAACATTAGAAATACCAAATACAGAAGATTTTGTATTAGGATTACGATACTTCAGTCATAAGTCCTTATCTTGCAACTTACGTTCTTTGCATCACTTTTCAACGAAGCCTGAAATTTCTAAAGTGCTCTCACCGGTGTTTCCTTCATCAGACATACTACAATTATTGTATGTTCTTCTGCCACCAGTTCTAACTAAAAGACTTAAGTTGTTCGCGACATGCAAATTAATAGTGTATTGGACATGAGCTTCCATGCTTTTGTTTACACAGTTTATTAGTTCTCGGATGTGTTCCTGGAGACGTATCTTTCTCTTCCAGCAGAGAATTGAAATATAGCATATCATTACTCATTCTTGATCATTGACCAATCACTGCATGTAAGATCTAGGGCTGCGCTTACCCCTTTTTCAATATACACACACTTTCGACCTTATTTTTCGCCAAGAACATCTTTTAGCCCGCGCTCGAATACTTCAAGCAAAAAGAGGTATATCAAAAAGTTTAACACTGCGAAGGTGAACAAATGTTACAATAAAATTTATTGCACCAAATAACGATGATAAACCAGCTAAGTGTAAAGAACCAATTAAAAAATCAACACTAACACCCGGACTATATAACAAAGTTGAAAGTGGTGGATAAATAGTTCAACCACAACCTGGACCATACGCATTACCCACAGCGCTAAACATACTAAGCATTAAAAAAAAAAATGAAAATGGTAAAATTCAAAACGAAATAGAATTCAAACGCGGAAAAGCAACTTCTGGACTTCCTACCATAATTGGCAAAAAAATATTACCACCAGAGATGGGAAATGTTATTAAACATACCCCCTCAAAGAACCATGCGTGCAAGTCACCCCGCACATGGCTCACCCATATCCTTAAATTTTGCACTCAGTCTTTACTTAGACTTACTAACTATATCTCCCGCTTCCAATTTACGGTGGGCAATGTCCCCATGACATCAGGAGTGCACTAAAGACATATTTGTTAGTCTATTATTATCACCCCCACAAAACACTGGAGTTATGTAATGTATATGAACTTGTCCTTTTGTAAACTCCCTTTCTTCCAAAACGTTCTTACATATATTGCATTTACCTTGCTGTCAAACCAATAGTTTTTCTCGGAAAGAAGAATGTTTCCCTTGAGCTTTAAATCGTAACTTCAGATTTCAGTCAATCAACGCTTCCGATTCCACGTGAAAAGCATGTATTTTTAATAATTTTGCAGGAATTACATAGTGTTTGGAAGACAACAGAGCGTTAAAATTACCTACATCCACTAAATAAACCCGTTTGCCATCTTCTTTGTTGTGATAATGAGATCTCAAGTGTGTTCTCCCTGAAAAAACTCAACGAGTATTTTTAAAACTTACAAAGTTAGACTTCTCTTGTATACTTTCCACAAAATTATTTGATTCTAATGTTTTCCTTAAGAAATAATGTTGTGCAATTTTCTTTCTTCCTCACCGTCGATGCTTTCTGTGCGCTCATTTTCAGACTTGCAGGTAAATGGCATTTCTTACAAGATTCCTATATCGTGAAGAATTACTCATATTATAGTAGTCAGCTCATTCTCTAATAACTGGGTTTAATTTGGCTATTAAACTGTATGATTCTAAATTTTTACTATTCCGAAAGATTGGTTTTACCTTTTCTCTCAAGAATTGAATAGTTCTTTGGGGATTGGGATAAAGAGCTATACCTCGGTTTCCTGCGTGTTTTTGATAAAATATATGTTTGTCCGCTCTTCATTTTTTCCTGAATTTTATTGTATACCCTAAGAAATTCAATTCTTTATCATAATCAAGCAGTCTAAATATTCTAGTTTTTTCCTCAGATAATGACAGTCCCCTCTCACTTAAGAAACTTTTAATAGCCGGAATAATATAGGAATTAAGTAAATACCTACTTCTAATTAACACCACAAAGTCATCAACATATCTCACATAAACAAGACCCGTCGATATTCGACGCCGAACCCCATCACACCCTTTAACCATCATTCTATTCTCTTTGTTTTTTGTTACAGGACTCAAGGCGTTAAATATTACATTTTCCAGTCCATTCAAAGTGAAGTTTACCAAAGTGGGTGAAATAATATTTCCGTATAGTATACCCATTTCTGAAGACAATCATTTATTCACATCTTCAGTACTAATTTCCAGTAATCCACTTTTTAGTCATTCTTTTAGAAACCCTTTAGATATTGGATGTAAGTAAACATTATCTAAAAGTCACATATGGTCAATGCTATCAAAAAAACTTTTTATATCTGCATCAAATATTCATTTCTCTTCAGGGCGGACCATCAAGTTTGCTTTGTGATCCTTTCCATCTTTTTCCTGTAAAGTTCGCAGATTTACTTTTAAATGAGCTAAAGCATTTTTAGCTGATCTTTGGGGTCGGTAACCATAACTATGCTTATCACTTGTCATTTCAACAAGAGGTAATAATATAAGATTAATCAGGTGTTGAAGTGCTCTATCTATTAGGGCAAACATACCCAAAGGTCTCTTTTTACCATTTAACTTAGGAATCCATACTCTTCTTATCAATTTTGCTTTATATTGTTTTGGATGATAAACTGCTCATCTTAGCTCTTTCATTAATTTCTTAAGAGTTTCTTTTCTGTTTTCACGTGTAAAGTTTACACTATCAGAACCGGGAATTTTCGACCAAGGAGATTTATCCAATAGATCTAACGCTCTTATTCTGAAATTTTTTGACCTCATTAGTATGAGCTGTCGTTTCATTGTTTGGGGATCATTTACACCGCATTCTTTAGCTAGTCGCACTAACTCTCTTTGCTCCTCATAGACTTCCATAGCTATCTGCGCCAAAAACATCTGGCTCGGTCATAATAAGGCATCATCTTTCTTTTGTCTCCACGATTTATTTTCTGCTTTTAGTGCAATCGCTTCCTGGACAGAAAAACAACGAAAAGATCTTCGTGAAACCGGATAAAGGCATAACGAATTCAGCTTTTGTCCAATTCCGACTTTAGAAATTGGCCTTATTAGGTTACTAGCCTTAGTTTTACATTGTCTAAAGCAAAAACCATGCAAGGTATCACTTACATTACTAAGTGCATTTGCTTTCTCGCTTATCTTGCCCCCGTGTATCCAGTCCATTTCTCGCCTTGTCAGACTTGATTGGGACCCTCAAGTGTACAATTTTTCTCCCCTTACGATTATAAATCATACACAAGTTAGACACAATTGTGTTAGAGTTTCCTGAAAAAACTTAAAAATAGACACAGGAGATATGTCATCTTCTTCAGGCATGAAGTTAAAGTCTTCATCCTTCTTCACTTTCACAACCTTTCCGAGGTTCCCGCGTTTGCTGTTTACGCTCCCCGAACTTTCTGTTGATACCATGTTTACATTACGATTTAGAAACACACTGTATCTGCTATATATTGTACGAAGGGTTAACAACGCTCCTCAAATTTTACATTGAAAGTTCTGAGGTATTACATAGTTGCTGCCTGTAATGGAATTTGCCCCAGGTTCAACCTTCCATCGCTTGGCTTCATGAGCGACAGTTCCTGTTTTTGGGCCTGTACACGCAAGTAGTTCAAAACTACTAAAACATTGACTTGCACCAACATTCTGGTCTTCGCGGCACGGTATCGCTGAACCATTTTTAAACCAGCAGTTCACTTTCATTCAACTATGTAACCCCACTAGGGAATGGACTTGTTTACTAAGACCTTCAAAAAACCTTTGATCCTTTCTCCGTTTCATACAACCTTCAAATGACTCCTCGTTGGAAACCATCCCTGTATTTAGTCCTGTTGGCAGAGAAATATCTTTTAATTTTCTCTGGTTGATACCAACGAAAGCATTATACTTTTCTGTGATAAATTGAACTATAATCACTTTCACGTAACCACGACCGCGTCGTAAAAAACCTCCTATTAAAACAGGCATAACAAAAAAAAAAATCATAATAACTGCGTGTAAAGTTATAATAGTATTATAAAATGCAGCATTTTCTAAAAAAATTCCCGATAAATTTCAATGAGCTAAATGCATACGTATTCAAACAGAATAAATTGTTCCAATTATTGCAGAAAACCCACCTAACACTAAATATAATTGACCAATTAATTTATGATCAGTAGTAAAAACAGCATTTACAAATCGCATTGATAATAACTTAAACGAACCAAATTTTAACCTCCTACCAAAATATTTAATCCACCACATTATTAATACTCTCAAAAAATCACTTACAATATTAAATTGTACTAAAGCAAAACCACAGAAATTATAATTAATAATAAACTTACCCAAATCAACAATTGGTGCTTAAAACACCAATCTAATAAATCAACTCTTTTTAAATTCAAGTATAAATACTTAGAATAACTTAATCTAAAGTTTCAAACTACCTCCATACTCCCCCTATATTGGTACCTAAATCCCCCTTACACTTCAAACTTTTATAATTTTCCTAAATAAAATTTTAAATTTAACCCCGTCTCACACCCTTTAATAAAATAAAAACTGAAACTACTCACAAACCTTATTCAACTTCATACTTTGAATTTGCTGATATATTAACTGTCTAAATAACTATAAACCCCCCAAATAATATATATACATATCAATAAATTCTTGCTACCATCTTTTGACATAAACCACATATCCTTAGAACAAAATCTAAGAACATACATAAATTTCCTAACTATATTTGTTTCCATACAAATTTATTTGTTTAAACTCAAAATAAACAAATCCCTTTATTTACAAAAAGTATCCTTATCAAAAACACTACCTAATCATAACTAAATATTAAAAAAACTATTATTAATTTAACTATAATAATCAACCTATAAAAAATAAACAACTAAATTAAAAATCCTTAAACAAAAATTTAAAAATCATATTAACACCATACCACAAACCCTCTAAATCTACAATTACATTTATTACAAAATAATATTTGTACTCTACAATAAACAATCCTATAAAATTCCCAATTTTCAATAAAACAATAATTTCAACACTTCAAAAAAAAAAATAAAACCTAAAAATATAATATCTTCAAATAACAACAATAAATACTACAGCAAACTACAACCTTGAACTTCTCTATATAAAACCCAAGGAATATTAAAATTTACAAACTTCAAACAAACTACTTCAATCATCTCTAAAGATAATGTATACTCAACCCCTGAAGAAGGCATATCCATAGAATAAAAATATAATCAATACAAAGACTTAAATTTTAAACCAGGTAACACAAAAAAAATAAAATACTGTAATGGATATGACCCACAAAAAAGAAAAACCGAATTTAAACTAAACACAGACAAACAATTCAATTGAAAAATTACATCTTCCTCATTTGAAAAAATAACCAAAGACAATTTTTCATTTTTACAAAGTAAAGGAATTTCTAACAATAAAAAATCAGAAAAAAATTTACCATCCTCCTGCTTTACCCTTAAACCTAATTTTTGACTTGAACCCGTATAAACAACTCATTGAAATGATAAATTTAATAATTCCCGTTTATAATAAGACGTTAAAATAAACGTTACATAATTTAAATATTCAAAAATAACACCTATACTAAAACCCAATGGAATAAAAAAAAAACTTTTATAAAAAACTAAATGTAAATCTAAATAATCAAGCTGAAAAAACAACGATATCCTTACCCTACTACAGATACCTGACATATAATGCAAAATAAAGTCCCTTAAAATAGCCTTTATAGATATTGTAAAAATAGAATCTAACGAATTTGCTTTCATATATAAAACTCAATTAGAACGTTCAAATTTAGAATTCCTTATAGCATTAATTTCACAAGGCGAATTAAAAACCTCCCGTACTGAACCAAAATAAAATTCTTTCCAATCAGACATTAACTCATCAAACATATAAAATCAACCAACTTCCTGATAAGTAAGTGATCAAACTTTATAGTCTATAAAATATTTTAACGGATAAGCACCAAGATAAAACAAAGCTCTAAAAAAAGAATATCTGTCTCTTAACTCATATATTTGATATCTTTCACTACCCCCAAACTTATCCTTAAAAAGAGTACGAATAATTAAACTACAACGTCTAACATCCCCACCCAAAGCTTCTCAAATTTTTATTCTCTTAAGTGCACAAGCAAGCAACCTTAATATTCCATCAGGAGTATTAACTGTCGAAAATAATACAACCTCTCTATAATAATTATTCCCCACCACCTTATTTATACTCGGATAAACAGCTAATAACTCAAACTCAGGCTTAGCTCCCCTAATATCACTTATATTTATAAGATAAGTACAATAAAATATCAATATTAAAACATTTTTTTGATCAATCCATTGATCAAATCAAATTAAACCAAACTTCGTACTTGAATAAAATTGTCTCCCAAATGTATTATAACTCAATAATGATTGTAACCCATCACTACGAACTCTTAACAAATTAGATAACTTCTTATTTCCAACAACAACATGCTTTAACCAAATCCATCAACCCCCCAAAATATTTAAAATATAACCTACGAAGGGAATAACAGCTTCATTTTGCAGGACAGCTTCATTTTGCAGGACAGCTTCATTTTGCAGGACAGCTTCATTTTGCAGGACAGCTTCATTTTGCAGGACAGCTTCATTTTGCAGGACAGCTTCATTTTGCAGGACAGCTTCATTTTGCAGGACAGCTTCTTTTTGAGCAACTAATAATAATTCAGAACTAAATTTATTAAACAACTTGACACAAATTAAAGACAAACCCAAATTCCTCTCTAACACATTTGCAATAATTTCATCCGATAAATTAAATTTCACCTTCAAAATATCATGACACTTCACATAATTAGCATCATGATATGCACGAAGCAAAGACCTTGTTGACACAAACGCTAAATATAAAGCTTGATAACCGTTACCACCTAATTTTAAAAAATTCGACGAAATTGCACAATTTTTAAAAATTGGATCAATCAAACCTAATCGCATGTACGACTTGAACAAATAAATTCAATCTGCATATGACTTTCAACCCGATAAAACATTTAGCCCTACAACGGTAGGCTTAAACTTACCTTTAAATGAAGCCTTCCCCCATAACTGCATATAGCTCTCTAACTGCGCAGTTAATTGTGTACTATAATATGCCACGCTAGATTGTTTACACCCATCAAAATCTAAAATACTAATCATATGATCAACTAACAATCCCTTTTTTATAGCAAATAACTCCAAACGATTTCTCATCATTGTTCATTTAATATCAAACTTCACCCCTTCTTTAATAATATATTCTTGCCCCCCTTCTAACACACTTAACCTTTTCTTACAATCTGCAAGATGACCCCAGTACCTTCAAAAAAAAACATATGAACGCTCTTTTAATACTTTAACTGAAACAAAACTATATTTGTCCATTAATGCAGCTAACTTCATTTTAAAAAACTGCAAATTCTTTAAACCCTGTATAAATTCCTTTAAAAACTCGGCATACAATTCATCCATTAAAACTTTAAAACTTGAGTAAACAAGCAATTCATCATAAAATAAACCTACTGAATCTAATAACTCAATAGCAATAACTCCTAACTCCTCCTGTAACATACCTAAATCAGTTTTTTGAAGTCAATTACTAAAAAAAACAAGATACTTTGCCCGCAATTTCAAATAACGATCTTGAACTTTTTTTTGCTTCTTTTCAAATCACACCGCTAATTTACTAATTTGAATATTAGATAAAATAACACCCGAATTTGAAACCATTGAATATTCCTTTTTAAACATTTTTTTTTTTTTAACATTCAAAAACTTACCCGCATTATTACATCCCATTACACCAAATATTTGAACTATTTTTTTAACCCACAACACATAAATTAATAATGTATACTGCATACATGCTACTTTATTTTCAATAACAACTTTTTTCATCCATATAAATTTAAATAAACCTTATTTACAGTAGTATAACAAATAAATTAAACTACTAACTCACGTTCTCTAGAGAATTATAATCAGCACTCTCTGTATCTCCAGTTCCCTCATAAATTCTAACCCCAATAGACTCATCAAATGAATCTTCTCAAAGCTCAGGCAACTTCTTCCGCTAACGGATCAATATCATTCCCTGCTACGGCTACAGGTTCAAAAAAGCGCATTGGAAAACTGGGTACTGAGATTCTTTTTTATGACCTTGGAGATTCATCTCAGAAATCCTCCTTACAGTCAATAAAAAACAGGTTCTGGAAATTCCTCTTCGATCTCCCGTACATAAAAAACAGATTCCAGAGATTCCTCTTCGATCTCCTGTATGTAAAAAACAGGTTCCTGAGATTCCTCTTCAATCTCCCGTACATAAAAAACCGATTCCAGAGATTCCTCTTCGATAGACTCTACCCCATCTTTAATGTCTAAATAATCCCCATTAATAAACTGACCGGGACAAAATAAATTTATATAACATTCCAAAGCTGGAGAAAAGTTTATAACCCCAATACGAGGCAATTCACCTTGCCTTAACGCACTGTCTCGTGCGATGTCAACAGCTTGCTGTTGCTCTTGACGAATAAGTGTGTGAATTTCCCGCAACAGTACGGGATCATTATAAGCTGCGATACGAGCAGCTAGGGTAAGTCATTCCATGTCCCATTCATTGACATCATGCCTACCCCTCCCAGTAAGAAGTCCTGTATTAACTACTGGTGTAAAACAACCCTGAAGTCATAAAGACTCTACCCCGCATTTTACCTCATGTGCCCATCGGTAATCCGCATCAAAAGAGCGAATCATAGAAACTCCACCCTCTTGAATAAGGCGAATAACTTTCCCTGCTTCATAATACGAAACCAGCATACCTGCTGTACGATAATAATGATCTAAATAAACCATTGCTGACGTCAAGGTATGCTGATCTGGAAAACGGCTCGAATCTGTTAAACCGTACTTTAGAAACTCAGATTTATAATACACCAATGCCCGTTGTATAGAACACAGTGTAAAAAAATCCATAAAACTTTTTCTAACCAACATAGTTCGTTGAAAAGATTCAATCAAACTAAAATGCCGCGTACCCATTAAATATACCTGTTGAGATATGATGTCAGTAGCTCGCATTGCTACCCAAACCCAACTTTTCTCCGGAATTCTATCTAAGGTCATATCTGTAGTATAAATTCTTGCTCGTGGAGAAAATCAATGGTATAATAAAAGTGGCGACACCGCCCCTAATAAAACAAAAGTAGTATAGCAGGGGTCTGTTGGAAGATCATAAAATACACGTTGACCCATATCGGTTGAAAAAAATTCAACATCAATATGATCAAAGACATCCATTGATTCAACTGGCTCAGGAGCCTCAGCCAGTTCAATTGGTTCAACCAGCTCGGGGGACTTAGCTGGTTCAATTGGTTCAACCGGCTCAGGGGACTTAGCCGGCTTAACAGACTTATGTGATAACAAATAATATGCCCCTATTATGACCCCCACCCCAATAACACACCACAATGGTGCATCATCAGGTAAAATTGCAAACTGCATAAAATTTACAATTTGCACACCAATTTCATTATATTTATATCAAATTGGTTGCAAACGGTGAACTATACCAAATCATAAAACCTTAATATAAAAAATTACACCCTCAAACCACCACATAAAACAACATTTAATAACCCCAATACAAGTAAACAAAAAATGCAGAAACCCCATAAAACAAAACTCAAAAAAAACAATTCAAATACACCCAATTTTTTTTAATACAATACTCCTTATCTCCAAAATTTTATCCGTAAACATAACAATAATATTTCAATTTCTTTCTAAATTTAAAACCAACCCAACATTTCCATTTAAATCTGAAACCATTTCTCCAGAAGTAACTCTACTCAACCCCCAAACCTTTATAATTGTATCCTTAACTGAAACCACAACACCAAAATCCCCTACTAACATCAATCAACACACATTTAAAATTTATAAAATAAGTTACAATAATTCAATAAATAGTATACTCAAAACTTAACATAACATAAATTAAAATTTAATCTCCTTATCAAATTAAATAAATTAGTATACCCGAACATTTATAATAACAATTAACCTTTACCAATACTATAGCTCATGCGACACACGCACTAAAAAACACAATATCCTATTCTCTCAAACTTTCAAATCCCTTAATATAACCAATCACGCACTTACACGACAAAACAAACTATCCCTATTCCCAAAATTTTCTTGTAACCTTAATTTTATAAAAATATCAACACATTTAAAACATAAGACCGTCAAAAAATATTTCCAAAAGAGGAAATAAATATACATAATACAAATTTACACATAAAAACCCCCAAATACCATAAGTATATCAAAAAGACAACTTACCTCCACAATATTCTCCAATATAATGCTGATAATAGGAATAATAAAACTCAGAATTCTTATTATAAAAAAACATAATCACAATCAATCTTAAATAATAATAAACACTAATACATGATAAAATTGAAAAAATTATAACTAACAACCACCAATTTCCAATGACTA
>Ga0302280_1002002_pt1 | contig 16154 bp, 14 predicted proteins | sample III_Fen_E1_1_FD_198771 | JGI IMG/M metagenome (GOLD analysis project Ga0302280, IMG submission 198771) | Peat permafrost microbial communities from Stordalen Mire near Abisko, Sweden - III_Fen_E1_1 | ecosystem: Environmental > Terrestrial > Soil > Wetlands > Permafrost | place: Sweden: Abisko... | reverse complement strand
TAGTTTATTTTAGCTATACATTGGTAACACATGTATAGCTCTTTTTATAATATATTTTAAATTTTCAAAGCAAAATCTAAGATTTTACAAGTATAATAAGGATTGTAAGGTAACACTTTACACCTACCCGTATCATAACACAAAAAACAAGGCTATTGCTGTAGCCTTGTTTTTTTGTATGCTGTCAAAACTGTAGAATATATAACAAATCACCACTTTATTATCTTTTTTTGGCAGACGAATAAGCAACGATATGTTTTGCTTAATTCTGTATGTATTGAATAAATTTAATTTTCTAAATTTTCATTGACAAAAATATATGGAACTGATATCATATCAAATATGGAACCGATTTCACAAAGGAGGACTTATATTATGCAGGATATTTGTATTGAAAGCCCACTTGCCGGTGAGCTGATTGAGTTATCAGAGGTCAAGGATCCCGGATTTTCAAATGGTGCTATGGGAAGAGGTGCCGCTGTAAAGCCAGCTGATGGTAAACTATATGCACCTTTTGATGGTGTCGTTGAAGTCCTGTTTCCAACGATGCATGCGATTGGATTAAAATCGATGACAGGTATAGACATACTTATTCATATCGGTTTTGATACTGTGAAACTGGCTGGTCAGTATTTTACAGCACATGTGCAACAAGGCGATAGGGTAAGAAAAGGACAAATGCTGCTTGAATTCGATCTAGCAGCGATTAAAAATGCAGGTTATGACACAACAACTCCTATCGTTGTAACCAATTCATCTGATTATGCTATGATCACACTGCTGATGGGGGATACAATCATAAAATCAATGGGAGGGGAAACTAAGGTGAAGGACAGTGTACCGGAAAACATGGCAAAGGAAGAATACGTTGCGGCAGAAATATTGAAATATATCGGTGGCAAGTCAAATATTCGCTCCGTAGAACATTGTGCCACAAGATTGCGCCTTATTTTGAAAGACAAAAGCCAGATCAATGAAAAGTCTATTGAAAATATTGATGGCGTAAAAGGACAGTTTTTTGCCGCAGCACAGTTTCAGATTATTTTAGGAACAGGCTTTGTTGATAAAGTTTATGCGGTTATTGTACGTGATTCGGAAAGTTTAGCTGGCAGCAGTAATAATGAAACAGCTTATCAGGAAATGACAATACTACAAAAAATTTCAAGAACATTGGGAGATGTTTTTGTACCGATCATCCCCGTACTTGTAGCTACTGGTATTTTTATGGGATTACGTGGTATGGCGCAGAGTTTGGGGATACAGTTCAATGAGAACTTTTTACGAATGTCACAAATTCTTACAGATACGGCTTTTGCTTTTTTGCCAGCACTTGTTACTTGGTCTACAATGAAAAAATTTGGTGGCACACCTGTTATCGGGCTTGTGCTTGGTCTTATGCTTGTTGCGCCACAATTACCGAATGCATATGCTGTAGCAAGCGGAGATGCACAGGTTATTTCAATGAGTATTTTGGGGCTTACCATTCCGGTTGTAGGTTATCAAGGGTCTGTTTTGCCAGCCCTAGTACTTGGAATTCTTGCGGCTAAACTACAGAAATGGTTTAAATCTTTTGTGCCAGATGTACTTGATCTTATTATAACGCCATTTATGACATTGTTCATTTCAATGATTGTTGGCATTCTTATTGTTGGTCCGATTATGCATTCTGTTGAATCTGGTATATTTAGTGCTGTTAAAGCATTTCTAGATTTACCATTTGGTATTGGCGGTTTTGTTGTTGGCGGGTTGCAGCAAGTAATCGTTGTAACAGGTGTACATCATGTATTCAATGCACTTGAAATAGAACTTTTGGCTACGACAGGACAAGATGCTTTTAATGCAATTATTACTGGTGCGACTGTAGCACAAGGCGGGGCAGCTTTAGCAGTTGCTTTGAAGACGAAAAATCCTAAAAAGCGTTCCTTATATATTTCATCCGTTATTCCAGCCTTTCTTGGTATTACGGAACCAGCTATCTTTGGAATCAATCTCCGTTTTGTCAAACCTTTTATTTATGCACTAATAGGAGGAGCTGCTGCTGGTATGGCCGCAAGTCTCATGCATCTTGCCGGTACCGGAATGGGAATTACTGTTATTCCAGGAACACTTTTATATATGAACCATTTACTCGAGTATTTTTTTGTCAACGCAATCGGTTTTGGTGTAGCATTTACCCTTACATTCATGCTGTTTAAGCAGAACGAATAATTTATCAAGCTAAAATTTTATAGAAACGGTTCCTTTACCATGTATTCAATAAAAAAATATTGAGTGGATTAACAGATGTTCAAAAATGTATTTTCAGGCAGCGGCAACTGTTTATTATACAAATGAACGATATTGATCAACTTTAACGATTACTCAGAGAGTGCCGTGAAATTATAAAACATGAGGGGTAATGAAAATGAATATGAGAAAAAATACGATATGTGTCCTTACAGCAGCAATTTTTTTGGCAACAGCCGGAACCGGTTCCGCAAATAAAAATCCATTTGCGGATGTGCCGCAGGGTGACTGGTCATATAATGCAATTGAAAATCTAATCCATAAAGGGCTGATTCGTGGTTATGATGATACGAGCTTACCTAAAGACCAGATCCTTACGCGTAATGAAATGGCTGTACTTGTAGCAAAAGCCATGTCGAAAGACAATATTGCTGATGCGGATACAAAAATAGTACTGGATAATTTAGCTAAGGAGTATGCCGATGAGTTACAAGCAATTGGTGTATCAACTGACAAAACACAAAGCACGACTGTCAAAGAAAATAAACTAGACCGCTTGAGTTTTTCTGGAATTGGACGGATACGTTTTGATAAAGAAAATACGGGCGGCTTGACTGTACAAAGGGGAACAAGTCAAGGCGGTTATACACCAAACAGCCATATCAATATTGATATCAACTATGCTTATAAAATTAATGATGCTTGGTCTTTGAACGGTGAAAATGAGTATGGGCGGCAATTTAATTATGGTGGCGAAAATGAGACGCTGCAAAATTCCATATTTGAGCAGATGTATTTAGCAGGACCTATTTTACCAAATGTAAATATTAAAGCTGGTCGATTCAGTGCCTATTCGCCACAGGGGTTGGTATATGATGATAAGGTAACTGGTACACAGATTTCCTTTGGAAAAGTGGTGAAAACTACATTGGAAGGTGGTTTGGCAACTTCAACAGACGATAATACAGTCGTTACAATTGACGGAACAAATTATGACTATAAGTCTGAAGATTATCAGGCAGCATTATTGGATATACCCTTGAGTAAAATAAGTAATATCCATTTAGGTTATTATCGGATTGGTGGTAACATGTTGCAGCATCAATCTTTGGTCAATGGTTATGTCAATTATTATACAGTCGGTGTTGACAGTACTATTGCTGATAATTTGAATTTTTGTGCAGTTTACGCCAAATCAGATGCGGAAGGGGTTGCCTCTTCCGGTATTACGAGTACAGATACTAAAGCATATCTTATGAGACTTACATATAAAGCCGCTGATTTGACACAACCAAAAAGTTTTGATGTTTTTGCACTATATAGGAAAAGTCCACAACTGGCAAGTTACAGCAATACCGACGATTGGTGCCAAAATGTAAAAGGATTTCGCCTAGGGTTAGATTATGTGTTTAGCAAAAATATGGGGATTACAACTTGGTATACATGGGGAAAAGATGTAGATACAAACGAAACGAATGATATGTATAGAGTTCAATGGAATTTTTTACTGTAAGATAAAACAATATAGCCGTTCTATTGCCTTTTGGTAGACCGGTTCCATATAAAGGCTTGATGAATCCAGTAATAACGTAATTCTTTCACTTTAAATTCATGCAAAATCCTTTTGTGCAGCAGGGCTTTCTTTTTTTATGACGAATATTTGTAATAAAGAATATTATCAGATTTTTGGAAAAGCACAGGAGGATTTTCATGGATAGTAAGTATACGATTCAAGACATAGCGGATATGGCAAAGGTTTCTAAAAGCACTGTATCACGTTATTTAAATCAAGGATATATAAGCGAAGAAAAAATGGATAAAATAAAACAAGTCATTAAAGAAACGGGTTTTCAATCAAATTTTTTTGCCAAACGTCTTAAAATGAAACAAAGTAAACTTATTGGTATTATTTTGCCTCGTATGGATTCTGTAACGGTTGGCAAGCTTCTGGAAGGCGTAAATCGTATTCTGGAACCGGAGGGATACCAAGGACTCATTCTAGTAAGTGATTTAAAAAAGCAAAAAGAAATTTGCAATATAAGCAATCTACAGCAACAAGGTGTTGATGGTATTATTATTGATTCTTTAGGTATTACCCGGGGGCATTTGCAGTTATTAAAAACCTTTGATATTCCAGTTGTTTTTACAGGACAGCAGCATACTGCTGTTCATTACATCAAAATTGATGATGCAGGAGCTGGTCGTATTATGGGAGCTTATATACGACAAAAAGGACATCATCATGTTGTTTTTGCCGGAGTAACAAATATGGATCGTGCGGTTGGTATTGAACGTAAACAGGGGTTTATTGATGCATTTATGGAAAATCATCCAAAAGCAAAAGTTGATTTTGTCAAAACCGGTTTTAGTTTTGAATCAGCTTATGCAAGTGGTAGTGAAATCCTCGCCTTTAAACCAACGGCGGTGGTTTGTGCTACCGATAATATAGGTTTGGGTGTTCTGCGCTATTTGCATGAACAAAAAATTAAAGTGCCACAGGAAATATCAATAGCTGGTTTTGGGGGATATGCAGTAGGCGTGGTATCTTATCCAGCACTTACGACGGTAGCTTTTGACTATGAACTTGTGGGTATGAAAACAGCTCAAGGGCTGTTGGATCTTATCGCAGGCAAAAAAATGGAATCAAAAAGTAATTTACCGTTGTCTTTTATAGAGAGAGAAAGCGTTTGTGGGAGGCAAAGAGATGGTGTGGACAAATACAGAATATAAAGAAAAACTCATGGCAGCTTTGCCGATGAAGCATCCTTGGCACAATCGATTTCATATAGAAATGCCATTTGGCTTAATTAATGATCCAAATGGTTTGAGTTTTTATCAAGGAGAATATCATATTTTTTATCAATGGAACCCTTATAGTTGTGAACATAAACACAAAAGTTGGGGCTATATAAAAACAACTGATTTTGTACATTATACGCTCCCCTGTCTTGCTCTAGTACCAGGCAATTCTTTTGATCTAGATGGATGTTATACAGGTTGCGGTTTTGTGGAGCAAGACAAATTACAATTTGTTTATACTGGTAATGTGAAAAACGATAAAAATGAGCGTGAGTCTTATCAATGTCTGGGCAGTTTGCAAGCAGATGGTACGATAAAAAAAGAAGGTGTCCTTATTGCAAAACAGCCCAGTGGATATACAGCACATTTTCGTGATCCTTATATATTTTATCGGGCGGGCGAACAATATATGGTTCTAGGTATTCAAAATGAATCGCTTAAAGGTCACGTGGTTTTATATCATAAAAAAGCAGGCAGTTGGGAATTTGCTGGTGAAATCAAGACAAACTTAGGTGATTTTGGTTATATGTGGGAATGCCCGAATATGCTGCGTTTTGCGGATGTAGATGTATTGCTTTTTTCACCACAGGGACTTCAATCAACGGAGACTAAGTGGCAGAATCTCTATCAGACTGGGTATATAGTGGGGAATTTTAATTTGTCGACCCTGGAGCTTAGGCATGGAGACTTTGAAGAGGTTGATATGGGATTTGATTTTTATGCCCCGCAGGTCTTTGAAGCGAATGGTCGTCATTTGATGCTTGGCTGGATCGGAATGCCAGATCGCGGTGAGGATTATCCAACAAGCGATAAAGGCTGGATGTTTGCTTTGACGATAATGCGAGAGCTTATTATGAAAAATGGGCACCTTTATCAAAGACCTATTCATGAAATTGAAAGTTTACGAAGTAATAAGACAGAACTTTTCAGGCGAGATTTAACCAACTATCAAGGTGAATTGCCGCGTGGTTCAGAAATTTTACTAGATCTAGTACTTGGTGAAACCAAACAAATTAAATTCGAGTTCCATTTTGGCTTGGAAAAAATTACTTTTACGTATGACCGACAAAAAGAAGTATTATGCATCAATCGTAATGCAATGAAGCTTGGTGGAAAAGGCATCCGGAAATTTAAATTGGTCGCAAAAACTAATTTACGCTTGCATTTTTTTATAGATCGTACGGTAATTGAACTATTTTGCCAAGCTGGAGAAAAGACTGCGACCTTGATGTATTTTCCCGAAACAGATTGTAGTCCCAATCTAGTAATTAAGGCAGATGGTCTAGTAACTTCAATAAAGGCATCAATTTGGCAGATGGGTGATATTGAATATAAATAAGGAGGATTCCCTTTATTCGTTATGATTCTTTTTTACGCAACTAAAAAATCGCACAGAGAAAGAATCTGTGCGATGAAAAAAGGAATTAAACTTACAACTTCAATACTTTGAAAATCGAGATTAATATATGGAGAAGTATCAACCTCAAGATTTATAATAAAGCATATTTGTGATGATTTTATGAAGAAAATATGAATATATTATGAATTTTAAAGCGAGACTTACACCACTATATAAAACTTCTCGTTGATAATGCAATCGTGTGCCATATAACAATAAAAACAGATTAAAAAGGTGACCAGAAATGTGGTGCCCCCCATAAATTAGATTTAGGTCTAACTTATGGAGGGCAGTTCAAAAAGGTCGCCTTTTTAATCTGAAATAAAGGTAAGATTTTGATCTTATTGGTATTTACAGGAAAATGTCAGGATGTTTTTTTGCTTTGACGATATTTAAACTTTACGAGATTTTCATTGGTTTAAAATAAAATAGGGATTGGTTGCATTGTTTGGGGTGGAAATATTTAAGATAATCAAAACAATAATAGAATAACGCGGCGATCTGAAAGGGGCGTTTTTTTATTTCTATATAGAGCAATTGCTAATCAAATTTATACATCGTATAATGAGGATGATTAAATAAGGTGTCCACTACGTGGCAAACTGGAGGAATGTTATGGTAAAGGCAAAATATCTGGAAGGTTCAGGAAACAAATTGGCTGTTAATGATATATACGAGAAGATAATAGAAGTATCAAAAATAAGATCCGAGAAATCAATGGAAAAGAAAGAAAATATTAAAGCTCAAGGACAAGTCGCACCAATGATATTACGAACGCTTACAAATGAAGAAAAAGAAAATAATAATATTCGAAAAGATATTGTTTATGGAGTATTGAGTGGTCGCACAAGACTAAAAATTATAAGAGAATTAGGCTTAGATACTGTTTTAGCAATTGTATCAGATGTGCAAAATGACGATGATGATATAAAGACAGCTGCTATCGAAAATTTTGCTAGAGTGGAAATGACAAAAGAAGATAAACAGGCTGTTATACACTGGTTTCGAAAATCAATAAATCAAAGAACAAATAAACCTTATACAGTTAGAGAAATTGCCGAAAATTTGGGCATATCTAAATTATACGTTAACAAATTAGATAAGATGATATTAGAGAAGGATAAGAACACTAGCGAAGGAAAAAGATTGACAATCGAAGAAATTAAAGAAAAAATAATTAAAGAAAAACTGTTTGATAAGATTGCAAAAGTTATGGATAATACGCCAGCGACAGAAAAAATAGCTATAGCTGATGAGATAACATTGATTATAAATGGATTGATGGCTGAACGCACAAAGCTCAATAAAGATAAAGAAGTGCGTAGCAAAAGAATAGAAAATGCACAAGCTAAAAAGAAGAAGCATAAAACCAAATAAATTGTCTACAAACCATCTATTTAGAGAGATACTTAAATAAGTCAGTCGTTAAATGATAAACTTAATTTTTTGTATAAAAAGAGCCTACCCCATTAGCCGCAGAACTGAAGGCAGGCTTTTGCATTTCGGTTTGCTTGGTACACATGAGAAATGCAATTCCATTATAACATACAAATAGTATAAAACAATAGTTACTGATAGTTAATTTTTCTGAAATTTGACAAGTATTCGTAAAGTTAATATAAAACAATCTTTGACCCGCAAGCCGAAAGGCAAGATCCTGTTCGATTCAACTGGTGGGAAAATTAAAACAGTAAAGGCAGATTATTATAATAACAGATTAACGCGTTGGTTAGCAAGGATCGCCTTTCTTACGAGCCGTATATTTCATAAAATAAATTTAATTTGTTGTTAAAAGATGTAAGGAGAATGTTATGAATTTAGATCAATTATTCAAGCTGTTAAAAGAATCATTGATTGCAAAAATGGTTTGTACAGTTTTACGAATTTATGTCGGCTGGGAATGGTTAAGTCGGGGGTTTGATAAAAATTTTAGTGCTGATTCTATTAATTGGGTCGGCTCACAGGCAGGAAGTCATGTAACTGCTTTTATGCAAGGCGCTTTAAATAAAAGTACAGGTGCGCATCCAGACGTTCAGTGGTTATATGCTGATTTTGCAAAATATCTTGCCCTGCCGCATGCTACTATTTTTAGTTTTCTTACAGCTTGGGGAGAATTAGCTGTAGGTATTGCTTTGATTTTTGGCTGTTTCACAACTTTTGCATTGCTAGGTGCACTTTTTTTGAATTTTAATTATTTATTTGCTGGTACAGTCAGTATGAATCCAGTGCTTATTTTAATAGAAATGATCTTACTTTGGATAGGAGCAGCTAGCTATTATTTGGGAATTGATCGTATTCTTTTACCAAAGCTGAGAAAATCCTTTTTTGTGGTAGAAAAATATGAAAAAATTTAATAGATTAACGAGGTGGTCATCATTTTGGATGGTCGCCTTTTTTATTTTGTCTTTGAGTGATATACTGGGAATAAAATTCATATATAAGGCGGACCTATTATGAAAATTACAATGTTAGTGGATAATCACACTATTATAGATGCATATTATTTGGGAGAACCTGCGGTATCTTATTTTATTGAAGAATCTGGTCATAAATATTTATTTGATACTGGTTACTCTGATGTGTTTTTACAAAATGCATTGGCAATGAATATTTCATTTGATGATCTATCCGGAGTCATTTTGTCACATGGACATAATGATCATACAGGAGGTTTAACATATTTAAGCAAACAGAAGTCTAAAGGAATGTTAGCGAAACCAAGCTTAATTGCCCATCCAGAAGTCTTTTTAAAAAGGCATGAAAATGGTGCGGCGATTGGATGCCCAATTACAAAAAGTGTTTTGGAAGAACATTTTTCTTTTAATCTAAGCCGAAATCCACTTTGGCTTACGGATCGCTTGGTTTTCTTAGGAGAAATTGAACGGACAAATGATTTTGAAGCAAAAACTCCATTGGGGACTTTTCGAAAGGATAGTAAAAATATTCCTGATTATGTTTTGGATGATAGCGCACTGGTTTATCATGCTGAAAATGGCTTGGTTATTGTAACTGGCTGTTCACACGCTGGAATATGTAATATAATTGAACAGGCAAAAAAAGTTTGTAAGGAAGAACGAGTGATTAATGTTATCGGAGGTTTTCATCTTTTGAATACAGAACCTGAGCGAATGCAAAAAACCTGTGATTATTTTAGAAAGTTAAAAACTACCGAAGTTTATGCAGCACATTGTATAGACCTTAATGCTAAAATAGCACTTTCAACTGTGACGTTAGTAAAAGAGGCAGGCGTAGGTATAAAATTATACTACGCATAAAACATTTTCAGGAGGGACGATTTTTTGATTCAATACATCTTTTATTTTATTATTGCTGGTATATTTGAAATTGGCGGTGGTTACTGTATTTGGCTGTGGCTTCGAGACGACCGTTCATAGGAGTAGGGACGATTTTATACGCACCACGATAATAGTACGATATCATGAAAATAAGATGCTGTATTTCCTTATCAAAAAATCAAAATTAAGTTAGATAAACAACTTGAAGAAAAAACATATAATAATATCAACAACTATGGATAAAAAACATTTTGGGAATTACGCCCCATATTTGTATGCTATACTAAGAAAAATTAAAAAAGTTGCTTACAGAACAAAGCCTGTAGTACCTAGAAAATATTATTGTGAGTTATAAAATTATTGATATGGAGGATATCAACTGTTGTTATTGAAATGGGACCATCAAAAGTAGATGTAATTGAAATTATATGTAGATGAAGATGATGAAAACAATATGCCGGAGATAGGTATAGAAATGAAGCGGATAATTTTAACTCAACAAGTTCTTTTGAATTCGGCTAGTATGAAAAATTTGATGGACGATTTTGTAAAAATAAAGAAATCACAGACAAAGTATAATTATTTATTATACTTCGCTACACATGATAATTTTTTAATCATTAATGCTAGTTGTTTTAGCTAAAAACCTATGACCATGCCTTGCTCATAGCGTTTGTCCATGGTAGGCAGAAACTGCTCACTTGTTTTGTCTTTCTCCTCGATATATAATTTCAGTAAATAACTGGTATCGGGGTGAAAATAAAAAACCACAGTACGAGCCCCCTAGAAAAGCACTCGCACCGTGGTTACCAAAAATCGGTATGATTATACTATCACGTTACGAAATAAATTTCAATCCAAAATCGCATATTTTTAGTTAAAAGTAAGGATTTTTCCATCTGTCCTTGTTGTGGTGATCCGCTTTCTGGATATGACCATCGCATTCGGTTTGTTCGTTTGAAATCTGGTATCCGTGTCCGTTTGTTTGTGCCGCGTGCTTACTGCAGTCGTTGCCACCGGCTTCATACTGAGCTTCCAAGTTTCGTCCAACCCTACAAGCATTATGAGGCTTCTGTTATTCAGAATGTCATCGACAAAAAGTCTTTGGATACCTGCCCTGCAGAAGATTCTACCATCCACAGATGGACAGCTATGTTCCAGCTTGCAGCGCCGTACATTGAGATGATGCTTCTCACAATTCAGCAGAAATTGACAAAAACATCGCCTCTGCTATACGGTCAATCCTTACTTTTTCTTCTGCATCAATCGAAGCGCCGCTGGTTAGGCTTTGTCACGCAGTTGCTCATTTCTTCTGGGTTTTCATTACCCACCCAGTTTGCCTGTTTGCCACCGCAATGAGGGTGTATGCTTTCTTTATAAAAGAAGGGAGTGTATATTAAATGAAAAAAACATTGGAAGATATAGCAGCAGCAAGGTTTGAGATCATTAGTCCTTTGCTTGATGCCTCGCTGGATCCTGTCTTGCTCATTGAAAAGCAAAAAGAAATTACCTGGCACAGTGGTAAGTCCTACAGGACAATCGGCCGTTGGCTTACTTCTTACCGAGCATCCGGGTTTGAGGGATTGAAACCCAGGAGCTCTTGTTCACAAAAAGAATCTTCCTTGCCGGAAGGATATCCGCATATTGTAGAGGTGGCCATTTCACTTCGCCTAGAGTGTCCGTCCCGCAGCGTGCGGGACATCATCCAAATCCTTGAACTTGAGGACATTGCACCAAAAGGCATACTCAGTCGCAGTACGCTGCAGCGTCATTTGCAAAAAGCCGGTTTTGGCATGCGGCAATGCCGCATGTATGCAAAGAAAGATTCAGCTTCCCGACGTTTTGCCAAACTGCACCGCGGCATGCTTTATCAGGGAGATATTAAGTATGGTCCATATCTGCCTATTGGCAAGGATGGAGCCAAAAAGCAGGTGTATCTTGCTGCCTGGATTGACGATGCGACACGCTTTATCGTGGGTGCAAAATTCTATGAAAATCAGAAAGTGGACATCATCGAAGATACCTTGCGCGAGGCCATTCTGACTTATGGCAGACCAGATGCAGTTTACGTAGATAATGGCAAACAATACCGCAGCACCTGGCTTAAAAATGCCTGTGCCAAACTTGGCATTAAGCTTTTGCATGCAAGACCGTATCATCCGGAAGGCAAGGGGAAGATTGAAGCCTTTAACCGCCGTTTAGATTCGTTTATGGCAGAGATTGCTCTACAAAAGCCGCAGAGCTTGGAAGAGCTCAATACCTATCTTACCTTGTGGATCCGTGAGAAATATCATAAAGATCCGCATGCCGGTCTTTCGGGTACATCACCAGAAACAGCCTATCTTACAGATAAAAGGGCACTTTCCTTTCCCGACATTGAGGTCTGCCGTGAAGCTTTCCTACATACGGAAAGCCGTGAAGTAGATAAGAGCGGCTGCATTAATTTTGCCGGCAATAAATATGAGGTCGGTGTAAAGCTCATTGGACGCAGGGTCGAAGTCTTTTATGACGCAACATGGAAAGATGAAGTGGAAATTCACCACAAGGATTTTCCGGTATGTATGGCCAAACGGTTATCTATCGGAGAAAACTGTGGACAGGGCGAGCTTTTTCCAAAAGAGACACAACCAATACAAGCGAAACAGTCTCGTTTGCTGCAGGGTTTAGCCAAAAAGACGTCTGGTAAGCGACAAACCACAGCGGTTGCTACGAGCTTTTGCAATATGGCTAAGGAGTTGAATGCTCATGTATGAGAAATTTTTCGACATGCTGCATACACCTTTTACCAATAGCATACCGACAAGCAGTTTGTATCTTTCAGATTCTGTTCGTGAAGGCCTGGGACGTCTGTGCTATACCGCTGAGAACCAGCTGTTTGCTGTAGTCACAGCGACCGTTGGCTGTGGCAAAACAACATTGATCCGTCGCCTCAAAGACAGTCTAGATCCTGAAAAATATGTTGTCCTTTATCTGTCAGACTCACAGTTGACACCACGCTGGTTCTATAACGGACTTTTGCAGCAGCTTGGAGCAGAACCAAAATTTTACCGTGGTGATGCCAAACTCAGCCTGCACCAACAGCTCGAATATATTCGACAAGCCAAGCACCGAAACGTCATCACGATCGTCGATGAAGCGCATCTTTTAAAGCGTGAGACTTTGGAAGAAATTCGGTTTATGCTCAACTACCAAATGGACTCCATGAATCCGATGGCTTTGGTTCTTGTTGGACAAAATGAACTTTGGGACAAGCTGAATCTACAGAGTTATGCGGCCGTTCGTCAGCGCATTGATCTGAAATGTGAATTGCCCGCATTTGACCGGGCACAGACAGAAGCATATATACAAGCCCATTTGGCTTATGCAAAAGGGGCAATCGATATTTTTACCGACAAAGCAATGGATGAAATCTATACCTATTCAACAGGAGCAGCCAGGGCAATCAACAAGGTTTGCATGCATGCTTTGCTGAGTGCCGCGCAGCACAATAAAAAGCTCATTGACGATCATATGGTTCATCTCGTTATCGAAAGTGAGCTTCCATAAAGGATTAAAATTTGGTACCGTAGTCGGTGCCAAATTTTAATCCTTTATGTGGCGAAACCAGCAAGCAGATTTCGGCAAGAATCATGAGCAAGGCATGGACAAAATCGGAGAGCAATAACAATTAAAGTATAATTAAAGGTAAAATGGCTAGCAGAGATGTTAGCCATTTTTGTTAGCCCAAGAAAACGTCAACAATTGCAAAAGATTATATGGGAGTGGATTAAATGGATTACACAGGCAGTTGGTCTTTTATTATATGTGGAAATCAGCTTGATTTCGAAGAAATTAAAGAGAAGATTAAGTTGATACCAACACGGGTAACTCGGAAAGGTGATATAAAAAGTAAGGTGACTGGTGTAAGTCAATATGATATATGGACATATGAACAGAAATTTGTGTCTCGTAGTGAAATTATGGAATCAATGGAAAATTTATTAAAAATATTAAAACCATCACAAGAATATATTCATGAAATAGCTAATAAATTCAATGTGGCTATGAGATGTTATATTCAGTCAGATTTAGCTCAAGTAGGAATGATAATACCTTCGCGTATGGTCGTAGAATTAGCGACAATGGATTTAAACTTGGAAATATCAATATTTTCATGGGGTGGGGTAAGCGATGTATAGTAGTACCAAAAGATAACAAAGTTAGCACAGGAATATATTACCATGGAGATGGACCTAATTTTTAAGTTAATACAAGAGCGTTTAGAGAATATAAAAATCCACTTTCTCCAATATATAATAAAGTTTTTGTTTAGACCATTTCTGTGATAAATAAAGACTATGGCTTTTTCGTATGAGCCAAACAACAGCGAGATCAACGGCTATCAAAAACATAGTGTTGCTCTCGCTGCTGTTTTATAGTGCAAGTAGTACTGGTCATAGTATCGATATGAAAGATGGGAAAGTAGGCATGCCTACACCTACTCTTAGCATGCCTGTATCTGGTAATGCAGATAGTACTACCAAATCCGCAATTGCTCCAGGTACAATTACGATTACTGGTAAACAAACACAAGGTCTAAATAACTTAAGTCGTGATCCGTCAGGGGCGTTAAACACTCTTGGTAAAATATTTGATAGTGGAGAGATTGCGACCAGTGTTGCCCAATATCAAAGATTAAAAGAAAGTCTAGCACAGGAAGAAATCCAAAGTGTTGTTCGTACAACGGAGCATGGAGCAGTAAGGTTGATAGAAAGAGGATTTACACCGGAAGAAATAAGTGACATAAAATTATCACCAGACAAGATTATGTCACAAGCTGATGGGGCTAGCGTGTTTATTAAAAGCATTAGCGATGGAAAGTATAGTGTTATAGTTGAGGGTGAAAATGGTGTTGTTACTGCATTAAGAAACATTAGCGAGAAATCATTAAATAGGTTAGCGAATAACTATGGATGGGAGTGATATGATGAAAAATCAAAAATATAAATGTTGTTTTTGTGGTGAAATAGTTGTCTCCAATGAAATGGATGTAACAGGTCTAATTGTTGTATCTAATTGGGATAAAAGAGTTGAAAACCAACAAGAACAGCAACTATTTTGTCATATGAATTGTTTAAAAGAAAAATTAGAAAAAAGTGTTCCGTTATATATTGCCGATTTAATTGAGTAGGTGTTTTGTTGTAACTAAAAAAAGCCTGTATCTATAGACAAACGCTGTGAGCAAGACATGGTCATATGTACCCACTCAAAATATTCCTGCAACTGCTACTGCTGTTACCACGGAAGAACAGAATAACGGAAGTGGTAATCAGAGCACTGTAAGGAATAGCTGGGATTATGCAGCCGGTTTAGGCAGAGAAATTCTGGGGCTTCCCAATCTTCCAGGAAGTGATTACTCTGATAAGAGCAATGCCTTTAAATATGGATATAGCGTAGGAAATCGTGCTATGCCGTTGACTCTTAATTTTGAAGGATTAAGAACACCTGTTTCAAGTGCACCAGAATTTGCAGTAAGATACAATGGAACACTTGCACAAACGGTTGCTGTAGATGCTTGGAAATCGGGTTATCTTGGTTCGACTATAATAAATGCTAGTACAAATAACTCTAATTCTGGAAATAATGAGGCGAATGAGGGGTCGAGTAATTCTCTGGTTAAAGATGCTGGTAGTATTTCCAAGAACACCGAAAACCTGAGAACATGGGCACAAGATAATGGATGGGTGCAACAAAATACCGCAGGAGGAGTCGAGCAATGGGGAGTAAGGAATGCCGATGGAACGTTTAGTTGGAGACTAAAACTTAAACCTGAAGCAAGTACCAGAGAAGGTTTGGGAGTAGGAAGCAATCAGCCCCGTTTTGATGCTAGGCTAGATGATAAAGGAACGTATATTAATCCTTTTACTGGTGAAACTGGTGGTCGAGGTGTAGGAACACATATTCCTCTAGGAGAGTGATTTGCATGGATAAAAAAAGCTTATTAGAAATATTGCTAGACCCAACTACAAGTGACGCAGAAAAAGATGATGCAGTAATTGAACTGGGAAATAACTTTCAGGACGACGACACAATTGATATTCTAATCAAGGTATCAAAAGACAGTAATTGCGATGAGATGATTGCGGCAAGTTGTGGCGAGTCTATAGCATACATATGGCTGAGCAGTCAACGAATTGATTACGAAAAATTATCAAACTTAAAAGGAATTACATTGACCGAAGCACTGTCTTTGATTAAAGCGCAACGCCCTGATTGGTATAAGACGTATTCAGATTTGTATCATTAAGACTTTGTTTTATTGGGTTTTATTTGAAGAAGGATTTTCTCCATATTTTAGTCGCATTAAGTCTTTAAATTCTTCGATTCGATCGAGAGCTTCTTGCGGTAAATCTTAGGCTTCTTTTTCTATTGATGGTATATTGGGCTTAGGTTGA
>Ga0302280_1002001_pt1 | contig 16157 bp, 12 predicted proteins | sample III_Fen_E1_1_FD_198771 | JGI IMG/M metagenome (GOLD analysis project Ga0302280, IMG submission 198771) | Peat permafrost microbial communities from Stordalen Mire near Abisko, Sweden - III_Fen_E1_1 | ecosystem: Environmental > Terrestrial > Soil > Wetlands > Permafrost | place: Sweden: Abisko... | reverse complement strand
GTCGGCAATTAATGGATTAACTATTTTAGAGTTTGAACAATTAACTAAAAATAAATATGCGGCGTAGGGCTTAACTTTTTTGTCCACTTTTTAGTAGGAATTCCATTATACTCAACGGGATTATTACCCATTCCAATATAAGGAGAATGTTCTGGAATTTCATCAGTTTCAGGGTCGACAGATAACCATCTTCCTAAACGCGGGTCATAGATTCTATGTAACGTTGTATAAGAGTTTCCATTTCCCTTAACCTCGTTATCCTTCTCCATGCCATTGAAGCCGTAATTATACATTATCATTCAAAATAAGTGACACTGCAAACACTTTAAAAATACTGAAGAGGCTTTAAGAACAGTTGTGTTACTTTCTCTTCATTACTTTTAATGCCGCTTCCACAATGTTTACGGTATCTAAACCATATTTGGTCATTAACTGATCAGGCGTTCCGCTTTCGCCAAAACTATCGTTAACAGCAACCATTGCAAGTGGTGTAGGCAATTCACGTGCAAGTAACTGTGCAATGCTGTCGCCCAAGCCACCATTCATTTGATGTTCTTCGGCAGTAACCACACAACGTGTTTTTTTTGCAGAATCAATCACCGCTTTTGCATCCAAAGGTTTTATGGTATGTATGTTTATTATTTCAGCATTAATGCCTTGTGCAGCGAGTTGTTCGCCTGCTTCAATGGCTTTCCAAACTAAGTGTCCGGTTGCAAAAATAGTTACATCAGTTCCTTCGTTTAACAGAATGGCTTTACCAATTTCAAATTTTTGGTCGGCAGGTGTAAAGTTAGGAACAGCGGGTCTTCCAAAACGTAAATACACAGGGCCTTTATATTCAGCAATGGCAATGGTGGCTGCTTTTGTTTGGTTATAATCGCAAGGGTTAATAACCACCATACCCGGTAGCATTTTCATTAAACCAATGTCTTCTAATATTTGGTGTGTTGCACCGTCTTCTCCTAAAGTAAGTCCTGCGTGCGAAGCACAGATTTTCACGTTTTTATCGGAGTAGGCCACCGACTGGCGTATCTGGTCGTAAACGCGTCCTGTAGAAAAGTTGGCAAATGTTCCCGTAAAAGGAATTTTACCTCCAATGGTCATGCCTGCTGCAATGCCAATCATGTTGGCTTCTGCAATACCTACTTGAAAAAAACGTTCGGGATGCTCTTTTTTAAAGTCATCCATTTTTAATGAAGTGGTTAAGTCGGCGCAAAGCGCAACCACGTTAGGGTTTGTCTTTCCTAATACAGATAGTCCGGCTCCAAAGCCTGATCTGGTGTCTTTTTTCTCAGTGTAAGGGTATTTTTTCATTTATAAATTAAATTAATAAAGATTCACAGATGTTGATGTTCCCGAATCTACTTTAAACCTTCTTTCGATGGTATAAATAGATTCTCTTGCATTTTTAGGACGGAACTCCACACGGTATCTGCCGGGTTGCAGTGTTATGGTTTCGTTCCTTAAATTGTCTTTCAGGTTGCACACCCACACTAATTTGTTGTTTTCTTCTAAATAAACACTTGCAGGACCTTCGTTAGGTTTGGTAATGTTAACATTGCCCGATTGCGGTATTTCAATGCTGGTGGTTTTGCTTTGTGATACATCCACATTGTCCAGTTTAATGCGCGGAAGAGTGAGGATTTCCAAATCGTATTTACCAACAATGTATTTTTCGACGGTATTAAAATTTTGAACATTTAAAGTTTGCATCTCCCCTTTTTTACGGATGATGCAAGGGAAAGTGGTATTGCCTGCCATTTTCAAATTGATATGACCCTGAGGAGCGTCGAGCGCAATAATGTTGTGTATGCCCGGCACCAGTTCAATGTTTGTTTTTTCAACAGGCGGAATGGTATGTACAACCAGTTTATAAGTGCCAATCGGATCAATGATAATGGTATCGGGCACGCCTCTGTTGTTGATGGTGTGCATGTAGTTGTATTTTATTATTCCCGAATGTTCGTCATAAAAGGTCATGTTCACATCGGTTTCGGTAGGGCGACCAATCATATCGTTCAGGTTTACCTGAGCCGAAGTATTGTCCAGCGCCTGAGAAATAATGATTCTCAAGATATTTTTAAAGTTCGATTCGCTGGAAGCATCGTAAAATTTACCGATACAACCAAAAGCATTCATAAAACTCTGGTCAAGCCCAACACCAATAACAAAGGGCTTTAGTACTATGCCTTTTTTTTGCATGGCAAGCGCTACGGCGCAAGGGTCGCCATCGCATTCTTCAATACCATCAGTAATTAAAATAATAATGTTTTTTACAGTTTTAGAAGTAGGGGAGGGGAAGTCGCCGGCAGACTGTTCAAGCGAATAAGCAATGGGAGTGGTGCCTTTGGGCACAATCATTTTTAATTTATTTTTAATTGCTTGTATGTTATTTGGTCCAAAGGGTACTTCCAGTTTGGTATCCGTGCAACTGCGTTCGGGGCGCAAAGGCACTTGATGTCCGTAAGCGCGAAAAGCCAGTTCCAAATTTGGTGTACCTTCAATGCTGTCTAAAAATTCGCTCAGTAATTTTTTTGACAAATCCATTTTCATTCCGCTTTGCCATTGTCCGAACATGCTGTAGGACGCATCAAAAACAAACAATATGCGGGTTAAAGGTTTGTTTGGATTAAAAGCTGCTTTTACAGCCGCTTGTTTTGCAGCTTCTTTCACTTTTTCCTTATAGGAAACTTTTATTACTGCCGTTTGCTCAGCAGGTTTTTTAGATTTTTTTTTAACCGGTTTTTTTTGTGCGAAAACTACAAAACTAAATAACAGCAAACACATTGTAAGCAGGCTTTTTGAAGGGCAGTACATATATTTGAGCTTGCTATATACCATTCTCTTTTTTTGACTTTCAGCTTTTTTGACTTTCTAACTTTCAACTAAATCAATAATCTCCCAATGTTTCGGGGTTTTGAGCCAATGCCTTTGCCAATTGCTCGTCGTTAGGTGCTGTTCCGTGCCATTTGTGTGTTCCCATCATAAAGTCAACACCGTTACCCATTTCGGTTTTCATCAGTATCATAATGGGTTTCCCTTTTCCTGTAAGGCTCTTAGCTGTTTTAAGTGTGCTAATCAGTTCGCTAAGATTATTACCGTTGGTATTTAATACTTGCCATCCGAAGGCTTCCCATTTGGCTTGCAAATTACCCATATTAAGTACATCGTCGGTAGAACCGTCTATTTGCTGACCATTCATGTCGACGGTAGAAATTAAGTTGTCAATTTTTTTGGCGCTGGCATACATTGCCGCTTCCCAAATTTGCCCTTCCTGCAATTCTCCGTCACCGTGCAAACTATACACTATGGAAGCATCATTATTTAATTTTTTACTTGTTGCCGCACCAATTGCAACCGATAAGCCCTGCCCTAAAGAACCTGATGCTATGCGTATGCCCGGCAAATGTTCGTGTGTGGTAGGGTGTCCCTGAAGGCGGGAATTTAATTTTCTGAACGTAACCAGTTCCTTTACGGGAAAATATCCTGAATGTGCCAGTGTACTGTACATAACAGGCGATATGTGTCCGTTGGATAAAAAGAAGAGGTCTTCGCCTATTCCATCCATCGAAAATGCTTTGGGGTTGTGTTTCATCACTTCAAAATAAAGCGCCACAAAATATTCGGTACAGCCTAGTGAACCGCCCGGATGCCCCGAGCTTACGGCGTGTACCATTCTTACAATGTCTCTGCGAACCTGATAACAGATTTTTTCTAATTCCTCAATTGAAGCCATTATTGCTATGTTTTATCTTGTTTTTAGAATTTCAAAAGTATTGTTTTTTGTTGCAGCCCCTAGCTTTGTTGACAAATTTAATTATTGTTGAAAACTACGTTAAATTAGGTTTGGCAACCACTTTTAAAACCTTTAGAGTTAAGTATATTTGCTGGCTAAATAGTCGCAATTTATTACAAAATAACGTAAGCTGCTATTACAATTTTAAACTTTGGACTTTTAAACTTTAAACTAACTTATGGCATTACAGTGTGGAATTGTGGGACTTCCCAACGTGGGAAAATCAACCTTGTTTAATTGTTTATCAAATGCCAAAGCGCAGGCGGCTAACTTTCCGTTTTGTACCATTGAGCCTAATGTAGGTGTTATTACTGTTCCGGATGAGCGTTTGGCAATACTTGAAAAACTGGTGAACCCTGAACGGGTAGTACCTACAACGGTTGAAATTGTTGATATTGCAGGTTTGGTAAAAGGTGCAAGCAAAGGTGAAGGTTTGGGAAATAAATTTTTGGCGAATATACGCGAAACAAATGCCATCATTCACGTGTTGCGTTGTTTTGATGACCCTAATGTGGTGCATGTGGATGGTTCTGTTAATCCGGTTAGAGACAAGGAAATTATTGATACCGAATTGCAATTAAAAGATTTGGAAACCGTTGATGCAAAAATAAAACGTGTTGAAAAACAAGCAAAAACAGGCAATGATAAAGATGCGAAGAAAGCGTTTGAAGTATTATCGCATTTAAAAACGATACTGGAACAAGGAAAATCTGCCCGTTCGGCAAATCTTTCAGAGCTAGACATGCAGAGTGTCGCCGATTGTTGTTTGCTGACAATAAAACCTGTATTGTATGTTTGTAATGTGGATGAAGCCTCTGTTATAAAAGGTAATAAATATGTAGATGAAGTGAAAGAAGCCGTGAAAGCTGAAAATGCTGAAGTGCTTATTATTACTGCACAAATGGAAGCAGAAATTGCTTCGCTGGAAACGTATGAAGAACGTCAGATGTTTTTGGCAGAAATGGGTTTGTCGGAGCCGGGAGTAAATAAATTGATAAAAGCGGCTTACCGCATTTTAAATTTGCAAACTTACTTTACTGCCGGAGTAAAAGAAGTGCGTGCGTGGACCATCAGCAAAGGAATGACTGCACCACAAGCGGCAGGCGTTATTCATACCGATTTTGAAAAAGGATTTATACGTGCAGAGGTGATTAAATACAATGATTTTATTACCTTAGGGTCGGAAGCAGCATGCAAAGAAGCCGGAAAAATGGGTGTTGAAGGCAAAGAATATGTGGTGAATGACGGAGACATGATGCACTTTAGGTTTAATGTGTAAGCCCCTCCCGACCTCCCCGGAGGGGAGGAGAGCGAAATGTGAAAAACTAAACGTAAAAATTAGAAAATAAAATTAACGCTATTTTGAAAGAAAAATTAACAAGTGATAATAAAAGTCTCCCCTTTGAGGAGGTTGGAGGGGCTTCGAAATATACCGAAGACAGCATACGTACGCTGGAATGGAACGAGCATATACGCTTGCGTCCGGGCATGTATATTGGTAAATTAGGTGATGGTTCTTCACCCGATGATGGTATTTATATTTTGCTGAAAGAAACCATTGATAACTGTATTGATGAGTTTGTAATGGGCAATGGCAGAAGCATCGATATTTCAATAAAGGACAAGACTGTTCGTGTAAGAGATTATGGACGAGGCATTCCGTTGGGTAAGCTCGTTGATGTGGTTTCTAAAATTAACACGGGAGCTAAATACGATTCGGAAGCGTTCAAGAAATCAGTAGGATTAAACGGTGTGGGTACAAAGGCCGTGAACGCATTGTCCAGCTATTTTAAAGTACAATCGTATAGAGAAGAAAAAACCAAAGAAGCAGAATTTTCTCAAGGTAATTTAAAGAAAGAAACCCCTCTTGTTCCTTCTGATTCCCGCAAAGGAACGCTTGTAACATTTACTCCCGACGAAAAAATATTCGGCAATTATCATTTTATAAATGAGTATATTGAAAAAATGCTTTGGAATTACGTTTACCTTAATAAAGGTTTAACGATTAATTACAACGGGCAAAAGTTTTTTTCAGAGAATGGGTTGTTGGATTTATTGCAGCAAAATATTTCCGGTGCTACGCTTTACCCTATTATTCATTTGAATGGTTATGATATTGAAATTGCATTAACACACAGCAGTCAGCAATATGGGGAAGAATATTATTCTTTTGTTAACGGACAACACACTACACAAGGTGGAACGCATCAAGGGGCTTTTCGTGAAGCCGTGGTAAAAACCATTCGTGATTTTTTCAAAAAAGATTTTGAAGCAGTAGATGTTCGCGCATCCATAATAGCCGCAGTGAGCGTTAAAGTACAGGAACCCATTTTTGAATCGCAAACCAAAACCAAATTAGGTTCACAGGAAGTTGGACCTAAAGGACCTTCCGTGAAAGCATTTGTGGGCGATTTTTTAAAAACGGAACTGGATAATTTTTTACATAAAAATTCTGAAACGGCGCAAGCCATTCTTCAAAAAATAATACAGAATGAGCGCGAACGTAAGGATTTGCAAGGCATACAAAAACTGGCGCGCGACCGAGCAAAAAAAGCCAACCTGCATAATAAAAAGTTACGCGATTGCAGAGTGCATTTAACCTCTAATGATGAACGAAAACTGGAAACCACCTTGTTTATTTGTGAGGGAGATTCTGCAAGCGGCTCTATCACTAAAACGCGTGATGTGAATACACAAGCAGTATTCAGCCTTAAAGGAAAGCCCTTGAATGCTTTTGGTCTTACAAAAAAAATTGTTTACGAAAATGAGGAGTTTAATTTACTGCAAGCCGCATTAAACATCGAAGACGGAATAGAACATTTACGTTATAACAACATTGTAATAGCAACGGATGCTGATGTTGACGGTATGCACATACGACTATTGTTAATGACATTTTTCTTGCAGTTTTTTCCTGACTTAGTGAAGAACGGACATGTGTACATACTGCAAACACCTCTGTTTCGCGTCAGAAATAAAAAAGAAACCATTTATTGTTATAGCGAACAGGAACGAAAAAACGCGATTGAAAAATTAGGAACCAAGCCCGAAATAACCCGATTTAAGGGATTGGGCGAAATTTCGCCGGATGAGTTTAAATTATTTATTGGAAAGGATATCCGAAAAGACCCTGTTATTATTGGGAAAGACAGATCTGTATTGGATTTATTGAGTTATTATATGGGGAAAAACACACCCGAACGTCAAGATTTTATTATAGATAATTTAGTGGTGGAAAAAGATTTAGTGGAAGATAATAGCCGATAACAGGTTAAAATAAGTTAATTTTTTAAGCATTAGTAACGTATATTTTTTGCTATTTTACTTTGGCATTGCTATTGTTAACAATCTAATATATTAATTTAAAAACAGATAACCATGAAAACTCTAAAATTATTTCTAATACCAACATTGGCGTTAGTAACCATTACAAGTTGTAAAACAAAAAAAACACCCATTCAAAAACAAACAGGAGCTATAGAGATTGCCGTCCCTTTTAGCGGAAAAGAGTATAAATCTGATGCTGATTTTTTCAGAGCCAAACAATCAGGTAAATCGCCTGATTTAGCAGCTGCAAAAAAAATAGCGTTACAAAATGCTAAATCTGAGTTAGCAAGTAATATTCAGTCTGTAATTAAAAAAGTAACTGATCAATACACCAATCAGCGTACTGTTGATAAGAATCAAGACTTTGAAAACAAATTCGAAGAGTTGACTCGCGAAGTAACAGATCAATCTATTGCAAATGTAGCAATCAAGGATGAAAAAATTTTTCAGGAAGCGAATGGCTCTTATACCTATTGGATAGCCGTTGAAGCAGATAAGAAAGATGTATTTAAACAACTTGATGCTAAAATTTCAAATGATTCTAAGTTGAAATTAGATTATGATAAAGCAAAATTTCAACAAACATTTGATGATGAAATGAAAAAATTTGCAGAAGGTCAACCATAACTTAATACATGCAGGCAGCATCTATGAACCAAACATAGATGCTGCTTTTTTTTATTCAGCTCATACACCTCAATATCTCTCCTTCGCAACATGAACAAAACAATTTCAATAAACACGGTATTGTTTTTTTTGAGCATTGTTTTTTTTAGTGCATGTTCAGGAACAAGAAAATATTATAAAGCCGGAGAAAAGCTTGAAACAGAAGGCTTAACAGACGAAGCAGCAGAGTTTTATCTGGAAGCCGTGCAGCGAAAAACCACCAATGTAGGTGCCAGAATAAAACTCAAACAGGTTGGTCAGAAATATGTTTCGGAGTTGGGGTCAGATTTTTATAGAAATTATAACTTAGACCAAACCGAGGCATCCTTACAAAGTTTTGAAAAGCTTAAAAGTTTTATTTCCCGCTCAGGAGAGCAGGGAGTTAATTTGATATATCCTTCGGAATATGAAGACAATTACAAAGCAATAATTGAAAAATATTGTTTTAAAAATTATACGTTGGGGACAGATTTATTAAAATCAAAAAATTATAGTGATGCGTTAAAATACTTTGCAAACGTTGTAAAATACAAGCCTGATTATAAAAAATTAGCACAACTGAAGATTATAGCGATATGCGAACCTTTATATCAGAATGCAATTGCAGCTATTGAAAATAAAAACTACATTCAGGCAACACGTTTTCTTTCTGCAATTCAACAAAATAATCCCAATCCGTATAAGGATTCCAAAGATTTATGGGGGTTATGCGTTATTCAGCAAAAAAAGGGAATATTACTGTTTAAATCAGGCTCATCAACAGAAAAAAAAATAGCTGACTATCTGTTTGATAATTTTTCTTCTATTGTAGTTAAAGATTTAGCCACAGTTTCATTAATAAGTAATGGGCCATTCGTGTCTTTACCACAAGGGAATTCCGGTATCAATACTGATTTAATTCAAAGCATCAGAAAGGCGACAGGAGCTGATTATTTTTATACGTTTGACATTACTGATAAACAATTGCAATATACAGAACCGACTAAAAATATAGCAAAATGCTATCGAAGGGTAACTTATAGAACTAATGATGGTCGTTTAATGATGGATTACAAACCGACAGATTATTATCACGTGACCGGCAAAAAAAGATTTGCTTACCAGTTTAAATACTCACTAATAAATGCGGTTTCAAATCAAATGGTGTGTTCTGAAAATATTACCATGAATATGCAGGACAATTTGGAATATAACGAATTTGTATTTGCACCGCAATTAAGTATGGACAATTACTTTCCATATAATCCGCTTTCTTCTTTTGGTGCTCAGTATAATATTCATTCCTGGAGAAATTTATTTTATGCCAACAGAACAATTATGTCGGAGCAGCAGTTGGCTGAAATGGCGAATCAGGCTGCCATTAAAAAATTTAAAGGAACAATTGTTAATTACATTAAATAATAAATGCGTTTAAATTTCTTTTTCTTTTTTCTTTTGGTTTTCAATGTAGGATTTGCTCAAAAGCATCGCACTACTGAAATAAAGGTTCCCCATTGGGTGCACAGTAAACCTGTGGGCGAAAGTTCAACTAAATACATTGGTATTGGTGTTGCAGACAAAAATAAAAACTCCGACTACCAATTGGAAGCAAAGAAAAACGCACTTTATGATTTAGCTTCCGAAATAAAGGTGGATATTTCAACCAATTCTATTTTGTATACTGTACAAAATAATAATCAGTTCAGCCAAACTTTTAACTCTTTAATTCAATTAAACAATACCGATAATATTGAAGGATATAACTTGGTAGATGTTTATGAAAATGATAAACAGTATTGGGTATATTATGAATTGGATAAAGCAGATTATCAAAACAGAAAAGCTCAAAAAAAACAGTTCATTATATCAAAAGCTTCTAACCTGATAAGTCTTTCGTTTGATGATGAACAAAATAAAAATGTTTCCGCATCATTAAGAAAGCGCATTCAGGCTTTTAGTGTTTTAAATCCTTACCTGAATGAAGAAATAATTTTTGACCCCGAACAAACTAAAAACATTAAAAGTGTTTCCGATTTAACTAATTTAATTCAACTACAACTGCAATCTATCACGATAGTTCCAGTTCAAAATCCTTTTGTAATAAAACCGTACCAGCCGATTTATGCGCCAATCAATATAGCAATAACATATAAAAACAGTGCGTTAACGGATTTTCCTTTTCAGCTTTTGAGCGATACTGACAATATAGTATTGGAGGAAAGTGCTGTTACCAATAGTTCCGGAAATTTACCTATAAAAATAAATTATGTTGAATCGGTATTTCAAACAAATTACATTGCCGTTATTCCTGATATTAAAAAGCTAATGGAGAATGATTCATCCACTTATAGGAGTATTGCTTTATTAAAGCAATTTATCCAAACGCCAACATTAACAACGGAAATTAAAACAGACCCTATCAATATTTTCATTTCATCAACAGAATTAAATTTTGACAAACCCGTATTACAAAAAGTAATCGTAAATATTGTTCAGCAAAAATTTGCGAGCAAAGAATTTAATACTGTTGGAGATCCCCAAAGCGCAGATTATTCAATTAATATTTCATCAAATACAGCAGCTGATAGCGGAAGTGACATACTTAAACAAAATTACAATTTGAATTTAGCGGCATTAACAATTAATTTGGTTTTAAAAAACACAGCTAACGAAACGCTTTATTCAAACCAACTGTCGGATATATATGGCTATGCCAATAGTTCCGAAGCAGCAGGTGTAAATGCCTACGCCAATCCCAAGCTGACCTCTAAATTAAATGAAGGATTGTTTTTTCTGAAAAGAAAAATGGTACACTATTAAGCAATTTGTATTCATAGGTCTTATCTTCGCATAGCAAATAGCAAGAGAATTAGGGAAAAACCCGCTCCTACGAAGCAAAAATTTAATGATATTTAAGCCCATAGAGGCCATCTATTTATAGTAATTGGATATGGAGCATAGTATTTAAAGCTTCGGAGGAATAATAATATAATAGGATAAATAAAAGCTCAATAGGAGCGACCTGACAATAACTAATAATTTGCTCAGCATATAAACATGAGTGCAGAAGAAAACATAAGCGAAGAAAATCAAGAAGGGAGCGAACTCCACAATATAATTCCCGTTTCGGGCATGTACCAAAGCTGGTTCTTAGATTATGCATCATACGTAATCTTAGAGCGCGCCGTGCCGTATATAGAAGATGGATTAAAGCCAGTTCAGCGCAGAATATTGCATTCTATGGACGAACTGGATGATGGACGTTATAACAAGGTTGCCAACATTATTGGTCATACCATGAAATATCATCCTCACGGAGATATGAGTATTGGCGATGCATTGGTTGCATTGGGACAAAAAGATTTATTAATTGACACGCAAGGTAACTGGGGCAATATTCTTACTGGCGACAGAGCGGCAGCTCCACGTTACATCGAAGCGCGCCTTTCTAAATTTGCATTGGAAGTAGTTTTTAATCCGAAAACCACTGTTTGGCTTACCAGTTATGATGGCAGAAATAAAGAACCGGAAACACTTCCTGTAAAGTTCCCTCTGTTATTGGCTCAAGGCGTTGAAGGCATTGCTGTTGGCTTGGCATGTAAAATATTACCACATAATTTTAACGAATTGTGCGATGCTTCCGTGGCGGTTTTACGTGGAAAGAAGACGGATATTCTTCCTGATTTTGCAACCGCGGGAATGGCTGATTTTTCTAATTACAACGATGGTTTGCGCGGAGGCAAGGTTAGAGTACGTGCAAAAATATCTCAGCTGGATAAAAAGACATTGATAATTACCGAAATACCTTTTGGTACCACCACCGGTTCATTGATAGATTCCATTATAACTGCAAACGATAAAGGAAAAATTAAAATCAGAAAGGTAGAAGATAATACTTCTGAAAATGTAGAAATTGTTATTCACCTTGTTCCCGGAATATCACCTGATAAAACCATTGATGCGCTTTACGCCTTTACAGATTGTGAAATTTCAATATCTCCAAACGCTTGCATCATTGAAAACGACAAGCCACATTTTATGGGTGTTAATGAAATGATTAAAATTTCAACACATAAAACAGTTGAACTTTTAAGAAGAGAATTGGCAATTGAAAAAGCTGAATTGCAGGAATCATACATGTTTTCTTCGCTCGAAAAGATTTTTATAAAGGAGGAAATGTACATTGATTTTAAAAATTATTCAGATAAAATAAGTTTGTTTGGATACTTAGAAGGACGTTTTGCGAAATATAAAAAACAATTTATTCGCGAAATAAGCAACGATGATTACGAAAAACTGATTCAAATACCAATGGTGCGCATCACCCGCTTCGACTCTGCCAAGGCTGATGAGAAGATGAGAGCATTGGATGTACGCATTAAAGAAATTGATCATCATTTGGCAAATCTTACAGAGTTTGCAGTAGATTATTTTAAAAATTTAAAAAAGAAATACGGTGTTGGTAGAGAACGTAAAACAGAAATACAACCTTTTGAAACCATTGTGGCTACAAGTGTTGTAATAGCCAACGAAAAGTTATATGTAAACCGCGAAGAAGGTTTTGCGGGATATGGACTGAAGAAAGATGAATTTATTTCGGACTGTTCTGACATTGACGATATTATTGTTTTTCGCAAAGACGGAACCTGTCTTGTTACAAAGGTGCAGGAAAAAGCCTTTGTAGGAAAGGATTTGATACACATTGCTGTGTTTAAAAAAAATGATGAGCGTACTGTTTACAACATGATTTACCGCGACGGTAAAAACGGAATTGTGTTTATGAAGCGCTTTAACGTGACGGGTGCAACACGCGATAAAGAATATGATTTGACCAAAGGCACTAAAGGCTCTGAAGTGCTTTATTTTACAGCTAATCCAAACGGAGAATCAGAAATTGTTGAAGTGCAGCTTAAGCCTGTAGCCGGTTTGCGTAAGTTGCAATGGGATATCAACTTTGCCGATTTAGCAGTTAAGGGACGTAATTCGATGGGGAATTTGGTTACGAAGTTTCATGTGAAGAAAATTGTGTTGAAAGAAAAGGGCTTATCCACCTTAGGTGCACTGGATGTATGGTTTGACGATACTGTAAAACGATTGAACAATGACAAACGCGGACAGTTTTTAGGAAGTTTTGCCGCTAATGATAAAATACTGACCGTTACAAAAAGCGGGTATTATAAACTCACGGGTTTTGATGTAACTACCCATTTTGAAGAGGATATGATATTGATAGAAAAGCTGGATGTGCACAAACCTCTTTCAACGATATACTTTGACAATGAAACCAAAACACATTTTGTAAAACGTTTTTTGATAGAGCCAAGTGATAAAAAAGTATTGTTTATAAGCGAAGCCGAAGGTTCTTATGTTGAAATGGTAACTACACAACACACTCCCGTTGTGGAATTAAAATATCATAAACACAAAGGAAAAGATGCGGTTACAGAAAAACTAAATCTTTCGGAATTTATTGCTGTAAAGGGACTTAAAGCCAAGGGCAACAAAGTATCAGCGGAAAAAATAAAAGAAATTATGTTAATGCCTGCGGAAGAAATTCCGTTGGAAGAAGAGGTGTTAGAAGAGTTTGAAGAAAGCGGCTTATCACCGCTGGAAGCATTAAAAAAATCAACGGACGAAAAGAAAAAGCCCATCATTTCCATTGATCAGCAACTCAATGAAAATATAAAGTTACCTTCGGAAGACAAAAAGAAAAAGAATGATAGTGGTAGCGCTGATTCACAAATAACGCTGGATTTTTAACTTTCGTCCTCCATGATGGGGATTAAGAGGGAGCAAAATAACAATGAACAGAAAAACATTTCTTAAAGCCATCTCTTTAATTCCTTTATCTACAAGCGCTATGAAACTAAACGATTTACATAAATTTGCCGAAGCTCTGGCTCCTACCGATGAAATGCCGGTTCTGTTTTTAGGACATGGCAGCCCAATGAATGCCATTGAAGAAAATGAGTTTGTTGCAGGCTGGAGAGCCATTGGTAAAACTATTCCCAAGCCGCAGGCAATTTTGTGTATTTCTGCTCATTGGGAAACAAATGGAACTTTCGTTACCGCTATGGAAAAACCTCAAACTATTCATGATTTCGGAGGTTTTCCTCAAGCGCTGTTTGATGTACAATACCTTGCTCCAGGTAGTCCTGAGCTTGCAGCGGAAACAAAAAAAACCGTTACAAAAACCACAATTGGCTTGGATGAAAAATGGGGCTTGGATCATGGTTGCTGGAGTGTTTTAAAAGCTCTGTATCCTGCGGCTGATGTGCCCGTTATACAGCTTAGTTTGGATTATACACAAGCACCGCAGTATCATTTTGAATTAGCAAAACAATTGCTGCAATTGCGCAAACGAGGTGTTTTAATTTTAGGCAGTGGCAATATTGTTCACAATTTAGGAATGGTAGCCTGGAATAAAATGAATGTGCCTGATTTTGGTTACGATTGGGCAATTGAAGCCAATACAAAAATAAAAGAATATATATTAAGTGATAACTACCAACCTCTTATTGATTATAAAAAGCAGGGAACAGCATTTAATTTAGCCATTCCTTCACCCGAGCATTTTTTACCTTTGTTATACATACTGGCATTGAAAAAAGAGAATGAAAAAATCAGCATCTTTAATGACAAAGCTGTAATGGGCTCATTAACTATGACTTCTATAAAAATTGAAAAAGCCTGAAGTTTTCAATTACCTTACTTATCTAATGAGCTTCAAGTTTGTATTCCATTGTTTTTTTTAGATTAAGTATTAATGAACCTTATATAAATTTGCTTTGCTATTAACCAAAACTAAGAAGGGCGCAAGCCTTAAAAGGTAGCGGTGCAGCGTCCGCAAGTGCGTAAGCTCCGATGACCTTTTCTTGGCTTTTTGGTTCTTTTTTGCTAAGAAAAAAGAACATAGAAATAATTTTACCCTCTTCTTTTTCCTTGAAGAAAAAGAAGCAAAAATTCAAGAACGAACGCCAACTGCAAGTTTTAGTTTGCCCACTTGCCAACGCCTCTGTTTCCCTAAAACTTACAGTTCGCACCGTTCGTCCACATCCACGCACTCAGCGATAGTATAAAACAAAAATCTAACAACCTTTAGAAATCTGTGCTACGAATCGAAACCAAGAACGGCGCGCGAGCCTGAAAAGGTAGCGGTGCTACGTCCGGCACATGGGTTGACCTTTTCTTGGCTTTTTGGTTCTTCATCACACACGCTGGCTCAAATGTGTACAACACATTTGCCCTTGATCAAGCAAAAAGAACATTAAAATAGTTTATTTGTACGTATAAGGCGGGAAGCCTTGTTAAATGCGACGTAGCGAGACGCTACGCCGAACGGGGGGTATATGTAAAATTTAATGTGATTTTTTATTTAAAATCCTTCATTAGATTGATAGCGAATTCAATGGGTATAATTATTGAATATCCAGAATTAGACACTTGTAGATTATAGGTTCCGCTTTTATCACTATGGATATAATCATAAAAAGGTATAAATCCAGATACAATTCCAACCAAATGGTAACTTACTTGTAAAAACTCTGTTTGCTTTATAAAAACGGGACCTCCGCTATTGCCCCAATATGATGGTGCATCTATTATAATTGTTTTTAATTTATCATTTTTACCTGCAATTATTCCACTCCTTAATAGTGGTCTATCATAATCAAAAATATCAATGGATTGAGGATAAACCCATTTAGTTCCCAACGAACTTGGATAACCAAATAAATAAATATCCGTTCCTATTTTAATTTGCGAATATTTTTTTGTCATTTTCGATGGATATTGATTCAATGTTGTTACATTGTAGATTGTCTTTAAATAAGGTATCAATGTTACATTAAAAGCGGTATCGCCGATATTTTTTTCTATATGAGCAATTTTAATAATTGCAATATCATGTTGTTTGTCAAATCTTACTAAACTATCTTTCATTTTTCTGAAATCAATCGATATTATAGATGTGTCGCCATCTGTGATGTTTTTAGGATAGTATTTTAATTTCAATGATTCGGGAATAAATCTATTGGTTCCTTCATCAAAAAGAACATGACGAGCTGTAATTAAAAAAATATTAGATGAATCTTGCATGAAAATTCCGGAACCAGTACTGCCATTATTTAAAGTGATGAGCACAGGCATACGAAGTAATTCATCAGCTAAATAAATTTCTTGACAAATTGAAATTAATGGTGTTATCCATAAATACAAAAGAGGGAATATTTTTTTCATGCAACAAACCTACGAACTTTCTATAAAGGAGTGATATTATAACTGATGTTACGCAAACTTAACAAATGGTTTTTAGCAAGTATTTAAAAATAATAAATTAGTTCTTTGACAACATACTAGTTTTGCTATATGCAAGAATTATTAGATCTCT
>Ga0302280_1002000_pt1 | contig 16165 bp, 8 predicted proteins | sample III_Fen_E1_1_FD_198771 | JGI IMG/M metagenome (GOLD analysis project Ga0302280, IMG submission 198771) | Peat permafrost microbial communities from Stordalen Mire near Abisko, Sweden - III_Fen_E1_1 | ecosystem: Environmental > Terrestrial > Soil > Wetlands > Permafrost | place: Sweden: Abisko... | reverse complement strand
AAAGACGAGATGCTTTCATCAACGGCTGGCAAGTCACTTCTAAAATCTGGCCATCAAGCTCTTCTCTTAAAACCGCTGGCTGCCCTATCTTTAATATCTTCCCATCACTGATAAATGCAATCGTATTGCAGCGCTCTGCTTCTTCCATATAATGGGTTGTTACAAACAACGATGTCCCTTTTTCCGCCAATTGGTATAAAAGTTCCCAAATGCCGCGACGAGAAAGAGGGTCAAGGCCAGCGGTTGGTTCATCTAGAAAAATAATCTTAGGTTGATGCAAAATAGCATTAGCAATGGCTAATTTTTGCTTCCATCCACCGGACAGCTCACCTGCCAGCTTTTGACGATAACGGTCCAAGCCTGTTAATGTTAAAACTTCCTTGATGCGATTATTTAAGGAAGTATTTTCTAGGCCATAGATCTGACCATAAAAGGTGAGGTTTTCGATAACATTCAAATCTGAATATAAGCTAAAGCGTTGAGACACATAACCAATCACTGTTTTAATCTGTTCAGGCTGGGTCTGCACGTCGAAACCACCAACCTTACCGTTACCGCCGCTAGGTTCTAAAATCCCGCAAAGCATACGGATGGTGGTACTTTTCCCGGCACCATTGGCCCCCAGGAAACCAAAGATTGATCCATAGGGAATTTCAAACGACACTCCGTCAACAGCCGTGAACTTTCCAAATCGTCGAGTTAATTTATCAGCGCTAATGGCAATATCGGACATACTAAACCTTACGGGTTAAACCTTACATCCGCGGCGACTCCTGCATGAAGGTTGGCATCCGCATCATCGATGGTGATCTTAACCGCAAATGTTTGAGTGACCCGTTCTTCAATGGTCTGCACATTCCGGGGAGAAAATTCTGCCTTATCAGCAATATAACTCACATGACCGTGATAAGTCTTATCACTGCCATCCAAAACAATGCTGGCTGTCTGATTGATGCTCAGTTGATGAATCAAGTCTTCAGAAATATAAATCTTAACCCATTGATCCGTAGGATCCCCGATAACAACAACACCGCCTCCACCTGGAATAATCTCCCCTGTTTCAGCACTTTTAACCAGGACAACGCCATTAATGGGAGAGACTACCTCTTGATCTTCCACATTCAATTGGGCATTTTCCAATGACTGCTGATTGGCCCCCCCATTTTTGTAAAGCACTTGCAGACGAGCGAGATCTTTTTTATTTTGTTCATAACGATCAAAGGTGGCCAAAAGCTCATCTTGTTTGACAAGATCACCTTCCTTAACATTTAGCGTTGTTAAACGTCCTGCCACCTTTGAGCCAAGGACGTGCTCGGTCATCTCCACCGTTCCGGAAAATGTAATATCTTTAAAATCTTTTTTCCCAGAACATCCACTCATTAAAATGGTTGCTGCGATGAGTGTCATTGCGAGCGAGGCGAAGCAATCTTTTTTAAGAGATTGCTTCGTCGCTGTGCTCCTCGCAATTACACTTTTTGAAAAATACATACTTACTCTCCTTTTTTAATCAAAGACCTTAATTTTCCTTGTGCATGAAGTAAATCAATATGCGCCATCTCCCAGGTTGCTTGAGCTTCATTATATTCATCTTCAGCTAAAGCCAAGGCTGATTTAGCCAGCATGACTTCAAACACAGATCCACTACCAATTTCTTGGGCATGAAAGGCGATACGCAAGGAACGCTCAGCTGTCAGTCGTTCTTGGGTTTTGGCAATCCTAAGATCATCGGCCTCCACAATGGCTGAACGTGCCTTAGCTATAGTGACTAAGGTCTGCTGGCTAACATCTAACAAATTTTCCTGAGCTTCTTTAATCTCTCCTTTAACTTCTTTAAGCTTAGCCTGCTGTTGACCACCATCCCAAAGAGGCAATGAAGCCTGCAGTCCCACAAAGTATGTATTACTACCATGATCCGGCGATTCACCGGAACGGCCATAATCGGCACTACCTGCTACTTTCGGTAAGAAATCAGCATACGCGGATTTTTGATCAGCCATACGGGCATCCAATTGCGATGAAGCCAAGGCCATGTCCGCATTGGTCGCGTTATTAAAATTAATATCCGCGTTCTTTTCCAGGTTCTTCAAAAAAGGTTTATCATCAAAATAATCAAAAGGGACATCAGTGGGTAATTGCAAAGCAGCGGCCAAGTCTAAACGGGCATCTTCAGCCTGAAGTTTGGCTTGTTCAAGTAAAAATTTAGTTTGGTCTAGATCTGATTCAAGCTTATTAGAATCTAATAGGGTTCCTGTCCCCTGTGTCAAATTATCCTGACTCAGATCATAAGCCATCTGATCCCTCTCTAAAAGCGTTTGCAGAAGATCGACAGTTTGTTGCTTACGTTGGGCATCGACAAAAAGTGTCGCTACCAGAGCCAAAATATCTTCGCGTGTTTTTTCTAACTCGGCTTGAGATAAATCCTCGCCCTTTTTAGCGGCTTGAAACCGTTCAAATGCAGACGGGTCAAAAAGAGCAACCGTAACACGTAAACGAGCATCAAAAGTGTTATATGGCCCCAGATGAGGCCCCAAACCTGGAAATTGAATGCCTTCTGAACGCATATCTACCGTTTGACGTCCGCCGCTGGCAACACCATCAAGATGCGGCAGTAAATCTGACTGAGCTTGAGCTATCCGGGCGATGGCCTGCTCCAGCCTGGCATTAGCCATCAGTACCTTAAAATTAATCGTGTCGACACTCGCCAAAGCATCTTTCAAGCTCAGATGAATACTCATCTCATTGCTGCTTTGCGCCATCACCTCAGACGCAATACTCAACGTCAAGAAAATTAGAATAAGAATTCTTCTTAAGTTCATGAATGTCATTCTAATCCTCAGAATATAATAATTCAACACCCGTCTTCCCGTAGTGTTCGTGTAATCATCCTGTATTCTAATATACATGATATAAAAGCTTGATAAAAACCTATAAATCACAAAAGATTACCAAAATAAACCAAAGCAAAAGATACAATACTATTTATTTTGAAATGTTTTTCAAATTTGGATATTATAATTTGCAAAAAATACTCTCTCTCGTTCTATAATGGGTTTTAATCCTGAAGAATCATTACCCTTAAATATAAGGCCAAATAATGTCACATAACACAGCACTAGTTACGGATGGCATGTGGAGAAAATCTTTAGCAACCGTAAGAGGGTTAGCTCTTGGTGGGGTTAAAGTTTCTGTCGGTGAACGAACATGGATGGCATCAGCCCTATTTTCACGGCACGCTTCCAGAACATATGTTTATCCATCAGTCACTCTTTATCCTGATGATTTCCTAAATTGGCTTGAGGATAAAGTCAAATCCTGCCGATATGATGTATTAATTACACCAGAAGAAGATACTTGTCTGTTAATTGGACAAAATTTATCCAGGATTTCCCCTTATGTCCATGTCCCTCTCGCAGACTATGATTCTTTCTTATTGGCTCGCAACAAATTTAAATTGCTAACTCATGCAAATAAGCTCGGAATCATCAGTCCTAAAACACGACTTATTCAAACTGACGAAGATTTTCTAAAAAGCATCCGCGAAATTAACTTTCCTTTGGTCTTAAAACCAAATATCAGCACCGGAGCTCGAGGCATTCATTATCTTTTAGAACAAGCAAGCCTAAATGGCCAATTTAAGATGATGAAAAATAGATACGGTGATTTCTTAATGCAGGAATACATCCCTGGCGATCAGTATTACGGTGTATCCGTAATTTTTAATAGAAAGAATCAAATGCGTAGCGCGTTTGTGCATAAAAAACTCCGTCAGTACCCTGTTACGGGTGGAGCAAGTACTTTTGCTGTTTCGGTTGAATACCCTGAGTTGGTGGGGATAGTAGAGACTCTTCTACAGGAAATAGGTTGGCATGGGCCAGCTAATGTAGAGTTCAAAATCGATTCCAGGGATGGTAAGCCATATTTAATGGAAGTCAATCCTCGATTGTGGGGCGCAGTCCAGCTAGCCATCGGATCGGGGATTAATATACCCTTTATGTTGTATCAATTAGCTTTGAAGGGAGATATTGAGCCTGCCTTTAAGTATAAAACAGGAGTAAAATTCCGTTCGTTCATTCCAGGAGATTGGATGCATTTCTGCTCAAGATTATCCACCGACAGAAAAGCTGATTATGATGTCTTTCGGATTTTTAATAAAGATGATTGCCACGCCACGTGGTCATATTCTGATCCCTTGCCTTATCTGGGGCAATCGCTATCATTATTGGATTACTATACCAGCAAAGAATTAAAAAAATTTCGTGATTAAACAAACATCATTATAAGGATGGAATTTCATGAAATTAACCCCAAAACAATATATCAAAGAGAATATCGCCAAAAAAAGCATCCAGGAAATCGCTTCTGACCTTGGTATCAAGGAACGAACGGTCAAAAAAATCCTGGAGAAAGAAAAACATAAATTAGCAACAACACCTGATGAACCAGAGGTCGAATTAGGCAAGAACAAATGGATCATTATCGTTCACATTATCCTTATAATAACGATAGGCTTACTTGCCTACTTTAGATCTTTCAATAATAAATTCGCCTGGGACGATCAGCTGCTCATTACTCAAAATCATTATGTGACCAATTTCCAGTCCTCATTCCTTCCCAAAATTTTCTCAGGTCCTATCTCCGAAGGAGCCGGAGAGAGATCTAACGCTTACCGTCCGCTGCAAATATTAAGCTATGTGGCTGATCACTCCTTTTACGTATTAAATCCTTATGGATTTCACCTCACCAGCTTTCTCATTCACCTTTTAACATCACTGGTTTTTTACTTGATGATAAAGATGTTGTTTAGGAACGAATTACTTGCTTTGATCGCGGCCATTCTCTTTCTAATACATCCAGTCCAAACCGAAGCAGTGGCCTACATATCCGGACGAGCCGACCCCCTAGCAGCGCTTCTTATTCTTTCAACCAATCTCTTCTTCATCAAATATTATAAACAAAAACGTCCTTATTTTTTATGGCTTTCTTTTGCCTCTTTTGCCCTGGCACTAATGTCAAAAGAAGCCGCCATTTTGACGCCTCTTCTTTTATGCCTTTGCTACAGCACCATACGCAAACCATCTGCCTTATCACCTAAAATGTTGTTCCCTTTTTCGATTTACGGCGCGATAACAGCCATTTATGTTATCCTTAGACTAACGGTACTGAACTTTGATGTCAGCGACATATCCTCTCCGGTAAAGATTAATTGCTTCCATTTTTTTAAGACGATCTTTCTCTTTGCAAAGATTCTGCTTGTTCCCTTAGGTCTTCACATGGAATATGGTGAAATCACTGCCAACTTATCGGATCCGTCAGTGCTATTAGGGATAGGGATCGTTATAGCTTTGATTCTGACAATCATCAAACAAAAAAAACTGAGCGCTGTCAAATTCGGAATACTATGGTTCTGTATAAATATTGCGGCTGTCTCAAATATTTTCCCCATCAACGATTATTTTGGCGAACACTGGGTCTATATTGCTTCCATGGGGTACTTCCTGGTCTTAGCAGCCCTAACAGAATCAATTATTAAACAGAACACCGTGTTATCTAAAATTACAATCGTCGCCATAGCTCTTCTGGCTATATTTTATTCCTATTTAACCGCTCAGCAAAATAAGGTTTGGCGAGACTCGCAGTCTATTTATGAACATAGCCTCATCTATGATCCTTTAAATGCTAAGCTGATTAATAATCTTGGTATAATTTATGCTGAAAAAGGATTGAATGATAAAGCCATGGAACAATACAAAAAAGCCATTGAGCTCGATCGGCATAACGTTCAGGCTTACTACAATATGGGCAATATGCTGATGAACAAAAAGAAATTGAAAGAAGCCGCAGAATATTACCTAAAAGCTGTGGAACTAGATCCGACTTCAAGTGAAGCCAACTACAATCTCGGAAATCTCTACGTATCCATTCACGAATATGACAAAGCAGAAAAACAATATCAACGCGCAATCACATTAAGCCCCTATTATGTGCAGGCTTATAATAATCTTGCCGGGAGTTATAATTTAACTGGGAGAAAAGACCTGGCCATTAAAGAATGGAAAGCGGCAATCAAGATTGATCCTAATTTCGAGGATGCCAAGCGCAACCTGGAACGGTTTGATCGCCCAACAGGGAATTGAATCTTTAATTCGTTGCTAGCTCGGCAAAGCTGGGTTATTATTGCGTATGCTCTTACTTAGAAAAATCATTTTTTATATATTCGCCCTTATTTATTTAATTTTATGCCCTCTGATCATTGCGCGCATGATGGGAGTTGTATTCAATCCTGTGACACATCACTTGGTCAAAACTGGTTTGGTGTATATATCAACCAATCCGCCTGATGCCACCGTCTATGTGGATGGTCGCCAAGCCCATCAAAAAACCCCCACTATCCTAAGGGACTTAACCCCGGGGAAGCATTTTATCCGCATCGAGCACACTGGGTACAACGACTGGGAACGTGATATACCTATTGTTGCCAAAAAAGCAACCCTCTTGGCTAATACCTTACTCATCCCGGAAAACTGGCCCATTAAACCCATTTCTCGACAAAGCTACCAAAACATCATCATTACCAATGATGGTATTCTAGTGGGCATTAACCCTATCCTTAAAAATATTGATATTATTCAAACCCCTCAAGGATTAACGGAGAATTTCAGTGAAGGAAGCAACTACACCATTACACCCCTTTTCACTAAAGATTCCATCTATAAAAAAGGAGTATTGGTTAGATTGTATAACGCTCCTAAAAGCCCGTTTATTCTGATAGAAGCAACTATCAAGGACAAAAATAAATTTTTATGGGTTAATTTAAAAGAGAATCCACCTCTCATTGAAGATATCAGTGATTTCTTCCCGCAAATTCCCTCTCGTGTCGACTGGGATGGTTCTGACAATGACAATATTTTTGCCTTCTATCCGCAAATCATTTATCGAATCAATATTAAAGACAAAGCGATCTACCTGCAAGACCCCGTCAAATTACCTAAACGTTTAACTTTTCAAACATTAGATACCGAAGCGATTCTAATCAACGACAAGAATGATTTGCTAACGCATGAAGGCCAATGGATTAGACTTTATCCGAAACAAGCGTTTGATGCCCCTCAAGTTTATGATATTGCTAAGGCAAAACCATCAACGAACATGTATTTCGAAGAAAAAAGCGGAGAACTCTTTTTTCTAGACAACGGCACTGGTTCACTTTGTGCCGCACAAATTTTGCCGTTTCATCCAATTTTAAATATTCCAATTCCTGATGCCCTAAGGTTTAAAATAACTAAAAAAGAATCTATATAATGATATTTAACTACTCCAAAGAAAATCTCAAACCTCGACAAGCTCGGCTCCAGCGTATCCTGGAAATATTGCCAGGCGCTTGCAGTTGGACTGTTCTACTTGGTCTCATATTCCTTTCCATCTTTTTTCCCTTTAGCGCGGCCATTCTCATTGTGGCATTCTACCTCTCGTGGATCATGCGCATTTTGTATTCCACATTCTTCTTGGTACTGTCTTTTATCCAGATGGATATTGAAAAGAATACCGATTGGATGAGCCGTATTCATGGCATTGATCATCTCAATATTGATTTAAAAAAAATAACTTCCAAAAAACTTAAGCATCATTGGCGACAATATTGTTCACACAAAACTCATATAGAACAATTAAATCAGCTACTGGAAAATAAAAATCTCCCCCCGTCCTCAAAGAATATATTTCATTTAGTCATCTTTCCCGTCATTAAAGAAGGGCGTGACATCTTAGAACCCGCCATTGAGGCCATCCAATGCCAACAATTCCCTCATGAACAAATAGTCATTGTCTTTGCCCTTGAAGAACGCGCACTCCCACCGATCCAAAAAGCTGTTGCAGAATTGGAAAAGAAATATAAAAGCATTTTCTTTGAATGCATGACTGTCGTGCATCCAGCCGTAGTTCCAGGAGAAGCCCGTGTCAAGGGGGCTAATGCCACCTGTGCTGCCAAACAAGCGGCAATATTCTTTCAAAAGAAACAAATCCCTTTTGAAAATGTGATTGTATCTTGTTTTGACGCAGACACAGTTGTAAGTCCCCATTATTTTGCCTGCCTGACTTATCATTTTATGATCTGCCCAGACCGTTTACGCGCCAGTTTCCAACCTATTCCTGTCTACCACAATAATATTTGGCAAGTACCAGGTTTTGCCCGGGTTGTCGAAACCGGCTCTTCATTTTACCTGCTCATAGAGGCCACAAATCCTGAAAAATTAGTCACTTTCTCAAGCCATAGCATGAGCTTTAAAGCGCTAGTTGATGTTAATTATTGGCCGGTGGATATGATCTCAGATGACTCAGCTATTTTCTGGAAAGCTTATATTCACTACGACGGTCAATACCGAGTGATTCCCATGTATGTGACATTATCCATGGATGTCGCCTCAGCCAATAATTGGTGGGAAACCGCTAAAAGCGTCTATAAACAAAAGCAGCGATGGGCTTGGGGAGTTGAAAATTTTCCGATTGTAGTACGTGCTTTTCTTAAATCAAAGAAAATACCCCTCTATGAGAAATCCCGCCATGGCTTTAAACTTTTTGAAGGGCATCTGTCATGGGCTACATCAGGATTCATCCTCTCGATCATTGGCTGGCTTCCGGTTCATTTTGCCAGACGAGAATTTGCGGCATCTGTGGTTTATTACAATGTGCCGGATATCGCTAACACCATTTTTAGCCTCGGTTTCGTGGCCATATGCATCACCATTATCCTATCCCTGGCACTCCTGCCCAAAACCCGGATCCGCTACCGTTGGCTCTTAAAAATTGGGCATGCTTTTGAATGGATGATGGTGCCACTCATCCTAGTCCTATTTAGCGCCCTGCCTGCCTTACACGCTCAAACCCGATTGATGTTAGGGAAGTATTTAGAATTTTGGGTCACTGATAAACACCGCGCTCAGGTTAAACCTAAAACCTGAGGCATATTGGTGACTGGCGTCATGCGGTTGATAGTAAAAGAAACCCCCGTCACTTGTGCTGCATCCATTTCAATACCATTAAAATTAAACTTAAAATCCGCGCCTTGAGCTTTAATTTGCATGCTCATCTGAGCAGGATTTAAGTTGATACCACCCTCTTGAGAAGTGGCATGATTCATCGCCTTATCAGCTACAATATAAATATCGAAACCTGCCTTCATCTTAAAAAAATGCCAAGAGCGATTAACTTTGTTCTTTAAATCTTGAGTGAGTTCATTTAAAGGATATGGTTCTCCTTTAGAATTTAAGATAATTGATTCTGTTTTGATAGCTATCTTTAAAGAACTAGTTTTAACGCTGCTAAATTCATAGTCTCTAACAAGCTCATGCCAAGGCAATTGTTTTAACTGCTCTGGATTTAGATTATTGGGCAATTGATACTTAATCCCCTCTAAATATTTTGTCATTCCTATTTGTTGAGGCACAATCACATCAAAATAAGGTATTAAGAAATCCGTATAAATAAACTCAGGTCTAGTAAGACTTTCAAATCCTTCACGATTCAAGTCACGATCAATGCCCTCAGGATGAAGGGTATCCGTAATCAATCTTGACACAAACCCAAGATTAATGCTCATTCTAGAAACTACATCATTTATATTCTTAAGGGTACCCACTTTCATATGTGGATTGATCAGATCTTTATAAATATCTAAGGTTTTTCGGTATTTTATTACTTTTTCCGTAATATCGTAAAACGGATCAAGCTGCGTAGAACCGATTTCCATTAACTTAAGCTTGTCTCTTTTTGCGAAGGTTAACTTATTAGCTATTTTTTTAAGTTTATTCACATATTCTAAACTTTTAGTGATTTTAAGAAATAATCCTAACCCCTCTTGCAGATTAATTTGATTCTCACTAAGTTCAGCATATGTTTTGCCTTGATTATTATCTAACCATTCCCTGAGCTTTTTAAAATATAATTGCATTTGATCTATATCAATCTTAGATTCAAATTCCTTTGCAATAGTCTTTGTTATTTCATAGGTACGCAAAACTTTCTGACGATATTCCTTGCTCAGCGTAACATTCATGGCTTCATCTATACTAAAGCCATCGCCTTCAAAATAAATTGACATCGCATTTAATATAGCGCCTAATGCTGGAGCAAGGTCATCAATCCTTTCATTGTTCCCATAATTGAGACTTTCTGCCCACTGCTCAAATGTCTTACGGCCTTTGTTCTTACGTAATAGATCAGGGATTTGCCGTAAAACATTTAAGATTTGAATATTAGGCTCAACTTGTGAATACTGAATTCTACCGCTGAGAAGCAATGGTTTGTGTTTACGAAAATACCCTCCTATAACAGTCAATGATTCCATAAATTTATCACCATTGAGATTTAAGAATAATTTTGTATCTAAGGTCTTGGTAGAAGGTATCGCCCGTATCCACTCTATTGCCTTACCTCTAAAATTGTTTGTTATTCTTCTTTGTTTATTGTCTTGAACAAACAAAGACAAAAATTCCAAGAATTCCTGCGCTTGATCCGCTTCGAGTTGAGAATCTATAATGGCACCAGGAGCGATATCGCTGCCATAAATGAGCTCTTGGAGACGTTTTTGGGCTTTCTCAATCACCCTTAAATCTCCAGAGGCAGCTACCCATTGCATTTCAGCCCTTTCTAAGGGCAACGCTTCTTCAAAATAATCGGCAAGAATCTCCATTTGCTTTTGATCATAGATATCTTCATCCTCAAAAAATTGACAAATGTCACGAACCCTATTTAATACCCTACGGTGCGGAGCAATATCAAACCAATCATTGAAATCTTGAAAAACCATGCTTATCGGATCTTCTTTATTCATTAAAACTTCTGCCGTCTCTTTGTTCAATAAGTAACGACGTTGAATAAAATTTAAAATTGTATTCAAAGTGTACTTAACACTAATATCGAGACTCTCAGGATTAATGCTCCAGATATTATTATTTTTAAACAGGCCATACTCTTCAAGCCCCGAGTCAAACTTTAAGCGGATGGGAATTCCCTGAACGCCTAATAGCGCATTAAATTAATTTTTAAAAGCCGTCATGGCCTGATCTTTGACATTTCCTATCATCCCTTGATCAACCCTGATCCACACAGAGCTTATCATCTCACCAGATTTATACCTTTTGTGTTCCACTCGTACAGGTATTTTCATTGATGGTACTATTGATTTTTTGTTTCTTATTGCCAACCAATCTTGATCACTAACCTGTGGATTATAAATATCAATCCTAAGAAAAAGTTTGTCATATTTATCGTTTACAACCCTCGAATAAATATTCTTATGAAGAATGCGTGAATATGCATTATTTAAAAGTGAGTTAATCAATTGATTAATCTTTGCATTCTGCTCTGAATCCGTAACAAACCCAAACAGCAAATTCCTTGCATTAACCAAACCAAATCCCGGCATTCCTAGTTCTGGACCTCTTGTTGTAAATTCATTCTCATAACTTGCAATGCTTACTTCTTTTGGAATTGTAGGCTCCAGAGAAGCTTTCCAATATCCCCAATCAACAATCTGGTCTAGATTAAAATTAAAAACGTCTACATGATCTTTTAGCATTGATGCTAAAATAAATTTTCTTACATGAGGTAAAAGCAGGAATTCTTGATTCCTTGGATCATAAGCCGGATATAGCCCTTTTAATATTGTTTCAAAAATCACCCGGTTCTTCCTACCATATTTATTCAAAGTCTTAAGATGCACCGGTCCATACCTATCTTTCATTGAAATTATTTCACTAAATAATTCTTTGAAAGCGAACTTAGGATTGTGTTCTGGATATAAATCACCTAAAATCTTCTCCAGAATCGGTAAATGATTCTCTCGATCATCAATTTCACCCAAGAGATTAAATCCTGTTTTATGTTCCTTATTACCCAAAACTTTATTAATCACATTTCCAACAAAATCTTGAATATAAGAAAAATAGTAAGAGAGTTTAGGAGGACTATACAAATACGATAAAAAGAATGCTGCTCGTTGAGCTTCGTAAAATGAAACTTGTCCCTGCCCATGGGCAAGGCTTACTTCAAAATTAGGCACAATATAAAAACTGTGCCTTGAGGCATCATACTGGATTGATAACTTGTATTTCTCCGCCATTTGATAAGCAAGCAAATGAAGATCTTGTTCCTTTAAAAATCCTAATGCGTAAAAATTGACAGAATCCTTTAGCATTTCAAAATCATCGGAATCCTCTAATAACTGATGATGCCCTGTAAGCGCAATTTGTAGATCTTCTGAAATAGGCTTAAGAATTGCAAATAAGCGTTGGCTCTTGAAATAGATAACATTAATCCCAAATCGCTTATAAATATCATCAATAATACCATTCCTAACATCTTCATCCTTGCTTACACTCAACGCTTCAAAGAGTTGCTTGCCTACATCACCCTTGGCTATTAAAGCTTTTTCCAAATCCGAAGAAATAACATTAATATATGAATTAATAGGTTGTAGCAATAAAGAATTCATCGCTGGACTTGTTTTGGATATAACCTTGACTACGTCTTGGATTTGAGGATATGAATCCCGTTCATCGTTATTAGGTATCGGAGAGAATTCCTGAAGCTTCTTCCCATCAATAAACAAGATTAGCTTACTATTGGACTCGTCTAGGTTATAATCCAATACCCCTGTGATTTCCTCTGGAGAAGAAGCCTCATCCTTCCCTTCAGGTAAATACCGTATTTTGACAATCTTTCCTTTTCTAAGCTTAAGATTATGATCATTGATAGCCAGACGATAAAGTCTACTACTGACGTCTTCTACCGCTTGTCGTATGCCAGATCCTGGAAGTTCTCGATCATGCAATCTTTGCGCGAATTCTCCCCTAAAACGCTTACGGATAATACGAGCTGCTCTAATGGCATACGCAGCACGATTTTGATGAAAATAGCCATCCATAATTCCCATCTCTTTTTTTAAAGAAGCCAATTGCTCTTTTTCTAATTCAAGGACTTGATCGTAGACATCATCAATCTTGATTCCTGACGGTCTAAAATTACTATAAAGAAAATTCTGATTTAAATAATATTCGGATGCATCCTGCAATTTGTTGTAATCCTCAAGCGACATCTCTTGAACACGTTGAGAGACATTCTGAGCATCAGCCACCGTATTCATCGCAGGATTTTCTGGCAACTCTTCTCCAGTCAATTCTTTAAAAACTATTTTGACATCCTCTTCAATATGCCGCTGCGTTTCAAGCAAAAACACTTCATACTCGGATAATTGTTTATCAAATTCTAAAACTTCTTGACCAGTAAAAGCATCTCTATATTCATGACGAAAAGCTTGAATTTTCGCATGAATATCTAATTTTTTAACATTCTGAATAATTTCCCATACCTTCAGCAAATTATAATCATCCGAAAGTTGACCTCTTTTAAAATCTCTACTCATGTTCCCTAAAAATTCACCTAATTCTATGAATTTGCTATTAAATGCCTGATCCTGATCAAAAGACACAAAAGCCCCCCCAACAGGAGAGCGTTGAATCATCCGACGACTATCATCCACCTTACGCACAAAAACATCATAAACCAATTGGGCAGATTGAGCATCACGCATATTCTTTTGAGGCACTTCATTAGGGTTAATGCTTAAAAAAAACTGAGAATATATGTCTTTAGGCGTAATGATTGCTCTAACGATATTGCCACCTATCCATCGTCCAACGTGATCACCCAAAGCCTCTCGTATGGGATTATTGAGATCAGCAAAGTATCCTTTTTCCCTTGAATTTACCAGATCATATCCTTTATGAAAATAAAGCTTTAAATCACTTACGTGAATATATAGATTGTTTCTTAGATCTCTCAAAGTAATAAATTCCGTATCAATTCCCTTCCGCTTCGATAACTGCCAAATGGCCATCGCCAGCAAACGATCATTATCAGTATCTTTTAAAGCAACCCATGGGTCATTGATCGAAACCTGACTTAATCGCTCCTTTATAAATTGATTTAATTCATCATCCGTAAAAGTCACCGTCCCCAAATATTTAATAAGATTTAATAAATCTAAAATTTCACCCAGTGAAATAATAGTATTTAAATTATCAGACCTCTTAGCTTCTTCCTGAAGGATTCTAAAAGCAGAAGCAGGATCAGAATAGCTTAAAGCTTCCAAGCACAAAGCCAGCACATAAGGAAATCTAATGGAATACCTGTCATAAATGTTATTCCATGAAAATTGCCTTACATACCGCGCTATCGTTTCTTGCAACAACCCCACCTTGCCTTCTTTCAACAACGAACATACGATCATTGTCAAAAACTCACTGGTATTCTTATTATCATTTTCTTTGGTTAAGTGCCCTAAAGAGGGGTCAAAATCCTCTAGCTTTTGTTGCTGCCAAATTTGTTCAAATTCAGATTTACTATGAAACTTAGCCCAACTAATAGGCACATGCTCGCCAGCACTAAACATAATCTTGTCTAAATCATCAAGAATACCCTTCGGCACCTTAACATCAGCAATAATAGAAGTGGTTGCCCTATCTGCAAACCCTGCCATATAAGAAATCCCATCGCCGCGCATAAACTTAAACCCTATGTCAAAATCAAATATTTTACTTTTGATAATAGCCGCTAATTTTACTTTACTCGCTTGAACAAGGTTGACGATGGTCATAACAGGAGAGCAAAATGCAGTGACGCCACCAGAGAAATATTTCCGTGGGATGGTTTGGCCAGTAATTAAATCCGGTTCTTCAGCAATATAATTGTAAACACCCTTTTTAAAAGCCTTAAGGTATTGTTGGTAGATTAGTTCAGCATCGTCATTCTGAGCTGAAAGCGAATAATTTAATGATGACTTATGATCCTTCGTTTCACTCAGGATGACTGATTTATCATACTGAACCCCTGAAATCTTGCCTTGGTCGGAGAAAACTTTATTTAAGATGCTCTCTTTAATTTTCTTCTTATACCAGGTGGCTAAAATAAGAGAATAAAAAACCTGGCGCAGGGGCGCAAAATTCTTACCTTCGTTAACCTCCTTGGTTAAAGCGGGAATGACGATCTCTCGAATAATATTAACACCTACTGAGGCCATTTCGTTTCGTTGTAATTTCATGTGTTTTTGCAACGAAAGATAATCCTGTTCCAACATCACCTTCAAATGATTCTCCAAGACAAACGCCGTTCCCCCATTCTCATAAACGACAGCTTTATCAGGAAGTATCCATACTTTATTAAAGGTATTGATGGGGATATCGGTTCTGCCATACTTAGCCTGGGCTTGAGCATAAACTTTTTGCCAGAACTCTCTGCCCAATTTACTCTCAGGATAGATCAGCGAAGCCGTGATTTGTTTGAGAATATAATCTTGTCCTAAAAGATCTCTGCCCATTTCCGTCTGACCAAATTCTGAAGGCACAATGCGATTCTTCTCATACGGTGAAAGATTAACCCAAAGATCTTTTTCAGGAATTGTTAACGAGGCGAGAAAATATTTGATTAATTTAGATGATTCTTCTCGTAGGGGTCGACCTTGTGTCGACCCGTTACCTGTATCAATATAAAAATGAAAACGGAATGGATCACTAGGGTCTAATTTTATACCTTTTAAAACAACTGGGCTATAAGCAGGGCTTAAAACAAGCATCTTTCCAGGTGCCGGCAAAATGAAATCCTGAGCATACGCATAGCAGGGCCCTATTATACTTGTAGTTAAGAAACAAAAAATGATATATATAATCAAAATGGGGCGCATATATAGTAAAAGTATATCTGGTTAATTTAAATAATGCCAATTGACGAAATTTAGGTGAATAAGGTAAAAAAATGAACCCCGCCAAAAAGCGGGATTCGAGAAGTGAAACGCACGCGACGGTATTGGTTCCTAGGCCATAGTCACGGTCTTCTTGGGAGAAGATACCTTGCCCTTCCAGTGCAAATTGATCCTCAATGTATGACAGTAATCGACCTTCATCAATCGACGGCTGTGATTAACATAAAAGAATCCTTTTACTCGGAAAGAAAATTTCTCATCATTAGTGACACTGTCAAAATACTTCTTTATATGCACTTGCGGAACAGACTGAACTTCTTCAGTATCTGCCTCAGTCGCCATATAAATAAAATTCTTGCGCACATCGGTTACACACTCTTTTTCTTCCGAATGTTCACGCAGGCTAATCACCTT
>Ga0302280_1001993_pt1 | contig 16184 bp, 10 predicted proteins | sample III_Fen_E1_1_FD_198771 | JGI IMG/M metagenome (GOLD analysis project Ga0302280, IMG submission 198771) | Peat permafrost microbial communities from Stordalen Mire near Abisko, Sweden - III_Fen_E1_1 | ecosystem: Environmental > Terrestrial > Soil > Wetlands > Permafrost | place: Sweden: Abisko... | reverse complement strand
CACGTAGGACAAAAATAGAGAAACCTTTTAATGATGATTTGGATGGTATGGAAGAGTATGCTGTTTATGAACCATCACCCGATGAGGATAGATCGACCAAAACAAAAAAGGCTCTAGAAGAAAGACGTAGACTTCGCAAATAGATAATGCAGTATTTTAAGTAGTATTTTAACCAAAAACCGGTTTAGGTTCGATAACTTTCCTGTATCCCACTTCACGGGAGTTGTTGATACTAGTTCTTTCGATTCTAAGTAAGTTCTTAACTCTAGCATTGTAGTATCTGGATAAAGGATCGTTTTCATGAATCTTTGAAAACTTGGGGTTAGTAACATGTTCGATGTCTTTCAAGGTTACGAACTCACATTTGGCCGGAGCAAAATCCAAAGCCATTAGATCGATCATCAAAAAGTCTCGATCAAAAACCTCGGTATTCTTCTTTTTACGGATGACATTGTACACTTTGTCCGATACACCATCAAAAACTACAATTTTGTGATACTTACTGTACGACTTGATGAAATCGTTCAGGATAGGACTGTTTGAAACATCTTTTACAATTTGCGGAATAAGTTTTACTATTAAAGATGATCCGATAAATTCTAGATTCGCACCATCAACACCTAATTCTCGTTCATCTTTAAAAGGAATGTCTATCGGAATGATGTAGGTGTTGTTGTCTACTCTGGTCCCGATGAAAGGTAGAAAGAGTTCATTATCGTACGGATCATAGATAGATGGTGGATCTACTACAACTTGTCTTGCGGTAGATGTAGATGCAGATGTAGATGTAGATTGAGGTTTTCGTATCGTATCATTGTCTTCACTATTTTCACTATTTTCACTATTTTCACTGTTATCGGATACTTTTTGATATTTATGAGAATCCATATGACCACGTGTTATCATCATACGACAAATATTAGTGAGAACAGTTAAACGAATCTTCTCATCACTAAATTGGAGATTGACATAGGTTTCGGTTGACATAGTTATATTTATATTGTTGATTGTTTGTTTATATTGTTGAATGTTTGTATTTATGCCATATCTTCGGATGTATCTATTTCAATTTTTCTTGATTTTAACACATGATGTCCTTTCGGTACGTTGAAACTAACCGAACTAGTAGATGATTTCTCACCACGGAGAAAATTCTCTAACAGGTCGTTAAGGTACCTATCTTGTTTATCAGTATTGATGTCGCTACTATAAAATCTATCTGTATCGTCAGTTACACTAAAATCAACATAGTTTCTACCGTTACCTCTCTGATTTTGATATCTATCAGTCTGTTTACTTTTACTAAAGATAGATGAGTGTGTTGATGTTGATTGAGGTCTGGTGGTTTGATACTGATTCATACCAGTTTCTAGTTTAGACAGAACATCATTATCTATATCCGGATCTGCATCAGTTGGTGAAAATGCTGATTCTGTTTTAGTTTCTATTTCAGGTTCTATTTTTGGTGTAAATAGTATGTTGGTCATTCTTTTTACATACTCGGGGGTTGGTGTTGAAGTTGAGGTCAAAGTTGAGGTCAAAGTTGAAGTCGACGGTAACAATCGTAAGATATTGATAATTGTTTCAAGAACAGTAGGAACTATATCGATACGATATGTATGATCGTTTATCGCTTCAACATACTTACAAGATGTATTAGGGATCTGACCATTCACCATCTGTGTTATGATGAAAGATGGATCGTTATTAAGGGTTTGTCGTGTAACAAAAAATCGTTTGTTGTCTGCGGAAATCTCGATCATCGGTACTACTATATGAACGCAACTTAAAATTAGTTGCAAGAGCACATTACCAAAATGTTGAATTTTAATGTACAAATGGTAATCAGTCCAGACTGTTATTGATTTATGGATTTTATCGATGATTCTTACCGAAGTATCCGGAACCAAATTCAACGATCTGTACAAAAACACAAAATTCTACAAATTCCTAAATGATGACATGACACATCAATACTTTGAGTACAGAATTGGATTGAACATTGACCACAACGTATTTTGTCCTAATAAGGGATGTTTAGGTGGTGGACTTTATTTTTGTGAAGCATCTAAATGTCATTTATACTGGAGTTCATATGGTAAAATGGTTGCCTTGATAAAAATCCCTAACAATGCACGTGTGTGCATCGATCGTGATAGTTTCAAAGCAGATAGATTGATCATTGAGGAAATATGTCGTTTTGAATATCTACCGATTGATTTTTGGATGAGAATACTAAAAAATACATTATTGAGATCCCTAACTGAGAACACGTGTAGGTTAGCGATGACCCGAATAGGTAATGTGTTGTACTACATTGATCATACAGATTCCGGGAACAAAATCATACGAAGATTAGATATTCAACAGAATGGGTGGGCTGTATGGTGTGATAAAGATTTCACGGATGATGTGAGTACGTTGGTTTCTCGACAAGATGGAGGAGATGCATTTGAATATGTAAAAAATCAACACATGCGTGTCCGTAACATCATCGATCAAAAAGTTCACACTAATGATAATTGTTGTTTATGTTGAGTTTATGTTGAGTTTATGTTGAGTTTATGTTGAGTTTATGTTGAGTTTATGTTGATATGTCAATGGTTGTGACGTATGGAAAAAGACATGATATGGACAAAATGAATCAGAACCATTAATTATGAACATTCATTTGTGGGGGCTGCGTTCCGCGCACTAGACACTATGTGTCAGTGCTATCGCTAAAGCTCGCTTCCTGCCCCAACCTATTTACCCAATAACAAAGATTGATCCAACAACTCCAAAACGGTTCAGGGTAGTAAGCGAGCTTTAGCGATAGCGCAGCCCTCACACATGAATGTTCATAATTAAATCATTTCCCTTACATTACACCCATCAATGATATGTTGAAAATATTGATTTAATAACATTTAAACACAAAGCCTCTTTACAAAGGATCAACAAGTTTTTAACAGATCGACTTCAATGTCCAAATCGATGTTTAAGACAGATGCTAAGATCACTACTACTACTACCAAGACTGTCAAATCTAAACCTAAACCTAAACCTAAACCTAAATCTAAACCTAAACCTAAACCAAAATCAACACCATCTAATGCTAATGCAATCGATTATGATGATGTCGATGAAATAGATATTGACAACATATCCCAGATCAGTTCTAAGTCTAGTTCTAGATCTAGTGCCAGTAGCAAAACAACCACTATTAAACCCGTGACCAAAAAAGTGACTAAATCTACTACTAAACCTGTGACCAAACCTGTAACCAAACGTGTCACTAAATCCACTACTAAACCTACTGTCAAACGTGTCACCAAAACAAAGATTGTCAAAGATGAGAGTGACGATAACGATAACGACGATGAGGTAGAAGATCTAGATTCGGATGATTCTACTAAACCAAAGTCTAAAGCGAAACCAAAGAAACCAGCCGCCAAGAAAACCGGTAAGAATCAGATAGACTTTTCGAAGACACTTGTAGATGTCAACAATATCGTACCTAGAAAAACTATCCCGAAAGATGCAAGCATATTAGTGATCGTAGAGTCCCCTGGTAAGATCAAGAAGCTCGGATCTATTTTAGGTCCGAAATACACCATCATGGCTTCATTTGGACACATCATCGATCTTCATCCAAAAAAGATGTGTGTGGACATCGAAAACGATTTTGAACCCGAATATCATATTATTACCAATAAAAACAAAAAACAGGATAAGACACAAGTTGTTAAAGAACTTAGAAACGCTGCCAAAAAAGCATCCAGAGTCATAATAGCTGCCGATCATGATAGAGAAGGGGAGATGATCGGATGGAGTTACAAAGTAGTTCTGGGACTGGCTGAAGAAGATTATGATCGTATTACTTTTAATTCGATCACCAAAGATGAAGTCAAACGTTCGATGGCGAATCCCGGTAAATTAGATATGTTGATGGTAGATTCACAGAAGACCAGACGTATCCTAGATAGATTGATCGGTTTCAAGATCAGTCCTAGTTTGTGTCAGGTCATGGGGATGGGAGCACTTTCTGCGGGTCGTGTCCAGAGTATCGTTGTTAGATTGATCTGTGAAAAAGAACAAGAGGTCAATAAATTCTTCGAAGGGGACAATGCATCGTACTTCAAGATAGTTAGTGACATGATGACAAAGATCCCTCAGATCGATATGAAATGTGAACTTTTCACGGATCTGAAACAAGACAACATAGAAGATAACGATGAGGAGGATGAAGCAAAAGATGCCGACGATGATGAAGAAGACGACGAGGATGATGATACCACCAAATCAAAGATGAATCGAGCCGTCATAAAATCTTTCAAGATCGCCAACAGACTCATGAACAGTATATCGTCATCGACATTCAAAGTTATTGATACTACTGTTAGAAATTCGACACGTTATCCATCCGCACCGTATACAACATCAACAGCTCAACAAGATGCATCCACAACTTTAGGATTCAACGTAAAAAGAACCATGCAAGCTCTTCAACACCTTTATGAAGCCGGACACACTACCTATCTTCGAACAGACTCGACCAATCTCTCCAAAGAGGCTTTAAAACAGTGTTCGGATTTTATAAGAGACGATTATGGTGACGAATATCATGTAGAGAAGAACTATACCAACAAAAAAGGCAACACTCAGGAGGCCCACGAAGCTATCAGACCGGTCGATATTACTAAAAAAGTCGTCCCGACCGGTGGAAGGATCGGTTCTGATGAACAAAAGGTCTATCAACTCGTGTGGAGACGAACTGTTGCATCTCAGATGGCTCCGGCAAAAGTGGATGTGCACACTATTAGCATCGGGATATCTAATGAGAAAAACTATGTATTTAGAACAAGTATCGATGATATCACCTTTCCGGGATATCTTGCTGTCTACAACATTGGTGTTCATGGACAATCCTTCGGTGAGAATAAATGTAAACTAAATATCCCCAAAAAAGGTCAATCAGTTTTGGCCAAAGAAGTTAGAGGATCAGAGACTTACAAGAAACCGCCTCTTCGTTATTCAGAGGCTGGTTTAGTCAAGAAGATGGACCCGAAGAATCTCAATATAGGTCGTCCCGCAACATATGCAGAGATCATCAATCATATTCAGACCAAAAACTATGTCAAAGTCGCAAACATTGATGGTGTTGAGAAACCGTGTAGAACTCTGACCTGGATTCATGATCCTGATATCGATACCGATGATCAAACTGTAACGGTCGATGAAAAAACAACATTTATCGGTCGAGAGAAGAATAAGTTCATCCCTACTCAATTAGGAATACAGGTCAACGATCTCCTCATGAAAAACTTCCCTAACATCATGGAGTATCAGTTTACGGCCAAGATGGAGAAAGAATTAGATGATATCGCGGAAGGTGATGATGACTGGGTAGAATGTTTGACAAAATTCTGGGGCATACTAGAACCTCTCATCGCAAAACTCGATACGGTGAAGAAAACACAAAAAATACTAGGACAGAATCCAATCACTGGTTACGACGTGATAGCATCTATGGGTTTTCACGGACCGATGTTGACAATGGCTAGATCAGATAAGAAATCAGAGAATGCAACGGCTCCGATCAAGGCACCACATACTATTGAAACAATTACTTTAAAACAAGCACTCAATATTCTGAAATATCCTAAGATCCTCGGTGTATATGAAAAGAAGAATGTCGAGATCAAAATAGGAAAATTCGGTTATTATGTCACGTGCGGCAAGGATAAACAGCTTACATCAAATCTACCGGAAGGTGTGAATCCCGACGACGTTGATTTAGATCTGGCTATCGAGTATATTGAAAACAAACAAAAACAACAAGAGGATAAGACCAGTAAATATCTGTTCTATCATAAAGATGGAAACATTGAATACATTATTAATCCAGGGAAGTTCGGTGAAAACAGTCGCTATCTTATGATCAAGGATAGTGCATCAACCAAGAAGAACTCAAAACCACTGTTTCTATCATTCCCCTCTGATGAAGGATTAGAAGATCTTACCATTGAGAGAGTAAAAATCCTGGCCGAAGAAGCCAAAGCCAAAAAATGGAAAAAAAATACTCCAGTCGATAAAGATGCATCCAAAACTCCTTCCAAAACGCCCATCAAGGTCAAGGCCTCCACTAAAACTCCTGCCAAAACTCCTGCTAAAACTCCTGCTAAAACTTCTGCTAAAACGTCTACTAAAACTACTGCCAAAACATCTACATCTACCAAAGCTCCTGTCAAAGTAGTTGTACGTAAGGCAGGAGCAGCAAAGAAATAAACCTGTAAAAATTTGATTATTATTGTCATTGCGTAAACATAAACATTAACATTGGATATAAATATATACACACACATACACTCATTCACTCCTCATATCGATGTCGAATAAAAATGCAACCCTCAAAACAGTGAAAACAATTATTGATACGTCAGCTAACGATATATTTTGTGAGAAATGTGATAACATCTTGGACATATCCAGGACCCCTTTCGCTCGAGACGATAATATGTTGACTCCCAATACCATATCATCAGATGGTGATGAAGATGCGGATATTGATGTGGATTACGAGTCCATATTAAAACGGATCGAAAAAGGAGAAAAGATACCAGATGATGAACTAAGCCTTATCGATGTAAAGGATATGGCAAAAAATGACTACTATAAGAAAATGTCGAAAAAAGGGGAGATAAAGAAACAAATTATCGAAATGATCGAAGATGTGGGAAACTCCGATGAGAACACACAAGCCTACATGGTATGTAATAACTGTTATTTTACAAAACCGATCAAGGCGAAGTTTCGCGTCTTAACAAAGAATCCGGAAGGTGTTATGGCAGAACATGACTATGTTAATGAAGCTACATACAGAAACAGAGTTCACATGAGAACCATGCCCAGAACTCGTGACTTTAATTGTCCTAACAAAGAATGTCCATCTCATACTGACAAACACATCCCGAACGAGGCGATATTTTTCAGAAAAAGTGCAAATGCATACGATACGGTATATGTTTGTACAAATTGTTTAACTATCAAAATGAATTAAACTCTACCTCAACTCTACCTAAACTCAAAAAGATTGATTAAAATACATTAACAATATAAGGAACAGTACAGTATATAACTCTATTTCAGTATGCCACGATCTAAACCCGACGAGAATGATGTGAGTAAGTCTAATATTAAACCTAAACCTAAATCTAAACCTAAATCTAAACCTAAAACCGCAACTAAACAAATTAAAACTATTAGTAGACCAAAGACCATTAGACAGATTAAACGTGTTAAAAACGGAAAAAAGAACGACTCGGATCCAGACAACGATACTGATACCAGATACGATGCGACATTAATCGATAAAGGAGAATTTGGAGAAGAGGATGCAGATAATGAGATATGGGATGCTGCGGGTGATGATATTGATGATATTGATGATATCGATGATGCAGATGATCCTGATATCGATAACACCGATGATAATGGCGATGCGGATGATGAAGAAGATGTTGATGTTGAAAGAGATGTTGATGTTGATGTTGATATCGGTGAAGAAGAGGATTGTGCGTACAACGTAATGCGAAAGGCCAAAGGATCTAAGAAGCTTGGTGCGATGATTGATAAAGAAGACGATGATGATGATGAAGGGGCAGATTTTAATGTGGATGAAAACGAATTGAACGATGAACTGTATGTCAAACCTGAAGAGCGAAGAACATCGAAACATCTAGCCTTGTATGAAAGGGTTAGACTGCTCGGTGAAAGAACCTCTCAACTCGCTCAAGGAGCTAAACCTATGATTAAGGGAGTCGATGGTATAGATCCTAGAACAATCGCTCAACTAGAACTAGAATCTAAAATGATACCGATCATGATCATTCGTCCCCTCCCGAATGGTAAAAAAGAAAAATGGTACATCCGTGAACTCAAACTTAAAAAAAAGTACATCATTTACGGTTTTACTAATGGCAGTGTAGATGTTGATAAAGATGTTGTGAACCGAATTAAAGATGAGTATCAAAAAGGTGGAAGCATCATCGGTTACTCTCATTTAGCAGACAGTTTTGATACGACCGCGACTGTGGCTGTGACCGCACCTGTAATAATCAACACTAAAGGACAGTCCAAAAAGGTCCGAAAAGTTGTGTCATAAAAAGTTGAAAAATAAACTACGACACATAAAGTCTTATTTTATACTATAAGTTATAATTATTGTTGATGACCGATACATGTAAGGACACTGTACAACTTCAGAAGACTTTTCAGGAATTCATAAACTCCCACCGATGTGGGAAGGAAGATATGACACATACCGTCTTATCTAAAGGGGGTGATGCTGGAAAATTCTGTTTTAAAGGTAGAGAGTATCAGGATTTCCTCGAACAGTACATCGAACTCGTCAAGAAGGGAACCGATTTACATTTTGTAGAAAGACCCAATAATAATGGTGTGACATTCTTACTGTTAGATATCGATTATGATCAGAAAGGACCAAAACGAGTATACACTGAGAATCATATTAAACAGATAATAGAAGCAACCAACGACTTTTTACGGGAGAATTTTATTGTGACAAATCATCAACTAACATCATTTGTGACAGAAAAGATAAAACCATCAAAACGTGATAATGCACCTAACATGTTTAAAGATGGTTTTCATATATACTATCCTCATCTACCTTTAGAAGAGAAGCATCGATATTTCATAATAGATCATCTTAGTGAACTCATGCAATCGGATGAGTTCCTGGATGGAATCGATTACAAAAATGATGCTTGTAAGATCTTTGATATGTCTATCATCAGAAACAATGGAATGATGATGATAGGATCTAAGAAGAAAGGTAGTTCTCCCTATCTACTGACTCATGTATATGATCATGATATGGATGATCTAGATACTAATGAATACGATGATGAGGAGTTAGTGTATATTCTATCTAATCAGAGATACGATACAGATGGAAAAGTAGAGGCTGTAGATGATGAAGAAGTATTAGAACAGATCGAAACAATCAACAAACAATACAATGGAGGTACTGTTAAGAAAGGTCTACCCAAATCTAATAAACAATCTAATAAACAATCTAATAATCAATCTAATAATCAATCTAATAATCAATCCAAGAATAAAACAGGACCAGGACCTTATGATATTCCAAAAGATTCTCCGAATAACAAACCCCAGAAGAAAAGGTCTGTCGCAGATGCACGGGACATAGAACTAGCCAAAGCCATCTGTAAGATACTTTCTAAAAAAAGAGCAAAAGATTATGTTGGGTGGAAAAGAGTAGGGTTTGCTCTGAGGGCGATCGATGAATCTCTGTATGATGATTTCGTACAGTTTTCGAAGAAAGATATGTCGAAGTACAAAGAGGGTAAAGTTACGTGTGAAGAGATCTGGAGAGCCGGTGAAGACTTTACACAGTTCTACGACATTAAAACTCTGAAACATTGGGGCAGAATAGATAATCCGAACGAATACTACAAACTTCTCTGTAAACTAAATGATGATCTTTTTGGAAGGGCAGAGACAGGGAAACACGTCGATATCGCGAACGTAGTCCATGCACTCTACAAGGAACGATTCGTATGTATCGATATACCCAAGAATAAATGGATGGAGTATCAAGACAATCGATGGGTCATAGTACAATCTGCGTACACTCTAGAAGAACTGATATCAGATGAGGTTCGAAGGATGATGAGAATGTACTGTTCCGAAAAACTCAGAGAAGCTGTAGACATGACTGATGGTTCAAATCAGGATGAGAATCACAAGAAGTACATGAAACTACTGAAAACGATAGATAATCTTGGTGATGTAAATTTCAGATCGAATGTCGTTAGGGCTTGTGCAAACAAGTTTCACGATCCAGAGTTCCAAGCGAAACTCGATACCAATGTGTATCTACTCGGTTTCTTAAACGGTGTGTACGATCTAAAAGAGAAATGTTTCAGGGATGGTCTTCCTTCTGATTACATATCAAAGACCACCAAATACGAATGGGAAGATTGTGAAGAAAATGATCCTCGATTCGACAAGATCAACAAGTTCTTCGCGGAGATCCAGACGGAAGATGATATGAGAACCTATATTTTGACATTCATCGCAAAAGCTCTTAGGGGGGTTCCTGACTCTAAACTTCATATCTGGACAGGAGAGGGTGGTAACGGTAAGTCGGCTATCATCGATCTGGTCAGCAAGATGTTAGGTGACTATTTTGGTGTGACTCCTGTGACCCTACTTACTAGAAAGAAAGCCGCCTCGAATGCTGCCGCTCCGGAGCTCTCTGACAAGTTCGGCGTAAGGCTGTTGGTCGTCCAAGAACCAGAACACAATGATGTAGTGTATGTCGGACAGATGAAAGAGATCACCGGTAGAGATCGAATACTAGCTCGACCTTTGTATGGTGACGCATTCTACTATGTACCACAGTTCACGATGGTGTTGACATGTAATAATCTTCCTTATATACCGGCAAGAGACAAGGGTACCTGGAGAAGATTACGAGTCGCAGAGTTTGAATCAGAGTTCGTTGATGAGAATCCTACAGAACCTAGACAGTTCTTGAAAGATGAAGATCTACAAGAGGACTTCCCTAACTGGGTAGCACCTCTGATGTGGCTCATCATTACCAAATACTATCCGATATACGAGAAAGGTGTCAATGGTAAGAAGTTCAAAATCTATGAACCAGAAAAGGTCAAGGTTTGTACAGAGAACTACAAGAACAATTCTGATGTCTATGCAGAATTCTTGTCCGAAAACACGGAAAAAACAGACAATAGTAAAGATGTTGAGTCGATGGAAGCACTCCATAAACAGTTCAAAGAATGGTATATTACTTCATACAGTGAAAAGGCCCCTCCCAAGAAGCTGTTTGTACAATACTTAAAAAACAAGAAGAATGGCTATACAGTGGAGAAACAGAACATCTATGGGATCAGAACAGTATATTCGGCAGTTATGACCTAAAAAAATTGAAAAAAGTAATTGCTTGATGGGTCCATTAAACCAAAAGCCTATTACACAATCCTCCTTAAAGGCATTGAATATAACATGGCATTTTCCTTTGCTCCTCCAGTCGAATACACCATACATCGTAATGTTAGTACTAATCCATTTGGTATCCCGCAACACAATGGGTATACTACATACACTGCTATTAATCCTAACACGGTATATGTTAATGGACTTCCTTATCAGCATCAACGGAACATACATGTACACCAACAGCAACAATTTTCGTCGACCATGAATCCTACTGTTGCCTTTGTATCTAACCAAACATTTGGGCTCAATAGTGGTTTTCCACATCCACCAGTTCAAACTTTTGGTTTTAACTTCCGATATTGATTTTTTATGAAAGTTGCCAAATATATTTTGTTTATACAACAATAATCATATTGATCTTTTAAAATAAAGATGAGTACCGTTCCTCTGTATAGTATCAAAGATCACATCATAAAAGAAGTCCCTATCGATAATGCCATAACAGAAATATACTACTCTAAGTACAGAGTACCATCAGAATCTGAACTTAAAAGCTTTAAAACTAGTCTAACAGTTGAGTCAATCAAAGAACTAATCTCAAAACCCGATTCATACATACCTTTGTTCGATGCTTACACAATAGACATATATCTGATCCAGAAACGGAACGTCTACATTCGTGTGGTAAACCATGACTATCGATTCCCGGATGAGTTGATTGTTGATTCGATCGTAAACATAATTAATGATAACAAGTTAAGATTAAAACAGAATCCCGAACTAAAAGACGACAAGCTGTTTCAGGCTCTACAATCAAAGATCAAGTTCATGATAATGTTCATGAGTCAGTTCGATCTGAAGATCTTGCATGATACCTATCTCAATATATTTTACAGATACGCCCCAGAGATAGGGAATCTGACCTATGCATGTGTTAGGAGATCATTCATCCCCCATAAGGGACATTTGAAACCATACTATGGAAAGGATGAGGTATTAAAACTCGGACTGAACATGGGAGTGATAAGTATGAACGATACTAAATCATACGCCGATTTCAAAGATAGTTTAAATGATAATGATTTCAGAAAAATATGTACTCTGATCCAAGAAAACGATGTCAGCTCTTATGTCCTGATAAAACATCAGAACTACATTGTCAAACACAATATGGTAGGTCTGGTTCAATACTACACGCTACAAGGATCATACTTCATGAATCAGTACCTACGGAAACTAACCAAGTATGAATATCGTAATGACTACCTGGAGGATAATATCGAAAAGATGTGGAGATTAGTACTTGATGCTCCTGCATTTGATCTGGACTACATTTTATACAGGTTCGTGAGTACTGATGATTATCTGAAACATCTCGGTATCGGTGATATCTATCAGGATCAAGGATTTACATCAACAACTAGAGATCCTTTTTATCGGAACGATCTGTACAAGTTCGGTTTTATTCTGATCAAGATTAAGATCCCGAAAAAGATAAAAGGTGTCGGCTTATGTTTAGAAACTCTGTCACACTTCCCTGCAGAAGAAGAGATCATCCTACCTCCCATGACCAAACTTAAATTGATAGCCAAAGACTATGATATCGATTATTATCATCCTGACGAATCATTTGTATCAGACATCAAGACCAGATACGAATTCGAATGGGTAGGAAATATTGACATTGTCTTTCCGTCCAGACCAACTCTCTTGGAATCCAACCCTCATCATACCAAATTAATAAATTTCCTCAACATCAAAACCATAAAATCCATGTCGATCAGAGAGAAGATAGATTTCATTATGAAGACGTACTTCGATCCGATGAACCGTATCAAATGTCAGATAGGGGATAACATATTCTATGTGGTCGGAGAATGGTACGATAGTACTGGGGCGTATTTTGATATGTACTCTATTAAAACATCAGAGGGATTTAGTCTCTATTCGATCTACGATGGATATATTTTATTTATGATTGAGATAGATGATACAGACGGTGTATCACAGATTAGAGTGAACTACTACACCAAATACTCCAGACTCAATCGTCAGAAGATAATGGGGGATGATAACTTTATTAAATTCATATCTAGTGTCGCACACTACTTTGATGTTGCAGATGTTGTGATATATGCCGACTACATGAGTTGTGATAAAATACGTGATATAAAAATTGGAGGTGCCCCCAAAAAACAACGAACATACATGAGTACCCCCACTTCTACTCCTAATCAGTTCCGGAATAAATTCAAAAATACAGAAACTGATGATCTAACGAATGACAATGATGACACAGAGAAATTAGACACGTTTACTGGTGGTAGCTACTGTTTAGATTTCTATCAATACATCAAATATGGACAGAAACGATATGTTCAAAATGAATCGATAGTAGAACTACAACCAATTTTCTCTTATTATGATCTGGATACATTGAGAAGTACCAAACCGACCACAATCTTAAAGAAAGGTGACCGAGATGAACTATTCCAGATCTATCTAAAAAACTATCTGATAGAGACTAAACCAGATCAGGATAATCTGGCTGACTTTTATGTATGGATGATAGAGAACAAATGTTATCTTATGGATATTTTTGTACATAAGATGGATAGACTATACAAAGGGAAAAATAACCCTTTCAAACATGATATGTATGTTTTGGATGCAATGGCATATCTTTACAATCGGAACTATGTGCAAACCTACAATCGATTCATCAAATTGAACATCAATAGTGATGAGCATCAACTGTTGGATATACCTAAGAATGAATACCGTATCAGACGTTAAATACTTAAATACTTAAATATCCTTACCATCTTCTGTACACCAATAGTAGTATGATGACAATACATATCGCATAGATGATGTAGTTGTTCACATAGTCCAGACTAGTATTACTATTATTGTCATTATCCGGGTCAAAGTATTCATCAACGAATTCATCGGAATAGGTTCGACTGGGGTATCCATCACAACTCAACATCTGTTGATATCTGGAGTATCCTGGTTCTGGTTCGGATACTGCACAAGGAGTAGTAAACGGGGCATGTTTTTCGCCTCTTTCATTAGATACTACTCCCATATCTACAACAGGCATCGATGCTTCACCGTTGATACGACCTGTTATCTTGTGGGGATTTGTTACTACAGCAGCTGTACCGACTATGTCTGCATCCGCAAACCACGGTTCGTCTTTTTCTCTGAGAACTAATTTCTTTTTCTTAGAGAATGTTTTCCCTTTGGATCTTTTACTAAATGTATCATCGTAGTCTGCTGCTTCATTAAGAGACAATGCTAATTGATCATCATCGTTAGCTAGAATTGGTTTGGATTCAATTTCATTCTGGAAAGATACACCGCTTACCCTTCCACTACCTGTCGCGTTGCACTCTTTGTATGTCATCTTATTCATGTTATCTAGTGGTGGGACACAGTTAGCATCACTGACTATCACACCTTGGGCTGTAAAATACACTTTTCGATTGTAGTCATCATTACCATATCCTACATCTACCACATCCATCGGAGTGACCGGTCTCGGAAGGTACAAGTTGCTCAATTCTCCGGCACTATCGATCATCTTCAGGTGTGTTCGATCCACATTAAATTTGTAGGGATTCAACATCCATCGCCCGTATGACGGATCAGAATACATATTGACATAGTTAGCATACGAAACATCATCCTCGTTGTATGTATCGTTCTTGATCATAAAAGAAGAGGGAAATACCGGATATGTTTCTTTTGGAACCCCTATACTTCTTATCGTACCCAAAGTTCTACTCTCTTTATCATCTTTACGAATGATACCTATCCATACGTTACGTTCGATCTCTTCATAGGTATTGGTGACATGAATCATTCTGGTGTTAGCCATAGGTAGTGTGATGACTTGTGATTTCCCGTTCCAGTTGTGGGGATTTCTCTTCCATTTGAGATACACTTGACCGATCGGAACGAATCTATCGATAAACTGTATACGATCCTCAAGATCTCTATGAAGACTTCTGGTATCGATAGTGTAAATAGTATCACAGACCGGTAACAGATACTCATGTGAGACATTGTGTAGAAATATGACAGGTGTATTTATGGTTATAGTCTTCGAACCGAAGATGTCTTCTGCTATTATCTTAGTGGCGAACATACTGACTCTTATGTTATATATTTTTCAATTATAAAATAACTTCGTCTAAAATCCTCATACTCTTTTTTATCCCCCAAAAAAGTTGAAATTTGCAAATATATGGTAGTCTATAAAGCCAATAATAGCTTTACATACACTAAAATACATAATATCATACTACATCATGGCACATAACTACATCTCGACTCATTCTTTTGCCGATGACTTCGAACGAGCCGCTAAAGCTCCATATCGGCCGCAACAAGATGTTTCGATGTATTATTCCCCTTACACATCGGTATCGTTACCATACAATCCGAATTCTAACTTTCGCCCGCCTTCCGTTCAGAATTCGTGTTGTTCTGGTAATGGATGCTCTAGTGGTACGTACAGATCTGATTCGAATCAACCTCAACCCAACTATTCGAGTTCAAATAGTTGGTTTAATGGAAACTGAATCTATCTGGATACACTACTATTTAGAATAGAATCAAAATCAAAAACAATACAAAAACAATACAAAAATCAACAAACATTTTAACAAAACATTTTAACAAAACATTTTAAACAATGGATGATCTAAAGAATCCTTTGCAGTTATTCTGCGCTTCGGATCGAGTTTCAACATATCCAATAGAAGATCTAACAAAAGATACTTTTTCAATAGTTGTTTGCTGTTACTTTTATTCTTGACGCTTTCGAGAAACGTGATCCACTTATTTTCGGCATACAGATCGTCACCGTATGACGAGTTCTCCTTGAGAGTGTACCCATCAGTGAAGAACACTTGTTTGTATGGTGACATATCTATCATATCTTTGGATAAACCTCCCAGAGATGCACAGATATGATGTAACATACATCTTTTTTTATCAATCTCATCATAGTATGGATCTGGATTGAACAGAATCGATCCGGTCAGAATCTCATATATTGTACATCCAGCGGCCCATATGTCGCATGATGTATCATAAGATAGACCTAAAATTATCTCGGGTGATTTGTAGTACTTGGTCTGTACACCGATAGGTTTCTTTGCTGCGTCTGTATCTAAACA
>Ga0302280_1001992_pt1 | contig 16191 bp, 12 predicted proteins | sample III_Fen_E1_1_FD_198771 | JGI IMG/M metagenome (GOLD analysis project Ga0302280, IMG submission 198771) | Peat permafrost microbial communities from Stordalen Mire near Abisko, Sweden - III_Fen_E1_1 | ecosystem: Environmental > Terrestrial > Soil > Wetlands > Permafrost | place: Sweden: Abisko... | reverse complement strand
TTTCCGGCCAATTCACGACCGCACGAATGGTGTGGATGGTTGGGTGTCGCTGGAGGTGTCGCCACTGCTGGCGCATGACACGGCCAGCACCATTGCCGCCGCCAAAAAACTTTCCGCGAGTGCGGGACGGCCCAACTTGTTCATCAAGATTCCGGGCACCAAGGAAGGCTTGCCAGCCATCGAGGAGGCTGTTTTTGCCGGCGTGCCGGTCAACGTGACGCTGCTGTTTTCACCACAACAATACGTTGCCGCAGCCGAGGCGTATTTGCGAGGCATCGAACGGCGCATCGCCGCCGGGCTGAATCCGCAGGTTGGTTCCGTGGCCTCAATGTTCATCAGCCGGTGGGACGCCGCCGTGGCAGGCAAGGTTCCGGAGAGGTTGAACAACCAACTCGGCATCGCCATTGCCGGTCGCATTTATCAGGCATATCTCGAACTGTTAAATACTCCACGCTCACAGCGGGCGTATAATTCCGGCGCCCGGCCGCAACGCCTGTTGTGGGCCAGCACCGGCACCAAGGATCCCAAAGCCCCGGATATCCTCTATATCAAGGCGCTGGCCTCGCCGTTCACGGTGAAATTGGCCCGGTCATGGCCGCCGACGGTGGCGATTGCGAAAAAGTCCTGGCCGAGTTTGCGAAGAGCGGCATCAACGTGGACAGTTTGGCCGGGCAGCTTCAGGATGAGGGCGCAACATCATTTGTAAAATCATGGAACGAATTGCTGGCGGTCATCGCGTCCAAAAGCGCCGCGCTCAAGCAACCAACTTCTGATAAATGAAAGCAACAATCAAACCCCTCACCCAACGTCCAGCTTGGAAAGCTCTCGCCGCGCATCACAAACAAATCGAAAAGCTACCCTTGCGAAAACTGTTCGCTGAAGACGCCAAACGCGGCCGGAGATTCACCGCTGAAGCTGGCAGACTGTTTCTGGACTTCTCCAAGAATTGCATCACCGACCAGACGGTCAAGTTGCTCCTGCAACTGGCCGGAGAATCCGGCCTGCGCGGGAAAATGGACGCGATGTTCAGTGGCGCAAAAATCAACATCACGGAAAACCGCGCTGTCCTGCACGTCGCTTTGCGCGCGCCGAAAGATGAAAACCTTCCCGTGGGTGGAAAAGATGTTGTGCCGGAAGTCCACGCCGTGCTCGACAGGATGGCGGAGTTTTCCAATTACGTCCGCAACGGCGAATGGAAAGGCCATACTGGCAAACGCATCAAGAACGTCATCAACATCGGCATTGGCGGTTCCGATCTTGGCCCGGTCATGGCTTACGAGGCGCTTAAACATTATAGCGAGCGCAGCCTGACCTTCCGCTTCATCTCGAATGTGGATGGGACAGATTTTTTGGAAGCCGTCCGTGATCTCGACCCGGCGGAAACGCTCTTTATCATCTCCTCCAAAACCTTCACGACACTGGAAACCATGACGAACGCGCAAAGCGCGCGCGACTGGTTGTTGGCCGGACTTGGCGGCGAGGTCAAAGCCGTGGCGAAACATTTTGTGGCGGTCTCAGCTAATGCCGAAAAAGTTTCCGCGTTCGGCATTGATACGGCGAACATGTTCGGTTTCTGGGACTGGGTTGGCGGACGCTACTCGATGGACTCGGCCATCGGGCTTTCGACCATGCTGGCGATTGGTCCGGAGAACTTTTTGGCGATGCTCGCCGGCTTTCACGCGATGGACGAACATTTCCGCACCGCGCCGTTAGAAAAAAACCTGCCGGTGCTGATGGGACTGCTGGCGGTTTGGAACAATGATTTTCTCGGTGCGCAAACGGTGGCGGTGCTGCCCTACGAGCAATATCTAAAACGCTTTCCCGCGTATCTTCAGCAGTTGACGATGGAGAGCAACGGCAAACATGTCACGCTGGATGGCAAAAAAGTGAACTACCAAACGAGCCCGGTTTATTGGGGCGAACCGGGAACCAACGGCCAGCATTCTTTCTATCAACTGATTCATCAGGGGACGCGGCTCATCCCGTGCGACTTCATCGCGTTCGGCCATTCGCTGACGCCGCTGGGCCGGCACCACGACATTCTGCTCGCGAATGTTTTTGCCCAGGCCGAGGCGTTGGCGTTTGGCAAAACCGCCGCAGAAGTGAAGGCCGAAGGCACGCCGGACTGGCTGGTGCCACATCGGGTTTTTGAAGGCAACCGTCCATCCAACGTCATTCTCGCCGACCGGCTCACGCCGGAGGTTCTCGGCCAGCTCGTCGCGCTTTACGAACACAGCGTCTTCACGCAGGGCGCGATTTGGAACATTGATTCATTCGACCAATGGGGCGTCGAACTGGGCAAGGTGCTCGCCCAGCGGATTGTTCCCGAATTGGAAAGCATAACGGCGCCTAAACTCAAACACGACAGTTCGACGAACAACCTGATCCGCCGTTATCGAGGCATGAAAGGCGTGAAATAGCTGTTTTGATCAGAGTATAGATTGCGCTGGCGTTCGGAATTCCTTGTTCGGATTACACCCATGGTGGAATAAGTCTTCAATCGCGCAATCTGTTGAATCAAATTCACTCTTGTTGTTGAGCCAACAGGGATCCAAAGCGAAATGGGAAAAATAAAAAATATTTTGTCCGCCACGAGCGTCACCGAATCCGCGTGATCAACGTGGTGGACCTGATGAAGCTCCAGCCGGCGCACGGGTTGAGCGAAGGGGATTACCAGCCTTGCGAACTCGCCTCGGCCCGATTGAACACGATGAACGTCCGTTTCAAATCGCAAATGCCTGGAAGTGGACTTTCTCCTTTTCCCACGCCATCCAGCAACCGGCTTTGGAACTCTGGCAAGGCAAAGACGCCAACGTAAGCCGCGCAGCAAGCCCTGCTGCATCGCGCCCCGTGCAACCGCGCCGCGCGCCGTGGCGAATACTCGGCGGAGATGGAAAAAATTCAAGCGGAGTGCTTCGGGATTCGCTGGTTAAATTTTTTTCATGGGGTGTTCACCCCATTCGTTTGTTCGCGGCCAAAAGATAACATTTCCATAACGGCGCATTTGGAAAATTGAATTTTCCGCGTAGCGATCATGGAAACCAAACCCTCTTCAGCCAATCTCGGCGCGGTCGCCTCGGTGCGCGGCAGCGTCGTGGACGTGCGGTTCGACGGGCCGTTGCCGCCGATCTATTCGGTGCTGCGCGCGGGGACGGAAAATAAAATTGTCATCGAAGTGCTCGCGCAGAGCGATGCGCGTCATGCGCGCGGGATTGCGCTGATGCCGACGCAAGGTTTGGCGCGTGGCATGGTGGTCAGGGTGCATCCAGAGTTGCTTTTGAATCAGGCATTATCGGAACCATTGCACGATGAAAAAAATCTATGGGAAGAAAGGTATGGGTCCATCGTGGATTTGGAGCGGCACCTGCATCGTAATGGCCCCAAGATCATCAAGTTTTTCCTGCACTTGTCGAAAGACGAGCAAACCCTGAAACGGCAGCGGGAGCTACAATCCATCCGTAAATCATTGGAAAAATAGTTCACAACGAAGGGCAACAATTTGATGACCATATTTCAAATCTGGCGGCGGCTGATCCACTTTGGCAAGCAGATGGCGTCACCATGACTAACGCATCGTCATTTTCAGAGTTGGTAACAACGGGCGAAACGGTGATGGGCCGGGTTTCCCGCCATATTTTCGGCCATGAATCGTCGGCGGGAACGCTCATTCTGCTCATCGTCGGACTGGCCATCGTCGCCCATCAGGCGCTCAAATTTATCAGATATGTCAGCGAGTCGGTCATCCGCAAAATCCAGGTGCCAAAACCGAACCGGAATATTTTCACCCACAAACCAAAATTCATCACGATCACCCGGCTCATTGTGAGCGCCGTTACTTTCATAATTTATTTTTTTGGCTTTGGCCTTATTCTGCAAGAATTAGGAGTCAACCTGACCGCTTACCTCGCGAGCGCCACCGTGATTGGCCTGGCGATCAGCTTTGGTTCGCAAGGATTGGTGCAGGACATCGTCATTGGGTTGACTTTAATTTTCTCGGATGCCATGGAGGTCGGTGATCTGGTGGAAGTTGCCGGCGTCATCACCATCGTCATCGGACGCGTCGAGGAAATTGGACTTCGTTTCACCAAGCTCATCAATTTCTACAATCAGGAAGTGTTCGTTCCCAATCGCACCATTTCCAACGTCAGCCGATTTCCGCTGGGAGGCATTTATGCTTACGCGGATATTCAGATACCGTTGGCTGCCGACGAGATCAAAGCGGTGGAAGCCATTAAGCAGATTGCCGCCGGTATGTGGGGGCAATTCGGTGCGATTATTTTGAGTGAGCCGGTGGTTGGTCCGGTGGAAAAGGCCGCGGGTGGTAGTTGGAAATTTTTGCGCGTGCATTTCAAAATTTGGCCTGGGCAGGGAAGTTTGATTGAATCCACTTTCCGGCAACAGATCGTTAGCAGCATGAGAATTTTCAGCCCGACGTATGCGGACTGGCAGGTGCCGGTGACTTATCGGGCCGTGACGGCCGCAAAAAATGTGAAATTCCTTAAGCCTTTATCCAAATCAAGTGCCGGTCAATTTCCCGCCTGATCTTTTAATATGTTCGCGTGGCTCGGAACAGTTTGGTCGGCGTCCTGGCAATTTCACTGTATGTCTCCGGCGTATCAATTGGGCGAAAATTTGTCGGCGGACTTCCAGCACGAACGGATGTGCCAAAATCAAACCCGTGCCTGCGCTTGCCGGGTAAAAAGTGTCGGCGCGTGCCGCTCCGCGATGAAGCAAATCAACCGGTCAAATCCGTTCCGGAAGCGGTGGCCGCCGTTGCCGAATTGAAGAAAAAATTGCGTCAAGGCGAGCTGCCAGTGTCGCAGCGGACCCCTCAGTTTTCCGAGTATGTCAGTCATTACATTGACTCGCTGAAAACCATCACCACAAAAAAAATCAAAACGATTAAGCATGAAGAATGCATCCTAAACGGCTGGGCAAATTCCATCGGCGACCTGCGCTTAAACCAAATCACTTTACGCCACATCAGCGCATACGTAACTCAAAGAAAACAGGCCCACCTCAACAATCGCACGGTAAATTTGGACGTTCTGACGTTGAACAACTGCCTGAAATTTTCCAAGCGTGAGGGTTGTCTTATGCGAGCATCGTTTCGTCGGGAGCTTCGTCGCGGCACTTCGGAGCGAAGGTTTCACGATATATTAGAAATCTTGAAATTGCCCATTTAAAACTTCATCCCATTCGCCCCCACCTCGCATGAACTTGCACGAAGGGACCTTACTATTCGCGCCTAGGGAAGGTGCGTTCAAGCGGGAAAACCTGAATTGTGACTTGCCTAAATGTTTTGCCGATGCTTTAGTGCTGTCAGGGCGATGATGAATTATTTAACTCCAGCCAGGCTGTTCTGCATGGGATTTATTCTGGTGGCAACTATTGCACCGGCCCAGACTTGGACGCAAACCAGCGCGCCAACCAACAACTGGTATTCAATTGCTTGCTCGGCTGATGGAGCAAAGTTATTTGCGGTCAATCAGATTTCAACGGAGGCATACCTTGATCCTCCAAGTTTGAGTCCTCTGTATTTATCTACGGACTCGGGTGAAACATGGCAGGCAGGCACCACGGACGTTTGGTGGAACGCAGCATGGAGTCTGGTAATATGTTCGGCCGAGGGCAGCAGATTGGTTGCATCCATGGAGTTTTTTTGGGCACCGTTGGAGTTTTCCGCAAATTCTGGGGCGGATTGGTTTTTCGGTGGGCCCACGAATGACGTGTCGTCCTCGCAGCTACCGTATGTTGGTCCTTGGAACTGTCTGTCAGCTTCGGCCGATGGGAGCAAAATTTTTGGTTATTCCTATGCTGATGGCGTCATGTTTGCCTCAATGGATTTTGGAGCGAGTTGGTTTTCTGAAGATCAGCTTTCGCCCGAAACCACTTGTATCGCCTGCTCGGCAGATGGTAGTCAATTGATAGCTGGGACTTTCGTCGGCGGTCTTTTTCTGTCCCATGATGCTGGAACTAACTGGGAACCCGCGTCCGTGAGCGATGCGTTCCAATGGAATGCGGTGGCCTCATCCGCAGACGGAAGTAAATTAGTTGCTGCCGCGTGTATTGTCTCGCCTCCTGAAACTGCCGCAAGTGCGGGCAGAATTTTTACCTCCGCGGATTTCGGCGCAACTTGGTCCATGACTTCCGCCCCAACGAATAATTGGATGGCGGTTGCGTCCTCGGCCGATGGACGGAAGCTGGGAGCCGTTGCGCAGTATGGTCAAATTTATATCTCAACCAATGCCGGGGCAAGTTGGTCCACGGGCAATTCTCCAAGCACCAATTGGCAATCGATCGCCGTCTCGGCCGATGGGACTAAATTTTATGCGACGGTGGCTGGCGGCGGGATTTGGGCCTTGCAAGCCGCGCCTTCACCGCAATTGAATATTTCGGTAGCAACTGCCAGCACTACGATTTCTTGGATTGTGCCTTCGATCAATTTTAGCCTGCAACAAAGCGCAGACCTCACGACATGGTCAATGGTTACCAATACGCCCTTGCTAAATTACTCGAACCTGCAATATCGGGTCTGCCTACCAATCAAAAACCCCAGCACCTACTTCCGGCTAATATCATTGCAGCATTCATGATCTTGGCGTGCAGCTTGATTTCAACCGCAGCGCATTACAGCCTTACGGCCAGGTCTTCGCATATTTTTTTCAGTTTGCAAAAAGCAATCAGGAACTGACTTTTGCATTAAATTGTTCTCTGAAATCGGCATTAGTTTCAAACTTTTACGCATAAGGGTTTGGCGCGGTTTCTGCAAAGCTTTTTCCATATGAAGTCACGAAGACAGCCAGCCAATGGCAAAAGTAAATATCCCCACCCACCGTTTCCGTATCAGCCGCAAAAGCCGCCGGGGTTGGCGAGCAAAATGAAGCCGCGGCCGGATCACGGGGAGACGAGTTATCGCGGCGCGGGCCGGTTGATGCGACGCAGGGCGCTGATCACCGGCGGGGATTCGGGCATCGGCCGCGCGGCGGCTATTGCGTTCGCGCGCGAGGGCGCGGATGTGGCGATCAATTATTTGCCGGCCGAGGAATCGGATGCGGTCGAAGTGATTCGTTTGATTCAAGCCGAAGGTCGTAAGGCGGTCGCCATTCCCGGTGACATCCGCAATGAAAAATTTTGCAAAAAGCTTGTTGCGCAGGCGGTGCAAGAATTGGGCGGGCTGGATATTCTGGTGAACAATGCGGGCCAGCAGCAATCCAGCGATTCCATTCTCGAGATCACGACGGAACAGTTTGATTCAACTTTCAAAACGAACGTGTATGCGCTATTTTGGATCACGAAGGCCGCGGTGCCGCATCTCAAGCCAGGCGCAACCATCATCAATACTTCGTCGGTGCAGGCGTATGATCCCTCGCCCAACCTGCTGGATTATGCACAGACGAAAAGCTGCATTGTTTCATTCACAAAAAGCCTGGCGCAACAATTGGCGGAAAAAGGCATCCGTGTGAACGCCGTTTCGCCGGGGCCGTTTTGGACCCCGTTGCAATCCAGCGGCGGTCAGCCGCCTGAGCGTGTGCAGAAAATGGGGGAGCAAGTGCCGATGAAGCGCCCCGGCCAGCCGGCGGAACTGGCACCGGTCTATGTGCTGCTCGCGTCGCACGAATCGAGCTATGCGACTGGACAGGTTTACGGCGCGTCCGGCGGCGGCGGAAATCCTTGAGCCAAAATATGAGAGGTTCGTGGACTCGGCACATGTGTTTTTTTGCGCGCTTCACGCGGCAATCCAGCTGATAATATTCCTCGCCTGCGGGTCTGCAACTGGCCACCTGTGCCGGGTATGGTTTGACCGGTCCGGCATTAACCGTCGCGCGTTCCGCTCCAAGAAAATCAGCTTTTTGATTCTAGCATCTCGGTTTTCGCGCAAAAACCCGGAGGGTTCAAACGGAGCTCTGACGCTAATGTCACTCATCTGCAACGATTGAAGCGATGCAATTTGTTCACCAACCAAAAATGGAAGCGCTGTTCTAAAATGGTCGAATTCAAATTCTTGGCAATTTGTTCACTATTCGTTTGATGCTCTTGAGGTTATTTTAGTTAAATATAAAGATGGTCAACGAAGGCAACCCGATCGGCTCCGACACAATTGCAACCGCAAGAAGTCGTGTCCAAAATGGACCAATTCCGAATTGGGTTGCGAAACATTATTTTGTCCCCGATTTCAAATTAGAAGGTGAGACGCAAGTAACTTATCTTTTATTTGATACCCAGATTCACGCGGAGCGTCACGAAGCATTTTTCCACCAAGCAATTCGCCTTGAGACAATGCAGGCCGTCCAACATTGGTCTTAATGGAGGCTTCAGTTTGAACCCAAAACGCAATTGATCACATTGCATTCTATTAAGATTCGCAGAGGTGACTTTGAAATTGACCAATCAAATCTTCAAAAGTCGCACTTAATGCAACGCGAGGAGGGTTTGGATCGATTTGTCATTATGGGTTGGTTCACCCTTTTGATGGTTTTGGACGATGTTCGTGCGGGCGATATCCTGGAGTTTTCCTACACCATCGAAACACAATCATCCTTATTTCCCGATCTCGGAGCCTATTTTTTTACTTTACCTCAGGGAGTGCCCGTCGGGAGCTATTATTTTGGAGTGCAATTCAATACAGCGCGGCAAAGGAAATGGAAATCATCGGCCGCTGATTTAGCGCCGGTCGAAAGACATGAAAACGGGACAACATTTTGGGAATGGTCTGGTGACAAATATTTCGGATTAAAGCCCGAAATCAATACTCCGTCTTGGCACATTTCCTATTTGTGGATTCAAGTTTCAGATTTTTCGGACTGGCAAACGATTGCCACGGAACTTTCAAAAGCATGGGCAACCGAAGCTGCCGATGAAACGGTCTCAGAAATTGCCCGAGAAATTGCCGGCCAAGAGCCGGCTTTGATTTCTCGTGTCGAAAAAGCGATCAGATTGGTTCAAGACGATTGCCGATACCTGAGCATCAACTTGGAATTGGGGGGTCAAATCCCAACGCCTCCAGGAGTCGTTGCCCGCCGCCGTTTTGGTGATTGCAAAGACCTTTCATTTTTACTGGCAAATCTTTTGAAAAAACTTGGGGTTGAAGCGAAACCCGTTTTGGTCAACACATATTTGAGAAAATCCGTTGCGAATTTTTTGCCAATGCCGTCCTTGTTCAACCATGCCATCGTTGAATTTGAATCCGAAGGGGAAAAAAGATGGATAGACACCACCTTTAAAGATCAAGGCGGCGGTCCTTTTAATCGAATTATTCCTGATTATGCTCGGGGATTGCCGATTGACTTAAGCACCTCCGGTCTCATCAACCAGCCGCAAATTTCTGGACAATCAAATCTTTTTGACCTGCGCGAATATATTTTATTGGATACCAGTAACGCCTCCTCACTCATGGATGTCACGGTGCGCGCTGAAGGGGCTCAAGCTGAATTACTTCGCCAACAGTTGAAGAAATTGGGCTTGGAGGAATGGTCCAAACAACGATTGCAGGGTATCGTCAATCGTTTCAGAAATGGAAAAAGAATCGAGGCGCTCAAATATCGAGATGATCGCGCGGCCAACAGCTTCACTTTGACGGAAGTTTTTGAGGTCAATTTCTTTTTAGGCGCGCATTCCAATCCAAAATTATGCCGCTTTAATTTACCCGGCAACGTGATGTCCAGCGTGCTGGCTTTGCCGCAGAAAGGAGAGCGTCGAACTCCCTTTGCACTTCCGTATCCTTGTCAGATTAGCTATATGGTTAATGTGGATTGCCTAGGCATTCAGCGGACAAGGTTGAATGATCCACGAGTTGATTTAAGTGATTCATTTGTCCAATTCAGCCGACATGATGATGCGGGACATGGTTATTTTCTGATGAAACTCTCCCTTGTCACTAAGGCCGATTCAGTGCCAGCGGAGCAGGTTCAAAAACACGGCGAATTGGTCGAAAAAATTGCCCGCGCAGCCAGTCGGGAATTAAGCCTTATGCGTGGATATTCGCGCTCTCGACCAAAGCTCAGTTTCGGCGAGCTTCCCGCCATTTCCGATGGTATAAAACCACGACCACTGCCTGCCGGCATATCCGCTCAGAAAACCAACTCAATCGAACCGCCATCAAGAAGCCGTCATGGACAAAGACTAAGTGGGCAAATTAAAATTCCGCGCCGACTTGTCTGGATTGCTTTCGTTGTTTTCATATGGATTCTTTTTTCTGCCTTAAAGAAGACTTCGCATAAAATACGTCACAATAAAAATATTTAAAAATGCAAGCTTGCAAAAAGTAATCTTGAAATCTCAATTATTGGAACTATTTTCAGATGGCGGAAGGGGTTGTGCGCCGAGCTTTGTTCTGAAACATTCTACACACAATTGGTCGATTAAGATTCCTCGCCAAGTTTAGCGGCTAAATAAAAAGTGCACGAAAACATCATTTAACATGGATAAGATATTTCGCTCTCAGGCTAAGGCAGTGATTCATCCCGGAATCTACACTTTAGTTATCTTTTTATTAACCGCGGTTTCCGACACGCGGGCCGGCACGATAGTTTGGACTAATACGGCAGGTGGCAACTGGAGCAATCCCCTCAATTGGAGTCCTAATCTGGTTCCGGGCCAGTTGAACTCCACCAGCAACACGGATGATGTTCTGATCACCAATGCGGGATCATATATTGTCAACTTCGATGTGGGCGATACCACGAATTTTTGGGGCGTTCATTCGATCACCGCGGGTGCCCTCGGATTTTCGGGAGCGCCGTGGTTGCAAATCCAAAACGGCACCACATTGCAAGCCGCAACCATCACCATCAACAGTCTCGCCTCGTTGTCCGTTGCGAGCTCGGCGATTCAAGGTGCCGTCACCATGATGGCCAATTCCACCCTCTACTCCCACCTGGGCAATTACTATGGCCCGGTAGCCATCGCGGGCTTTGCGAATTTCAATGGCGACTGGTTTTATCAGCCGCTGACTATTAATTCCGGCGCCATCGCAACCATGGTCGCAGGCATGAGCCTGCTCGGCGCCTCGAGCTTCAATGGCCAGTTCCGAATCAGCTCCGGCTCCCTCGCCCTCGCCGCGCCGTTGACAAATTCTGGGACGATCACCTTTTCCGCCGGCAGTTATGGCGGCAACGGCATTTCCATTGTCAATGATGGCTCGACCAATTACCAAGGCGGACTGGTCAACCTGCCGGGCGGAGTCATCAACATGAACAACGCCGCGACCTACGGCATCTATGGACCTTTCGGCCAGGGATACTTCATTAATCACGGAGTGCTCACCTGCACCAATTCAGGGACCGTAAACATAGCCTCCTTCGATAATACCGGCGGCACCGTTACCAATTGGTCCGGCGCGCTGACTCTGGGCAATTTTAGCAACACCAACGCGTTCACGGGATCGTTTTACGCCGCCAGCGGCGGCTCCATCGGGTTCGAGGGCGGAACCCCCACGAATCCGCTCGCGCCGGGACCGGCCCCAGCCTTTCACGGACCAGGCGGGTTTGCGTTCATGTCCGGTTGGCTGTTGCTGACCAACGATATTATAACCAATTTGCAATTGGACTGGGGCAACCTGGAATTGGGACCTCATTTTCAAGGTGGCTCCATTACCAATCTGACCTTTTTCAGCATGTATCTGACAAATTCCCTGCTACCCGTAACGGGAATCATGACAGTTACCGGCTCGGCCGCGCAGATTTATGGAAACATGACGGTGGCCAGCGGTGGCTTAGTGAATCTCTACGGAACCTGCCACGGAGTGGTGACTGTAACAAGCAATGCCACCGTAAATAGCTTCCAAGGGTCCTTCGCCAACGACTGTGCGGTAACTATTAACGGCACGCTGAATATGTCCACTTCAACATACGCCAGTGGCGAGACAACCAACTTTGGTGTCATGAACCTGTCCGGTTTTCTTTATTTGGGGCAATTAGTAAATCAGCCGGCAGGTGCCATCAACATTTCAACCAATGCGTCCATCCAAACCAGTCAAACCGGGAGCGTGCTAATCAATAACGGGACCATCATGGTCGGCAGCGGCAACACTACCGCCGCCATAAATGTGACCGACTTTACCAACGCCGGCGCCATCACCGCCCAAAGCGGAACGCTGCAATTGAATCACGTAACGCTCCTACCAGCGGGCAGCCTGAACACCACCTTGAATAGTTTGACCAATTACGGCAAGTTCACCATCACCGGCGCGGCTACCCTGACGGGGATGTTCGGCGCCACCCTAGCCATGAACTATGCCCCCAAGGTGGGTGATTCTTTTCAGCCACTGACATACGGATCCAACGCTGGAGCTTTTACGGCGACGAATTTGCCGCCGTGGGACGCCTGGCAGACTTCTTATGGTTCCACGGCACTCACCTTGCAGGTCACGGTTACGAATCTGCCGCCCGCATTCACCAAGCTCGCGTATGCCAACGGCTCCATCATTTTCAGCGGCATCAACGGCACGCCGGGCGCAGGTTACTGGGTTCTTGCTGGAACAAATCTTGAACAGCCATTATCTGCCTGGCTGCCCGTGACTACGAACTTGATCCAAGCCAACGGTCAGTTCGGCTTCACCAATTCCTTGAATGCCACTCAATCGGCTGAATACTTTATTTTGAAACTGCAATAGTAGGTCGGCCCAGGGTTTCGACGCCACTCCGCCCTCGTTGCCGCTTTAAGAAGATGATGCATATATCAAATCGAAGCGCAGTTGTGACCACCGCCGGGGTTTGCTGCGCCAAATGCACCTAATCCCTTAAATTAGGAGTTGTTATAAAATTCTGGACAAAGTCACCTACAGTTCGAATCCTTCCGGCAAGACGGTGATGCGGTTTTAATTGAACCTAGATGGAATGGCGACCAATCTCGCAAACACGAAATCGATGTCGGCAAATACTTTGGCCGCATCTGATCAGGCGCCAGCTTTGATTTCGCGCCTCATGGTTCTTGGCCATCTGATATACTTAAAAAGCCGGCCAAAATTGTCTGGAAATGACCTTCATACTTAATTGCAATTAAAGCCAATGAAAATCTTTATCTTCGTCATCCTTGGCCTCTGGTTGGCGGTCTCGCCTGTGTGCCGGGCGGCAGATGACCGCTTCCCCCCACAGTTGTTGAACTTCAGCGCGGCCAAGCAGCAGCAGGCACATCACTTGGCGGCGGATTTGAAGCTCGAGGTCTCGCCGGACATCTGGGACTTTTTCAAGGCGGCAGATCAGGGCGATTGGCTGGGCGTGACGAATGCATTTGCACGCCTCAAATGGCGGTCGATCCAATATCAAGGTTCGTATAACGACCCCACAGTAAGTTCCCCGGTGTGGCAGACCCTCATCGAAGTGCAGACGGCGTATGAGGCGTTTGCAGCGGGCGGGACGAAGTATCCGCAGGCATTCGGTGGAGGCATCATCCGCTCAATCCCGCCGGGGAGCATCTACTTTGGCGGCACGGATCCCGGTCGCGGCTTGGTTACGGCGTTGTGCGAATCGCAGGCGCAGGCAAAACCATTCTATACGATCACCCAGTGACGTGACTTCGCTTTTTCGGGCCATTTGATGTGTTAGAAAACATGGTGGCATAGTAAGCGTGAAAGCGCTTTGATAAACTGAATGCCCATATGAACACACAAAAATCAAACACACCCGACCCCAACCGCCCTCAACCCAAACCCCTTTTGAAGATTGCCCTGGACGTGCACCTTTCCTGGCATGTCATGGCAGTGCAGGAAGAAGGCACTAACCCCAAACCGCCGCAACGTTTCAAACCAGCAGACTTTCTTAAGTGGATTCAACAAAAGCGTGCCGTGGGCTATAACATCATCACCTGTTACGAGGCTGGCCCTTTTGGATATGGGCTGCATCGTCAGCTCACCGCGCTGGGCGTAACCAACTACGTGATCCGGCCCCGTAACTGGGACGACCAGCATACCCGCATTAAGACCGACCGCACCGACGCACTCTCGATGTTAAATGCGCTGGATCGGTTCGTGGCTGGCAACCAAAAAGCACTCGCTTTGGTCAGGGTGCCGACTGAGGCTCAGGAACGTCAGCGGACGCAGTCCCGGCTCCGGCAATCGCTCGTGCGCGATTTAAAAGTGATTGCCGGACGCGCCCGCGGCTTGGCCTTACAATATGGCCTCAGTTTAAAGGGACATTGGTATGGGCGCAGAAAGTGGCTGCAATGGCAACAGCAGTTGCCCGCTTGGTTCATTACGCTGATCACGCCGTTGCATGATAGCGCTGCATTTTTGCATGACCAAATCAAACGGTTGACGGCCCAGATCGAAACGGCCAGCCAACGCCCCCGCCCAAAAGGCATGGGCGGTTTGACCGAACAACTCATCGAACGCGAAGTGGGTGACTGGCATCGCTTTAAAAATCGGCGGCAAGTATCGAGCTATCTCGGATTGTGTCCCAGTGAGCATAGCTCAGGGCAGCGACACCAGCAGGGGCATGTGACCAAGTGTGGCAACCCACGCTTACGCTGGGCGCTGGCGGAGATGGCCTGGCGATTAATCCGCTTTCAACCCGAGTATCGGCTAACCAAGAAGTGGAAAACGAGATTAATGGACCCATACACGACCGTGGGTCGGCGCAAGCAAGCGCTGGTGGCGTTGGCGCGCGGCTTCGGCGTCGACTGGTGGCGCATTTGCACCGGACAAACCACGCCGGAGAAACTCGGTCTGAAAATGGGGGCTTAAAAAACATGATAAAAAAACTCTTTGCCCGGTAAACTATTTTGGCGGAGCGGTGCCGCGCTCGGTTCCAGACTTGGGAGATTAAATCCTTCCGCTGGTTAGAATGAGCCGGCTCGCTCTGTCCGCTGAAACGATCGCATAAGTTTTGTGGTGCTCAACCAGTGAGTTGACGCACGGATAGGAGTAAGAGCTTCGGGCTAGCCCTGAACGCACAGCGGATGGAGACGTTCAACGCCTCAGTAAACAAACTTTAAAGGAAAGACTATGCTATTGCTCATTTGAAAGCAGAACAACCTGAGCGGCTGGTGGTCAACAGCGCTCACGCGAGCGACTCACCTCCGCTTCGCTGCGGCTCGCGTGCCGTCAACGAACAGAATCTGAACTTAACGCTTGACCTATTAACCCTCATAGGAGTCTGGGACGCAAGAAAGGACCAGACCAATGAAAGGCAAACGATATACGACGGAAGACAAGATTCGCATTTTGCGGGCGGCGGATCGTGGTGAAAAAAGCATCCAGGACCTCTGCCAGGAGGAGAATATCTCGGAGGTGAGTTTTCACCGGTGGAAACGGCAGTTCGGCCAGATGGAGGTCAATGAGGCGCGTCGGCTTAAAGAGCTGGAGCGGGAGAACAACGAGCTTAAGAAGATGCTGGCGGAGTCGCTGCTCAAAAACCGGGTCTTGGAGGCCGTATGCGAAAAAAAGCTGTGAGCCCGGCGCATCGCCGGGCGGTCGCGCAGGAACTGGTGAAGCACCAAGCCTGCTCCCAACGGGCCGCCTGCCGCATTTTGCGGCTGGCGCGTTCCACCTTCCGCTATCAGGGGCAAGCCCCGACCCAGCGGGAGGAGCAGTTAAGGAAGCGGCTGTTGGCACTGTCCAAGGCCCATCCGCGTTACGGGTATCGCAGGATCGCGGCATTACTACGCCGGGAAGGGTGGCGCGTGGGCCAGCGCCACATCCAACGCCTGCGCCGGAATGAAGGCTTGCGGGTGCCGCCCACGAAAAAGAAGTTGGTTCGGCGTGGGGTTTCGACGGGGTTGCCGACGACGGCAACGCATCGGAACCATGTCTGGACTTGGGATTTCATCGCGGATGCCACCGTGCGTGGAGGTGCCTTGAAGATGCTGACGATCCTGGATGAACATACCCGTGAATGCCATGTGCTGTGGGCCGAGCGGGCATTGAAGGCGGCGGACGTATTGCATTGGTTGCAAAAAGCCGTGGAGCAACATGGGGCCCCGGAGTTTCTGCGGAGCGACAACGGCTCGGAGTTCATCGCCAAGATCGTGCAGCGGTGGCTGCAGGAAAACCGGATCAAGACGATTTACATTGAACCGGGCAGCCCGTGGCAGAACGGGTTTGTGGAAAGCTTTCACGGCCGTTTCCGAGATGAATGTTTGAACCGGGAGCAGCTGTGGACGCTGACGGAAGCGCGGGTAGTCGTGGGTGACTATCGGCAGGAATACAATCAAGTGCGGCCGCATAGCCGGCTGGGCTACGAAAGCCCGGCGGTT
>Ga0302280_1001988_pt1 | contig 16213 bp, 7 predicted proteins | sample III_Fen_E1_1_FD_198771 | JGI IMG/M metagenome (GOLD analysis project Ga0302280, IMG submission 198771) | Peat permafrost microbial communities from Stordalen Mire near Abisko, Sweden - III_Fen_E1_1 | ecosystem: Environmental > Terrestrial > Soil > Wetlands > Permafrost | place: Sweden: Abisko... | reverse complement strand
CAATTTGACCAATTATCATAAATGCCATATCCGCCAGCTGCTCCGCTTATTTTATTCTTCAATACCCTGCAGGCGTTATTAGTATAATACATGTTTATCCCAAAATAATTGGTATAAGTAGAATTGGTGGTGATAATATTTGATAATACATCAATTGCATTCTGGTATTCTATGTACATCCCTGTATAATACTGGTTTTGCAGGATATTGTTTTGTATTACTGTACCGGCGTCCATCTGGGCCGTACTATTATTGTTCCCGGTATAATAAAAACCATAAGAGCCGTTTTGAATAAGGTTATCCTGGAATACATTGTAGCTATTGACCGACCCGCTGGAATAAACTACCGCCAGTGCATTATTAGTATTGGAAGTACTCACACCCATTAACTGGCAATTAGTAACGGTATCATAATTTGCGCCAGCCTGTAAATCAAAGGCAACCCCATAGTTTGAATTTGTTGCCTCAATAGTCATTTTACTGAATTTTATATTAGTTGCCCCGTTTAGTTCCACTGTATAATTAGCGCTCAATGAACCGGTGCCGGATAAAATCACTTTTGAGCTGTCTCCAACTGCAGACTGGAATACAACCGGATTGGAAGCTGATGAGCCAAGGATTGAAGATATAATTATTTGCTCGCTATATGTTCCGCTTGCTACATTAAAGGTTACCGGGCCACTTATGCCTGCACATTCAATCTCGTTTACGGCTGCATTGAAAGAAGTGAAATTCGTACTGCCCGAACCGGAAGGGTTGATAGTGTAAACCCCATTCATTTCTACGCACAAAGGACTGGAATAGATAGTATCATTGGAATGGTTATTGTCCGTAGCGCTATTTGGCAGGCTTGTCCAGGATTTTACAGTATATATACTTCCACCACTAAAGCTATATTGATTTGAACCACTGAAAGTAACCTGTAATGTATCGCATTGGGCCAGTGTTCCTGTAAAGCTAACAGTAATAGGGGTACTGCCGTTTACTGAATAGGAAACATTGCCGGATGTGACAGTATTGGTGCCAAAATTTCTCACACGTACAACTATATCCTGGCTTCCCGCGCTGAAAGGAGCAGCAGGGCTTTCTACAGCGTCAACACCAATATCATTGGTCACACCGCCTGTGGCTTCGTATGCCCCGAGGCTTGGAGGGTTATTCCTTGCAGCATCGTTTATATCTGTCTTTATCCCAAGATTGGTACCACGCAGGCAAAGGTCGGAAATCTGCAGATTGGTTGCGCTTGAAAAATCGGGATTGGTTGCCACGCTATTAGCATCATTAGGAGAAACAGCGCGTTTCCAGGAGGAAATGCTGTTATAATTAGTGCCTCCGTTATCTGTAATATTTCCGCCACCCAATACATAGTAATCGTTATAATTTAATGTAACCCATGATGCATTCTGAACATACAGGGCTTCACCATAAGAATTAAATGTATTACCCAAATTGGCAAAAATGTTGTTTTCAATCAAATCACTGCTTGTAGCGCTGAAGGCTGAATTAATTGACATTGCGTAATTATTTGTACTTGTACCGTACACTACAACTGAATTATTATAGAAAGCACCCGGGTTATACCAATAGGCATAAATACCATAACAAGGATTAGTTTGAGTAGCAGTACCCATTATTATTGAATTATTTTCAATATAGGTAGTAAGACCGCTGTTTACTGATATATAAGATAAAGACATCCCATAACCGGCCATTCCGCCGTATATCTTATTCCCAATTATCTCGCTGTTGCGGGAAGTCGATTCAAGCCAGTATTCTTCAAGGCCATAGTAATTGGTATTAGATGTGTTAGAAGTAATTATGTTATTGTTAAAATAAACATCAGCTATGTAATTGAAATACGCACCATATGTATACTGGTTGGTAAACTGGTTATGAATAAAGCTGGTGGTTTCTGAATGATTAGAAGATGTACCGTACCAGTATACTCCGTAAGAGCCATTGCTTATTATATTATTAAAGAATGTAACTGGGTTTATAGAATTGGAAAAACTGTAATAAATATTGGATAAACTATTATTATTAGATGAAGCCGAAGGCCCTGTGATGACACAATTCACAAAAGAGTCATTCGATGGGTTATTATTTAGATAAACGGCAATACCATACGAGCTGTTTGTCGCTGATATTGTTATATCCTTAAAAGTAATATACGAACCACCGTTCATGTAAACCGTATAGTTATTAGCTGAAGTTGCGCTATTGGCAGAAGAACTACTGTATGCCAGGACAACCTTAGAACTATCATTAGCGGCAGAAACAAATGTTATCCTGTTTGTATTTGAAGTTCCCAAAATATCCGGTATAACTATTTGCTCATTATAAGTACCACTGCTAACTACAAATGTTACCGGGCCTGCAATACCACCGCAACTCATGGCGCTTACGGCATTTGTAAAACTGGTAAAATTAGAGCTGCCGGAACCGGAAGGATTTATGGTATAAGTACCGCCCGCCAGCGCTGCACAGGCACTTTCCTGGAAGGTGTCATTATTATCATCAGCATCTGTACCACCATTAGGATGGTAAGTATAGGCAATAATATCATAAGATGAACCGGTTTTAAAATTAATAGTGCCAAGAAGTACTGAAGTAGTATCACCTGTACCAAGGCTGCCAGTCCAGCTGTAAGCCGTTTGGGCAGTTCCGTTAACTGACCAGTCAACCGTTACTTTAGTAAGTGTAGTAGTACCAAAATTTTCAATAGTAGCTCTTATCTTTTGAGTGCCGGGCGCAAAAGGTACCTTAGGGGTGATATTTGCACAACCCGCGTCATTTTTATATGGGAAAAATTCATCAGCGCCTATATCAGGTTTATTCAAAGGCCGGAGTTGTCCGTCAATATCATCTGTAATCCCTGCAACGCCGATACCTGCATCCTTAAGGGATGTATTACTCACGTGCAAGTCCAATTTTGAAGTGTAACCCGGGTTTACAAGCAATGAGTTTGCATCGCCTGAAATGGCAGATTGCCAGTTTGAAAGCCCGGTGGATGAAAAGGCATAGGAAGTGCCGGCATTGTAGCAGAAATAAGAACCTGATACATAATAATCATTATTGCTTGTCAAAGAGCCGGTGGTGTAATAATTCTGCCACTGCCAGTTGTTAACATATATGCTATAGCCTCCACCGGTATTTACGAGAATATTATTCCTGAATTGATTGCCAGTTAAAGAGCAGCAGGTATAGGTAGCAAAGGAGGAGGAGGACGAACTGGAATTTGTCATGTTAACATTGTTAAAAACAATGTTTTCATATGAAGGATAATAATCATATATCCCATAAGTTATGGAAGAACCACCAACAGAAATAAAATTATTAGCAATAAAAAAAGGTTCGGCTGAAGTGCCCTTGTTTTCATAAGTGTAGATACCGTAGCCTCCGAACAGATAAACCTTATTTTTAATGATATTTGCATTTCCTGAACAAAATCCGATATAGATACCGGCATAGGCAGAAAAACTGTCAACAACATTTTTGCTGATCAATGGATTAATACACTCGTAAGCATAAATGCCATACGATGAGCTATAGCCTAAATTAAAGATACTGTTATTGACAACTTTTACCCCGCTTTCGTTATCAAGGTACATACCCATATAATAGGCGCTGTCAATAAAATTATTTTCAAAAACATTAGACTTGTCTTCATTCATATTGCTTGGCCCCTGGAAGTAAAATCCATAAGCGCCATCCATCAATAGGTTGTTATTAAATATGTTGGCAGTATCTAATGCATTTTGGCTATATACAAGTGCCCAAGAATTGCTTGTATTGGTGGTGTTTTCTCCGCGGATTATATTATTATAAAAACTATTTTCATTTGCGTTATTCATAAGCTCGACTACCCCCCCATAGCCACCTGTGCCGGTACGGCTTATGGTAATTCGCTTAAATATAACATACTGCGCTCCATTCAGCCCAAGGGTATAGTTAGATGAATAATTTGAAGGCTGAGTAAGGATAACCTTTGTACTATCTCCCTTTTTGCTCTGGAAAGTTATTATATTGGTAGCAGAAGCGCCGGAAATAGAAGGTATGGTAACTTGTTCATCGTATGTACTGTCAGCCACATTGAATGTTACAGGACCACATAAACCTTTTAGTTTAAGATCATTCACAGCTGCATTAAAAGTGCTGTAATTAGCGCTTACGCCACCGATATTGTAAGCACCACTCATTCCGGAATTGAGCGAACCCGTCAAATTCGTATCGTTATTATGGTTTAAGTCGGTGCCACCATTTGGAGCAGAAGTCCATGCTTTAATAACATAGGTGCTACCAGCCAGGAATGTATAAGTACCGATTTTCACATTCGCCGATTTTCCCGCTAATATTGAGCCTGTCCAGAGATAGAGTGTTTGAGTAGCGCCATTTACCTGCCAGTTTATCCCCACTTTAGTAAGAGTGTCAAGTCCGAAATTTGTAACTGTTACAATTACATTTTGCTTACCGATACAAAAATTGGTAGCCCCGCTGTCAACGGAAGAAACACCTGCGTCCAGGGATACCGGTGTAAACTCAACAGCTCCAATATCTGGAAAAGATGCCCTTGATTTGCCGTTTATATCAGTACTTATTCCGCTTATAGATGTCCCCACATGGTATAATACTGAGCTTGTAGGTGTAAGGTTGGAAGTTGATATAAAGCCAGGGTTGGATGAAACAGAATAGTTATCAAGCCCTGTAGCTGAAACCCATCCGGCAAGGGCAGTATAATTAGTACCATTGTAATTCATGAAATTTGAACCTGCTTCAACATAAAAATCGTTGTAATTTTCAGTTGTTACATATGATGTGCTGCCCAGGTACATTGCGTAAGCGCCACCTGTAGTATTGGTACTGGCAAAAATGTTATTCTCCACATTGTCATTTGGGTTGCTCCAGTATCCAGGGTAGTAAAAAGCATATCCATTAGTGCCTGTGATATTTATGCTGTTAAAATAAAGATTGGTAACCAACCCGTAAAATTCATATATACCATAGGCGGAATTGGACCCTGAGCCTATTTGAATCATATTATTCGCAATAATATTGGCAGTATTTGACGTATTGCCAAGCTGGTAATTTGAGAACTCTATATACATGCCATATCCGCCGGCTGCTCCGGTGACCCTGTTCCTCTCTACCTGTGTGCCATTGTATATATAAAATAAACCAATACCATAAAAGTTGGTGTTCGTGGATGTGGTAGTTATATTATTTGAATTAATGGTCGCATCGTTCAGATATTGGACATAAATGCCTGAATAATATTGATTTTGCAAAGTGTTTCCTTGTATGATCATCCCATTGTCAAGAGAAGCTATGCTACTGTAATTTGAACCGATTAAATAGAATCCATAAGCTCCATTCTCAAGTAAATTATTTAAGAATACGTCATAATTATTTACAGCGCCCTGTCCATAAACGATCGCATAATTTGTGCTGCTGTTATTTGTCGAAGCACTAATAAGCTGACAATTTGAAAAACTGTCATAGTTCGCACCGTTCTGAAGCAAAACAAGGGTGCCATAATTATTGGTGTTTAGCGCCTTGAATGTCATTTTATGAAAGCTAACATACTGTGCGCCGTTGAGGTTTACTGCAAAGTTCGTATTATTTGATGTACCGCTGTCAGCAAGGATAACTTTAGAACTGTCGCCGTTTTTACTTTGGAAAGTAACACAATTGGTAGCAGATGAACCAGGAATTGCCGGAAGTGTTATTTGTTCTTTATACGTTCCGTTTAAAACATTGTAAACTACTGGCCCGCAAACGCCATGAAGCGCAAGGTCAGCCACTGCGGCAGAAAAAGTAGTATAAGAACCTCCGCTACCGATTGTGAATGTCCCGCTAATGCCCTGGTTAAGATTAGTAACCAGGGAAGTATCATTTAAATTATTACCATCAGTTCCACCGTTAGGGCTTGTAGTCCATACCTTTACAGCATAAACATCTCCGGCCTTTAAAGTGTACGACCCTATATTCACATTAGCTGTGTTTCCAGAGGAAAGTGAACCTGTCCAGCTATATGCAGTTTGAGCAGTATCATTTACCTGCCAGTTTATTTTAGCTGAAGTGAGTGTTGAACCGCCAAAATTTGTAACTGAAACAACAACTTTATTAATGCCAGCACAAAAATTTCCTGATGGGTTGATAATTGAACTTATACCGGCATCATTGGCAGGCAAGGAAAATTCATCAGCGCCCATGCAGGGGGATGTTGTGCTTCTCGTTTTCCCGTCAATGTCATCAGTGACTGATGAAACAGGAGTGCCTGCTTTATATATTTTAGGTCCATCAGCATGAAGGTTAGTTACTGAATAAAAGTCCGGATTCGCAGACAACGAATTTGCATCTTTTCCACTTGCAGTTTGAAACGTTGACAAAGTGGAATAATTAGTGCCGTTCCATGATAAATAATTGCTTCCCCCACTACTGTACCAGTCATTATAATTACTGGTGTTTAAATCATAATAATACAAAAAGCCAGCTGAGCCACCGCCGGTATTTTCGGAAACATTATCTTCTATATTATTTTGCTGATAAACAGAGAATCCCTCTTCATATAATCCGTAAGAATATGTGTTTTGATTAGTGAGTAAAATGCTATTGTAAAAAAGGTCTAAATATGCATTATAATAAGCATATATGCCATATACACTATATGAATTATTGCCGCCAATGGAAACCATATTATTGGCAACGAGTAACCTTGAATTAGCATTCCCGGTACACTCGTTAATATATATGCCATACCCGTAATACAACCCCCCTGAAACGTAAATTTGATTCCTGGTTACATTCAGTGCCGTATCGCAATAATAAAGATATATCCCCGAGCCACCATATGAATTATTCTTAAGGTTTAAAATTGTATTTCGTGTTACTATAAGCCCTTTTTGATAACCGGCATATATTCCTGAATAATTTGCGCTGTCAATTATATTTCCCTTTATAATAGTTCCCGGTTCAAAAGAACTGGTGGATGAACCATACCAGTAAAAACCATAACTTCCATCTATTAAATAATTATTGATAAAAGTATTATTTGAGTCATTGCTGCCTCCTGAGCCCGAATAGAACAATGACTGGCTTGAATTATTATTTGTAGTTGGCGAGCCAATAACCTGGCAGTTTAAAAAATTATTCCAGTTGGAACCATCGTCAATTTGCACAACGCTGTTATAATAAAAATTGGAGCCGGTTCGTGAAATTGTTATTTTGCTAAAAGTAATATAGCCGGCGCCATGAAGATAAAGTGTATAATTGGAGCTGGAGGAGGAAGAACCTGATTGTGTAAGTATAACTTTAGAACTATCTCCCTTTGCCGAAACAAAAGTTACCGTCTTAGTAGCTGAAGCACCGCTTATGGCAGTAATTTCTATTTGCTCATTATATGTGCCGTTAGCCACTTTAAAAATAACCGCACCTGATATACCATAAGGAGATGACCCGCCATTCGGGCTACCTCCATCGGTACGGGTGCCGTAAAGCATATCATCTACAGCGGATGTGAAATTTTGATAGTTTGTAGAAGATGCTGAGGAACTGGCATTAATTGTATAGGTTCCGCTCAACTGGGAATAAACAGGAACAGAAACACATAACAAGAGAAGAAGTAAAAAAAAGCGCACAGAGGCACTTCTTAAAAAGAGTAAAATTTTCATGATATAACAGTTCAATTTTGATAATTATTAAAAAACACGTAAATTTACTCAATCCTAATTAATTAACGCCATTTTTTTCAAAAAAAATGTCTAATTTGGATAAAATATAAATTACGCAAACAGGAGCGTAAACGGAATGCCAGTTAAGATGCCGGAAATGAACCAAAAAGCCCCCTCAGAAAAATCTGAAGGGGCTTTTTAAATAAATATCAGTCAGCGGTTAATATTTCACCATCCGCATTGTTTGCGAGCCATTCATATCCGTTATTGAAACATTGTAAATTCCTTTTGCCAGAAGCAGCCGTACCGTAGCTACTATTATAGGCGAAATTGCTGCCACTGGTTTTCAGGTCATTGTAGTCCATTGTTGCAATGCCTGTTGAATACTGGGTATAAAACACTTCTCCGCCCGCCATGTTGACAATATTATCGTAGTAATATTCCATAGGTGTACCGATAGGATAGGTATAAGTATATATACCATAAGAGCTTGTACTGGTATTGGTAAAGCTGATACTATTATCCATAATATAAGTATATGTACTCCAATAACTATATATGCCATACGTAGCCGCTGAACCACCTACAGTTATCATATTATTTGAAATAATGGTGGGCTGGTTAGCATTATAACTGTTAGGGCCATTATATGAGTATTCATTAGTGATGACCCCCACGGATTGTGTATTGGTACCTGAAGGAAGGTATATATTATTTTTCATGACACGTGCACCTGCGGTCGTAGAGTTCGGCACATTGGTACCGCTACAGTAATACATGTAGATAGCAGAAGCCGGAGCGGTAGTCCAGCTTTGCATAGTGTTACCGACTATATATGGTGAAGAACAATAATACAGATACATACCATAATAACCTGCACTGGAACATATACTGGTAAATATATTATTAGTGATCTTTAAACGGTCGGCATAGTTTGGAACATATATTGGATAATAATAGGTATTTTTGATCTGGTTGCTATCTAACTGGATATTTGACTCACTATTGGAAAGAGAAGACCAGCTATAAAGATAAAGGGCAGAAGAACCATACTGGATCAAGTTGTTTCTAAAAACAATGTTGGTATCTATTTTACTGATACCGCTTTCATATAAATATATTACGCTTTGAGTAGCTGTAGTAGTAGCCGAAGAAGCCCCTATAAGCTGGCAGTGAAGGAAATTATCATTGGTACAACCATAGCTGGTGGAAGAACCGCTACCGTTTACCTGCACCACATCGCCTGCACTGGTACCGGCCTGTTTTATAGTGATATTTTTAAAAGTAACATAACTTGCATAATCCAAATAAACCACATACGAATTGCTGGATGAATTTGAGTTTGTTAAAACGACCATCGAACTATCTGTAACACTTGAGCCATTTAAACCCGCACCCTGAAAAGTAATGGTATTGGTAGCCGATGCACCTATTATCTTACTAATCTCAACGTACTCGGCATAAGTAAGAGCCGTACCTGTAGTGGAATTTTGCACCAAAAAGGTTACAGGCCCCGATACACCCGGGCCATTGGCCGTACCGCCATCCATACCGGCTCCGGTTACGCAGCCTGTAGTGGCTGTACTTCGCGAACCATTCAGAAGGTCACTTATGGCAGATGAAAAGTTCTTGTAATTGGTAGAACTCGCGGAAGCGCCCGCGTTAATGGTATAAGTACCACTGAGACCAGAGGAGTAGCCGCTAAAGGAACTTAGCAGGCAAAGCAAGGTAACTACCATGGTAGTTACTGCAATTTTTGTTTTGTAATTGTGCGTCATTTTTTGTGCATTTATGTATGTTATAGTTTTAATCCCAAATAGTTATGCTTAAAAAAAACAAGTCAATAAACTCCCAGTACATGCACATAAGGCTGACCTTTCGGCCGGCTATAAGCACATGTTTTCTGGGGTATTAGAACCCCTGCCTTACCGCTTAAGCTTAATAAAAATCAAATGATTTTGCCGGTTTAAAAAGAAACCCGCAGAAGAATAGTTAATAAAACGTTGCTGGACTAATTGGTTTGCTCTGCAATTTAACATAAGAACATCACCAATGTCAGCAATAAGCGACACAAGATAATTCAATCGTTTCAATTTTGTAAAAATTTACCTATAGTTATAATTTAAATCCCTTAGGTAACAACTCTCCCCGTCCTTAATTATAAATATTAGAAACTCTCCCAATTTGGTATTTTCTTACAAAAACCAATTCTAATAAAAATAAAACAATAAATACTTTGTTCTTATGTATCGTGGCACAATATACGGCTAAGATTACTTAATTGATACGTTATTGTGATTTTATTTTTTAAATAAAAATACATCTAGCTGTTTTTCAGCACATTTTATTTTTTAAAAAAGTAACAAAAAGACAATAAAATAAGCCCTCCAAGCTAGATAATTTAATAATCAATAAAAAAATGTAATAAAACTGGACATTTCATCGATAAATCTTACAAGCTGTTTTGGGTATCGAACCGACTTAATCATTCTTTTTCTTTTGGGGTTATGTAGGAAAATATTTTGTTTCGTTTCCGGAAAACATACCCAATGTGCCCCAAAGACCAAGAATGCAAGAAAACAGAACAAGTAGAAACACAAAAGAAAGTGAAGAAGAAAAACCAATTCGATTGGAAACAGAGGGAAAAAGAGGCAATTCGGTTTGGAATTGGCTACCTTTGCATTAATATGAAATCAGGTTTCGTAAATATAATAGGAAGGCCCAATGTCGGAAAGAGTACGTTGATAAATGCGCTGATAGGGGAAAAGGTCTCAATCGTATCCAAAAAAGTTCAGACCACGCGTCACCGGATACTTGGAATTTTGAATGGTGATGGTTATCAGCTTGTGTTTTCAGATACGCCGGGCATTATAGAAAACCCAAAATACCTGCTTCATGAGGTAATGATGAGGTATGTATCCAATGCTCTGGAGGATGCTGATGTTGTACTGTATATGGTGGACGTGAAGGACAAAATGGAAGACGCGGCCAGTACTTTACAAAAGGTGATAAAAACAGGCAAGCCGGTATTCCTCATACTGAATAAAATAGACCTGACAGAACAGGATGAAGCAATGGAGCTGATAAAAAAATGGTCAGCATTTATTGAGCCGGATAAAATAATACCTATATCTGCCGTAAATGCTTTTAATCTTGAAAAGATAATGCAGGTAGCGGTTGAGTATTTGCCTGAAGGAGAGCCCTTTTATCCTGAAGAGCAATATACCGATAAAAGTGAACGGTTTCTGGCTGCAGAAGTGATAAGAGAAAAGATATTTGTCCATTTTAAGCAGGAAATACCCTATTCTACTACAGTTGTTATTACAGAATTCAAGGAAAGTGAAGGCCTTGTGCGGATAAGCGCGGAAATAATTGTGAGCCGTGAATCTCAGAAGCCTATACTAATTGGTAAGGGCGGAGAATCGCTGAAACGGGTAGGTACACTGGCACGAAAAGAACTTGAAGAAACATATGGAAAAAAGGTTTTCCTGGAGCTTTTTGTAAAAGTGCGGGATGACTGGCGGGAAAAGAAAGGTTTTCTTAACCAGTATGGTTATGAAGCTTAAAGAATGTGGATTTAGGATTCGTTAATCCTAAATCCACAATTTATTATTATTTTCCTATTCTCTCAACCAGGTCTGCAACCCGGGCAGAATATCCAGCTTCATTATCATACCAGCCGACTATTTTAACAGTATTGCCTATTACCATAGTTAAATCCGAATCAAAAATACATGAATGCTTGTTGCCTACAATATCAATAGATACAATTGGGTCTTCAGTATATTCGAGTATTCCTTTCATTTCGCCTTCTGATGCTTTTTTGAAGGCCGCTTTTATTTCTTCCACTGTAGCAGTCTTTTTAACTATGCACGTAAAATCTGTAACAGAACCATCAGGCACAGGTACCCTCATGGAGTTACCATTTAGTTTGCCTTTCAGGTGAGGTATTACAAGGCCAATGGCTTTTGCAGCGCCAGTGCTAGTGGGAATAATAGAAGTAGCAGCTCCTCTCGCCCTGCGAAGGTCTTTGTGTGGGGCATCCTGCAAGCGCTGGTCTGAAGTATAAGCATGTATTGTAGTCATGAAACCACTTTCAACACCCCAGTTATCATCTAATATTTTCACCATCGGGGCGAGGCAATTTGTTGTGCAAGAAGCATTAGAGAGAATAGTTTCGGTGCCGTCAAGGTCTTTATCGTTTACACCTAAAACGACTGTTTTCATATCCCCTGTTGCGGGAGCGCTTATTACAACTTTTTTAGCACCGGCTTTAATATGGGCTTCCGCTTTATCTTTATCAGTAAACAACCCTGTAGATTCAAGTACTACGTCAATCCCAAGCTGGCCCCAGGGGAGTTCAGCAGGATTTTTGACAGCATATATACGAATAGGTTTGCCGTTCACTATGATGTTTTCCGCATCATGGCTAACGGTTCCATCGAATCGGCCATGTACCGAATCGTATTTGAGAAGGTGCGCAAGAGTTTTTGTATCAGTAAGGTCATTAATTGCCACTACTTCAATATTTTGCTTTTGCAGAAAATTTCTGAAGGCGAGGCGGCCAATTCTCCCAAAGCCATTAATTGCTACTTTCATTTCGTTGTTTTCTATATTATTTAAAACGTTAATTAAATTTTCTGGCAAATTTAGGTATAAATATTTATTCTGTCCCTGCAACTTTATAAAAACAAAAAAACTACCTTTGCACTCGCTTTTTAAGGAATGGCCCGTTCGTCTATCGGTTAGGACCTCAGATTTTCATTCTGGTAAGAGGGGTTCGACTCCCCTACGGGCTACAGGAAGGGGAAGCCGGATAAAATTATCCGGTTTCCCTTTTTCTTTTTCGTTGTAATCCTCAGATATATTGTTCAATAGAAAGAGAAGGGAATTTATTCTTTCGGTTCGACATTCGTCATTTTTCTTGTTATAGGAAATTCCTTCAGGAAACATTAAATATTGAAGTTTCTGGCGTGTTTCATAATCCCCATCTTGCCACCAAAGCCCTAAATTACAGATGATTTCAAGAGAAGTGTCCACAAATTCTTCCAGGTTCGACTTTTTAAAAGGACTTTTCTCAAACATCTGCTGGTCTAAAGCCTTTCTCTCCTCTTTTAATTTATTGTAAAATTTCTCAAACAGAGGCTTATCCATCTCCTCATTAATAAATCTCTCCTCCAGCCTTTCCATTTTCTGAGTAATCTCATCCCTTTGCTTTTTCATATTTCCACTATCTTCCTCCTTATCCAAATTATATTCATTAAAGGTTTCGATAAGCACCTTGCGATATAAGGGAATATGCTCTTTATTCAGGGTAAAAGCACCTAAAACTTTTTCAAAGACGGAATGGAGTTGCTTTGCGCTTTTATTGCAGCAGCAACCCTTTGTCCCACATTTGTAATACCATATTTTTTTGCGTTTCACGATATATCCACGCATAAATGTCCCGCAATTATCACATTTCAGGAACTGCTTAAGAGGTACAACATTATTTTCCTTGTTATGTGAATAGCCCTGGTTATTGTTCTTTAATAGGTCATTCACTTTCAGGAAAACTTCTTTAGAAACAAGCTTTTCATGTACTCCTTCTATAAGTTCGCCTTCAAGCATATTATGAGAGATCAATCCGCAATAGAAGGGATTCCTTAGGACAGATGAGATCGTCTGGCTTCTCATTTTTAGCCCTCTTTCTTCAAGTCTTTGCAATATTTCTTCATTGGATATACCTTCATTGGCTTTCCAAAGAAAAGCTTTCCTTAATAACTTGCCCTGTTCATTTATTTCAACCAATTTTTGTCCATTTCTTGTAATATTGGTGTAGCCAAGTGGAGCTAAAGTAGCCCATTCGCCTTTGAGCAGCTTTTCCTTAACTCCGGCCATGCACTTTTGTCGGCGCAGGTCATTTTCAAACTGGCTGAAAATAAAGCTCATATTTTGGTAAAAACTACCGCTGGCGGTTTCTGTATCTGTAGGCTGTGTTACAGAAAGGATGGAAATGCCCCGCTTCTTTAATTCCGAGGCTATAAAAATTGCGTTGGCCCCAGAACGGGAAAATCTGTCCACACTATAAACAATAATATATCCGATTTGCTCCCGGCTCTTATTTACAAAGTCAAGCATTTTTTTGAATTCTCTCCGTTCATCTGATTGAGCGCTCTCATAAGTGCCTCCAAAATAACTGCCGATTTTAAAACCCTCTTTTAAGGCAAGGTGCTCACAAGCCTTTCTCTGGGTTTCCAGGCTCTGGTTATTGTCTGCCTGTTCTTTTGTGGATACACGGGTATAGATGACGCAGTTCGCACCCATCCTTTTTAAACTGTGTTTAATGTTCCCTTTGGCAAATTGCCGGAAAATTTTGTTTTCTGTATTCATATACTTCTACTTATGTATGGATAAATAAGCAACTATTGTGCCGTATCATGTTGATTATCAATGATATTATTTTTTTACTTGAAGCCTCTTTTTCTGATAAAATATATAAGCTATCTGAGCCAGTTGTTTTAAAGCAGCAAGAACCCGCCCGGTTTCATTTTCGACATAAATACCAGGTATATCGTAGCCCATTTTAGTGTTTGTTTTTAATTTATTTCTTTTCATAGGAAGAATTATTTTGCTATTCTTTTTGTGGTTCAAGTAATTTTATCACTTCATTAATCTTTGATTTATCATTCATCAGCTCTTCCAATATGAGAATTATTTGCTCAAATTCCTCCTGGGTAAATGCACTTTTCAGTTGGGCAACAAATTTTATAGCAAGGGTTTCTTCCTCACTAAATTTAGCCCTTTCATCACCATTGCTTTCGGTCTTAGCCTTAAAAGTGACTTCCGGCTCTTTTGCTTCTTTATTCTCATTCCCATTTTCAGTGGAAGAATTTTCTGGCAAAAGGCCAAGACCATTCAGTGGCAGAGAATTCAGAATCTTTGGATTTCTTCTAAGATAACTTTCTACCAAACTGGAACCGACCTCACCTAATACCCCATTTAAAGGTGATTGCTTAGATTTACATTCTTCTAATTCTTCTTCCAGGCCTTCAATTTCTTCTTCCAGCTCTCCAATCTTCTCTTTAAGAGCCTCATTTTCATCTTTTATTTGTTGCTGTAGCCATTCGCTTTTAGCCGCCTCTACCTGTTTTTTGACTTCCGATTGAATATTGATTCCAAATAATTCATTGCCGGGCGGCAGATCGCCGAAAGTAAAAATACGCCTGTCATTGTGTTTGCTTTTACCCCGGTAGAAAATTACTTCCAGCACTCTTGAATCGGCAGTAACCAAATCTTCGTACAAAGTGAACAATTCAGGGTTTGAGGTTCGCTGGATAACTTTAGAACCATCCAATACGATTTCATAGTCAACAGGTTCGCCATTTTCTGCGCATGAATCTAAGTACTTTTTTAAGGTCTCCATCCTTGACGGAGAGAACTTTTCTTTACAGAATAATGACATGTTTAATCCTTTAAATGTGAGAAAAATAGTTTAATAAAGTTTGCATATAACTGTTTTAATGCTAACATATTGGGTAAAAAAATTTAGTTTGCTTCTTTCAATATCATATTTATTGCTTTTTCTATTAGCAAATATATCGATTTTAGGTCTTTATCTTTTTTGCTAAATGCATTTTCGTAGCCCTGGTCCAGTTTAGTTCGGAATTCTCCATTTACCCAATCCAGCACCGTTGGGAAATCATATTTGAAATGTGGCCTTGGATATAACAATAGGTATTTTTCATAAGCTTTCAACTCTGTAACAAGGTCGGCTGGGATTGAATCTGTGAATCCTTCAAATAATTGTTGAGCAGCTTGGTAAAGGGTCATTGCTTTTACAAAAGCATCATCAGGTTCCAGTTTCAGCACTGTTTTCATATCGCCTTTTATGGACATGATTTCTTTTTTTAACCTGGTTTTCAGGTACTTTTCAATGGCCGAGCTAATACTTGTAGAATACACCGAATACTTTTCCCTAATGCCTTGTAATGTAAAATCCTCTCCCCCCTCCTGGCTGGCTTCATATTCAATAAGTTTGGTTATACTTTTTTCTTCGAAAGCCATTAGTCCAGGCGATAATGAGTTTACTTCATCAAGGCTTGTATAGAATAAGCCGTAATTGCTTTTAATTTTGGTATTACCCCTTTTATAGATAATGAGGATATATAAAGGATAGAGAGGGCGATTATCCTGATCGCTCCCTGCAACGATATTTTCATTGAGGTAGAACTTTATAGTTATTTTGGAAAACTTTTTCATTCCGATTTATATATATAACCGCAAAGGTATATAAAAAGTTTGAATAAATATTTAATTATGCTAACTATCTTCAAGCTTTTATATAAACATACTATAATCAATGAATTAATTTTTATAGTTAGTCATATTTTGGCAAGATGCTGGGTAGATATATTTGTAGTTGATCTTCGTCAAAAACAAAAAACGAAATGCCGAAAATATATGACAACATAAAAAAACAATCTTGATAAAGGACTTCTTGCCTCTTTAGATACACCAAAGATGTCTTTAACTGTTTAATTTTTAGCTAAAAAAAGTTACCG